>Ga0206123_10004359_pt1 | contig 11118 bp, 15 predicted proteins | sample Helgoland_Spring_2_FD_160086 | JGI IMG/M metagenome (GOLD analysis project Ga0206123, IMG submission 160086) | Pelagic subsurface seawater microbial communities from Kabeltonne, Helgoland, North Sea - Helgoland_Spring_Bloom_20160316_1 | ecosystem: Environmental > Aquatic > Marine > Epipelagic ... | reverse complement strand
CTTACGAGGACCTCGAGGAACACAAACATGCCGTCTGTTGGTTCAGGAACGTCCAACCGCTTTGCGCAAAGAAAAATAAAGAGAAGAACGACGCCTTTACCCCCGAGGAGCGTGACGTGCTTATCGCGTGGCACCGGCAATGCTCTAGTATATAAGCCCGCGCCAAGTGAGGAAATGCTTAATCTTTTCTCTGCCGCAGCCCTCGCCGCTGGGATACATGAATCTTCTTCAAAGCCAGTCGTATATATTCCAACCGCGCCAAAATTAATTCGCCAAAAAAACCGTCTCGCTATCTTACGTACGAAGACCGTGCCTTGTAAAAAACTACCAAATTAATTTTATTTTTTTTAACGCGCGTCGCAAAATTGAAATGTTTTTTCATCCAATCGAAATCGTCTTTGTTTTTTCTTATATCTAATTTCACCTCTTCAAAAACGTTCTCTGGTGTTAGTTTCTTTATTGTTTTATCTAAAACAATGTATTTTTCAATTCCAGTCGGCTTTACTTGGTTATTTTCAAATAGTTCAAACGTAGAAGGCGTTGCCCCAACGTTTTTCCACAAAATGTTTTCTTTTTCATATTCGAGCATTCTGTTAATTTTTGAATTAATATTTTCATAGACGATTTGAATTTTTCGATTCATTTTGATTTTTGCCTTTTCTAGAAGGATATCGTTGAACATTTCCTGCATTGTTCAATGTTTTTCATGCAGTTATACATCAACGTTTCGTTTTTTCGTGTTGGAACTCTTCTCGCCTTTATGCAAAACCTTCGGAAATCTATGTAGAGTCAGGTGCATTTCTGTTCTTACGTCGTCGAGAATCCAATCAATTGGGTTGACATGCATTTGCTGCCGTATTTTAACAACAAAACGCTCCACGACAGTTCTTTTCATTTTATACGCGACCATCCCGCAGTATTTATTACCAACACGCAAGCAAATCAAATCGTGATCGGGTAAATTAAATAAATCAATGACTTCGACGTCGTCTTGCAACCAGATAAGATATTCTCTCTTCGTTTTTAGAAATGCATTCAAAGCAAACAGCGCGTCCCACGCTTCGGTGGTTCTCCATTTAAGAAATTGTTTGCTATCGCCTCTTTGATCACTGCGAATGGCGTGCTCAATGAGGGCTTCGGGTACAGGGGTTGCCTCTATACAGTCGAAGCGAGTACACCATGGGGTTTTATATCCTGGTGTGCCTCCTACGAGTAGAACGGGCATCGACCCACGTGCCTTCTCCAAACTAATAAGGGCGCTGTTCAGCGTATTCGGGGTGCGCTCAACATAGGGCATAATTATGAAAGGAATGTTCTTCTTCTGCTCTCGATGGATAACCATCTTCGCCAGTAGAGAAAACAGCAGTACCAACATTGAAAATAGAGAGAGTGTATAAATACAATCGTTTCAGAGTATAAATAATTTGTTTTTTTGTAACAATGCATTGGGGATATTTACTTGCGTCGACGCTGGTTACAATAATTTTTTTAACGTGGACATTATTGGATTTGTTTTGGGCGGATACACCAGATCTTCCGGGCACGCGTACGATTTCTGATATTACAAATCTGGGATTTGGGTCTGATCGCAGACTTTTAGTTGTGGATTTTGATGTGGCGACCATTGACATGTCTGATAAGAAATGGGCGCGAATGGAAGTCTACCAAACCATTAACGGGACTGTGGAACAGTCTTTTTACCCTGTCGGGATTGAAATCAAGGGATCCGGCATCTCTGAGCGCCCCAAATCAAATTACGCGATTGAGATTTGGGAAGATTTGAATGAAAATATTACGTGTACGTCAATAGACACGTGCGATGATGGCAAGCAGAACCTGTTTGGAATGTTCAGCAACGAATTCGAAGACTGGGTCATGCGCGGAGGCTATAAGGAGCCAACGCTGCTTCGTGACGCCCTCCCGTCCCAAATGGACGGCGGCATTCTTGAGCATGCTCTTGTCGAGTTAGTTTTTCGCAATGAGGGAACATACTTTTATGAAGGTGTCTATATTCTCTATCCTGCCATACAGCGCAAGGTCTTAGAAAAGCGTTTAAATTGGAGTAATAAAGGAAAAAAACCGGACTGTGAGGACAACGTCACGTCATCAGACATTGCTGAGACCGCCATCATAGGAGAATATACGAACAGCGGGTGGGGGAGCCGGAAGAAAACGTGTGCAGCTCTTGATAACATGGTTAAACTGCGTTATCCTAAGTGTGACGATATCACGTGTTACGTAGACGACGTAAAAGCTGTTTTCGATGTACTTACGCTTGTGAATAAGACGGTGGTCAGTATTAACTTAATGTCGTTTGCGAAGAATTTTCTTGCTGAAAGTTTGATGTTAAATGGAGATTTCCCGTTATCGTCTCAGTACTTTTACAAAAACCCCGATGACGGCGTGCTCTATGCTGGACCTCGCTGGGATTATGATTTTATGAGCTGGAGAGCGATGGGCACCGATAGTTGGGACCAGATAACCAATTATCGGTCAAATCATATGCCGCTCTGGCAAAAACTAGGTACTAATTCAGAATTTATTGCCTTACTGGAAAGTATCCGGGTTGCGACAACCACACTTAATTATGACGTGGTAAAATCTACAATAGCAGAGCGCAAGGCGCAGTTTCAAGCAGGTTATTTTGATCGCAATATTGCCCGATGGGGAGGATTTGGGAACCGCGTCGTACCCTTTACACAAGATTTCAATATTGTGAACAGCCGTGTTGAGAAAACTTTTCTCGAAGAGCTTTCTTTTGAAGAAGAAAAATTTAAAGCGCGCGCTGCTTGGATGCTGAGCCATCCAGTGTTGAGTTTTGAATTTAAATATGATGCGACTTTCGCAGTCCGCACGCTTTTCACACTGGTCCCTTTTATAATGTTTTTTTTGGCGCTGCTCGTCTGGATAGTAGTCCTTGTGCTCTTCTTAGTAGATGAGGGTTGCGACTGCTGTGATTGCAGAGATGATGAAGATGACGGAGATGACGCGGACGATATGGAAACGAAACGAATGCTTAAAGACTACGGGTTTGGGTTAAAAACTTTAGAAATGAACGATTTTAAATTTTAGTTGCGTTTAAATTCGGGTCGTGACACCCATTAGCAAAATTCTGACAATGGGTAACAATTAGCACAATCGTATAGATTATGACAAACGCAGCAGACATAATATTTAGCCAATCAAGCGTAAAAAGTTTAGAATCTATTTTTGCGTCTGTTTTGAAAACATTATCGCGATGCAGTTTCAGCTGGTCACGCACAATAAGCGTCATAAACAATATTAACCATCCTGAAAGGATATTTGCATCCTGTTCAGATTCAAGAATTCCATTTTTGTTATCTTTAAAATTTGGTCTTGGATGAGAAATGACAATCTGAAGCACTCCTAGTGTGAGGCACGTTGCAAGCGTAAAACTTAAAACAATATCTCTTGCTGCATAAAATAAGTAAGCCCTTCGTTTACTGTGAATAAGATAATATAGAGCAGTATCCACAATGTATAGACCTGCTAAAGCGGAGGCAAACCATTGATTCACATGATCATTTGTTTTTGGTCTCCAAAGAAACCAAATCGGGTATATAGCTGTAACAAAATACAATAATTTGTACAAAATTTCTCGATTGTTTTTCTTTATATTTCTCATCTCACTTCTCTTTGTCGTGTTCATTTTAGAATAGGGTTGTGCTATCTTATACTCATTTTATATTACAAACAGTCTTCAAAATTTCTCGTACGACGATGAATGCTGTTTTTACAAAAAGGGATGGGTGTCAAGTACTTATGTATTTCGAGAATTTGATTTTTATCTGTGTGAATTGTTCTGGCAGGGGTTATTTGTACGCGGCGGACGAAATGACTGCAAACCTGCTCGGCTGTAAGATAAATGAGCTGCGAGGTGCTATAAATAGTTTTTCTGCAAAGGACGGCTTGCAGAAAATTCAATTTGATTTTTGTGTAGAAGGGATTGCCTATGAGCAGAGTGCAATTTTCACGTACCAGACTTCGTGCCTCCCGTTCCTTATGAGTTTTCTCCACCCGGGCAAAAATATGCTTTAAAGGCTATAATTACGAAGGGTTTTCTTCTAAATGCAGGAACCGCCTGAGGAGCTTTTGCTAATTGCTGAGAGCGTGCGCTGGGCGCGTGGGCAGAACCGCGGGTTTGAAATACATGTTGGGGAGGAGATCGAACAAGGGCATCCGAATTACGGAAAAACAGACGTTATTGCCCAGAATGGAGATCTAATATATGTGATTGAATGCAAATTTATAAACAAGACGCATGCTCGAAGAAAAAGAACTAAAGTAAAAGAACAAGCTATACTTTACGCAAGCTTATACAAAAATAAATATCCTGGTAGTTCTGTAAACGCGTATATTTTTACAAACGAATATTCCGAGCCGCAGTTCCTGCGTGAAATTGGCACACTAGAGGCAAGGCAACGAGCTCTTGAGCACCGTGCGCGCGTTGGTCAACCTCCTGAGCATCGTGCGCCGGTTAGGTTGTGTTTTTAAACAATGGCAAGTAGTTTTGCGATGCGTCTGTTCCTGTCACGCATATGCTTTTCTTTCTCGGGTTGTTTAAAATTTATAAGAGCTTCAACGTTTTTTAATGGGTGACTGTTGACCACATCTCCGTTTGCCCAGGTCTGCGGTCTTCCCGTCTCCCCGGGCAGCCGCAGCAGCATTTTTGAACCCGTTTCGTATGCCTCCATGGGAATAAACCCGTGCAAAAACACCGTGCCTATAAATTTTGCAGTGTTCACCTGCTGTGTTGCGACGGGTTCCGTACCAATGAAAATTTTCGGGATCCAAAAGGCGTCGTTTCCGATCAAATAAAGTCCAATTTCTTCATCACCGTGGACCAATTTGACGCGAGCGCTTGTCCCGACAAGAAAGTCCACCCTCTGCTTGAAATGAAATGCTGGTAATTCCACATTGCGAAGGACGCAGTAGTGTGCTCGCCGCACTGGAGATGTCGCGAAAGTCACAACCCCAGTCAGTTCGTTGAATTTTTTCACAGGTGATTGGATAATTCCGCAAATTAGGAGATTTTTTTCCATATCTAATATATCCGGGAACGGCACCGGCTGAAAGTTTCGTTTTAAAAGCCCACGTTTAGTAAATGCTGAGTGTTCAGACAGCCACTCGCAAGGCACTGTCTTCTCAACCTGCACCCGAGCGATTGCGAGCTTTTCCTTCCTACTCAGATTGTGCATATATTTATTTTTTCCTACACAAAAGCTAATCAGAGCCAATTTGCCACATCCGGACACCTGTCTAACAGCCACCTCAACACTTGTGCCGCGCAGAAAATAATAGCCAACCTTCATTTTCGCAGTTAAAACAGTCTTTTAAAAGTACACCGTATACACCGTTAAACGCTAAGAATCTGGTATCTGCTCTTTCGAAGAGTTTTCCTGGGATTTTTCTTGGGAATTTTCTTGGGAATTTTCGAAGGCAGAGCGCGTTCGAGTGCAACTCTTGCGAGCAACCCAGCTGAAGCCAAAATGCCTAACGTGACGATGAAGGGTATAAAAATATAAAACCAGGCATCCATTTTCTAAACAAAGTATTCCTATTAAGTACTAAAATATCCCCACAAAACGCCCGAGTCGTTTTTTGTCTGCGTAGTTTTGCATAGCTGAAAGTTCTCAGTTTGCGTAAATTGTGTTTTTACAAGCGGTTTCTGCATGCTCTGAAGCTGTAAATTTTTTTGCATAAAAAAAAGAAAAGAATCCAATTGAGAAACTGGTGTGAATGGAACAGACTGCACGACTGACTCCATTTGGAGCGTGACCGATCACTTATATATCCATCGCATTCTTTGCAAATGCACTCGCAGATGTGCTTGCAGTGGAATGTGCTGCTAAAAAATTCCGACGAACCAAATATTTTTCTAGGGTTAGCCATTCTTACATATTCGTATAAGAAAATGCCCTTCAAAATTATAACCGCGTCGTATATTTTCTCGTCACTTCTTGTCTTGGCAGGACAGGACGTGGAGCTTGTCTCCGCGTGGTTCACAATCCCAGTTTGTGTGGCATTCGGAATGGCAATTGCAGCCGTGATCGACGAAAACGTAAACCCGGCCTATTTTTACCCTCACGTCGGTGTTAGCGTCTTCGGGGCGCTCCTGCCTAGCAAATATGGCAGAACTATTTTGTTTCCAATTCTCTTCTGCCTGATGCTCGTGCTCGCAGGATACAAGAGGCTAACCGCTTATTGTGTCCCGGTGCTTGTTATTTCAACAGCAATATCTTCACAAATTGGAGCTGCTCCGCTTGTCGCACTCTGCTGCAGCGCTTGCATGCTGCTTCCCTTTGCGATCCTCTGTCCTCTTTTTCGAAAAGAGATTCCGTTTAGCGAGGTATAAAGGGTGCGGTCGGTTTCAAAATGAGAATTTTGTCGATTGACGTGGGGGTGCGGAATTTTGGGATGAGCGTCTACTGCACAGACGCGAAAGAATTCATCCTGTTTAAGATGCACGACTTTAAGAAGATCAAAGATTGCGTTAAAATGATGCGGGACTTCACCGTACAGGAGCCGTTCAACAGCGCGGACGTAATTCTCGTGGAAAGGCAGATGAGATCTGTCATGAAGACGATGGCGACTTCGATTCGAGCCTTCCATTTTGACAAGACCATCATGATTGCGCCCCAAAGCGTGAAGAAATGGTTTAACACCTGCATGTTAGCCCACGGGAGCAACAAGAAGGCTGCGATTGTACTTGCCCGCAAATTGTTGAACAAAAAGAACTTAGCTCAGTTGGAAAAATTTAAAAAAAAAGACGATATTTCAGATTGTGTGGTACAAACGCATTATTACTTAGAAAAGATAAAAACGACTAGGTGCTCCGAGGGGGTGAGAGTTGTCTAAATGGGGTAGGAGTTGACGTCAGTCTGGAGGAAACCGTCTTCAAACCCCTCCGTGTAGGGATGGTCCGTCAAATAGTTGTATACGAGCCCAGTCTGGTAGAAAATGATTTGCTGCATGCTGGTAAAACATTCGGGAACGTCGAGCAGTTTCGGTATGATTGGTATGACGTGGTTATGCTTGTGCAGAGCAGCCCCATGGAGGGTGCTCATCCAATAGAAATGCGATTTTATGACCGCAACGATTTTTCTTGCGTCCTCCATCTGTTTGCGATCCATTGTTTGTTTGCCCTGTAGTCAGCCCAACTTAAGTACACCGTATTTTTTTCGTACGGTGTACTTAAGCTACTGTCTGTATTGCAAACAAAATGAGTTACCTTGCAGCCCTCAAGCGCGCCAATTGGGTCAGGCGGTGGTGCGGGGAGACGCAGTACGGGTTGAAATTGGGAAATCGCGGTCGAAATGGGTGTGCAGTGCAACTGCTTACTCACACGGAACGCTTCCTGATTCGCGACTGGTTTCTCGAGTATGGAATCGAGAAAGACAGCACAAGCAATCTCTGGTGGTCGGAAGAAAAATTTGCATATCATACAGATATTGAGGGAAGCGACGACCGGTTTTACCACACTGGAGTCGAGTTTAAATTGAGCAGTGCGGCGTACGATAAAATATTTAATTAGTTTATATTCAATCAACTTCGATTATGTTAATTTTGTTAATTTGCTTAATAATTTCAATCTCTTTTTTGATTTCAATCAAAGTTTCGCTTAAAGCTTGAGTATTCATCATTTTGCCTGAATTATATATTTCAGATTCACGTCTGTTGTTAATTTGTAGCTCATGTTCTACATCCCAGCTTTCTAGGTTAGCTCTTTTTTCAAAAAGTCCTCTTAAAATTTTCTGGTGTTTAGCAAGCAGTTCAGAGAGATTCATTTTATGGCAAATTCCCCGGATATAAATAGGAAGATCTGCCGAGTTTGAAATACGGCGTACTTAAGGAGCGCCGATATTTTTAAGAAATATCATGGCTTCCCAAGTCCCTGCTATTCACACCCTGCGCGGCGTTCTTCGAAACAAGGCACAACGCGAGATCTGGTACAATGCGCATGTTTTGGCAAGCAAAAAAAAGCCTTTGAAGGCAACATACGCGTATGGTAGCCTTCCACACAAAGTTGTCAAAGTGGCGGCTGGTTGGAAGCTAGGTAGCGAGGTGCTTCCTGAGACAACTCCGGTCTACGAATACGGTTTTGCTACGTACGGCGATCGTATGAGCATCCCGCACGGGGCATTTGTGTTCAAACACCAGATGGGGGGCTACGATTTGCGCTGTCCGTCATCCGTCGAGGAGAAAATCTTTTCGGTGAAAGATCCCATTTTTAAGGGGTCGGATACTTTTGTAAGGTCGGGCAAAAAAAAACTTCGCGTGAGATGCGGCGCTGGGTTTTACCGTGTTGTTTTTCTCAATTTGAAAGTGAAGTCGAATTTTGCTTACATTTTTGGAAGCAATATTAAGGTTGATACACGCCTGTACAAAATCCCGCAGTGGATGCGCCGCCGAACGGTTGTGCTGCCGCACCCCGCGCGGACGAGTTCTGACTCTGTTTCTAACCCCTTCGGTTTTACAATGCCCGTGGGGCGCCCGAAGCAGGGGCAAGTTCTTGTGGGTGGACTTGAGATGTTGTGTACGCATATTGGACCGCTGTGCACGGTTTCGTGGAAAGGCAAAAAATATTACGCGCACGCCTCTGTAATCTTCCCCTATAAACCTGATGCGGATTAAATAAATGCGATCTTTCTCCTCTTTTCGCCCTGTGCTATCTGAATCAACTCCACGAGAGCGCAAGACCGCGACTTTTGCAATGTGGTTGCGTTCTAACGCTTTGAACCTCCGCCGGGAGTTTGATCGGGGGACTTGGCGCACGGCGCGTCCATGGCTAACGTACGACGAAGTGCGGTACGAGTTAAAAAAATTCCGTGACCGCTCGCTTGGCGCGCTGCAGCTGGGCGGCGTGAGTTTGAAAAATGCGGATGTGGAAAAAGCAGTAAAATATGAATCTTTTGCAACGCGAAGAATTTTTCAGCTTGACATTTCTGAAATGGTATACAATTTCTATGATTTCGATGCTAAAGGCAGAGTGACAAAAAGAAGCGTATTAGACAAAATAAATGAAGAATTTATTTTTTTGCAGCGTGGTAATGTGGTAGAGAGAGACGTGAACTGGAAAAAAGCAATCCAGCCTTTCACAAAGGGCAAAATGCTTACTCTTAAAGCAAAAATTCGCCCACGATCGCTTGCCGCTTTGATTTTGCAAGTTTTCGAGATATCTCAAACTCCTATTTCGCCGGACAAAATATACGCGCAAATAGCCCCCTGCCTGGCAGTGTCTGGGCAGAAAATTTCGCCGCCACTGCTCCGGCGGGCGCTTGAAATTACTGGCGTCAATTTGCGTTACAGGAATCACTTAGAAATAATTAACGGGATTATTAAAAAATATTTTGTGCCGCATAAGCTCGGAAACGAAAATCCTGACCGTTTGAAAAGCATTGTCAACCAGACAGTGAAAATCGACTGGGATAACGCAGTGTGGGATCTAGTATCGTGTAAAATAGTTCCGCGGCACGATTTTGTTTCTGACGAGTACGAACAGGCCTTTAGCGAGGAGCATCATGACCCACCGATTCTTGCCCCGTTACAAGTTCCTTTTTTTCGATACAAAAATCCATATTTGTACGTTCGGAAAAAACAAAAGATTAATTGGAAATTTTTTATAGATAGCTGCACGCGCGTCGGCAAAACCGACACGGACACGCTCAATAAGGCGAATGAAATGATTGTACGCGCAGGGCTAGTGCCTTACGAACACTGTCACGCAGAGTTCGATGTTCTCAGAGTGCAAGGCCTTTCTTTTTCTTTGTCAGTTGCATAACATTTCCAACCCGGCGGTGCTTTCTTTTTGGCTGAGGAGCTTTTATACCGTGCATTTTTCTGCGATGGCTGATTTCTTCGGGGTGATGACGGAATGACTTGCCACAACCCAGCTTGCACGGGTGATTCCTGCGGAGGCTGTGGAATTTGGAGTGCTCTTTCACATTAGTGCTGTCACAGTGATAGTAATCGCAGTACTGGCAGTGATGCTTCTTTACGTCGTGGCTGTACATACCAGATGGCTTCAGATCAGCGTGGCACCGCTTGAAGTGGCGCGGATAGGCCCTCCGCGCGCATGTCTGTTTGCAGTATGGGCAAATGCCAACATTCGATCCAACTTTGTGCGCTAGCGGTTTGTGCACAGTGTTTTTGCGGAAAGACACGTGCTGCTGATCCAACGCAACGCAGGTGTGATCAAGACGCTGGTTTTTCTTGCAAAAGGCACAAAACGTCATTTCTGAAACTTTGCAGTCTGAACAGATGCGTTGATCGGACTTCTTCGAAGGATGTTGTTTCTTGAGCATGCGCTTGTGGCGCGTATCACTGCAGAGAGAGCACTTGCTCCAGTTCTTATCCTGACACGTTTCGCATGGCGTATAAGCAAAAGCCTGGTTGCATTTGCAGAGCATCATGAAAGAAATCTTGTCACACGAAACTGAAATTTCCCAATTGAGCTCAAACTTATCAAAAAATTGCTTCACTTGGTCCAGCGTCATTGGATGCTGCTGCCTAAAAAGCGGTTCCAGAAGTGTTGTTTGCTGAGGCACGTTCACAGTCGGGATTGTATAAACTGCTAGTTTGAAAGTTGACTCCAGACGCACTTTTGACGGAAAAACATGCTTCTTGCACTCGGTCTTGTTGCACGGACAAACTTGCTTAACTTGAAAAGTGTCACCAAATTGAATAATCTTGTAATTTTCCTTGAAGCGTTCCTCCAGGCAATGCATTTCCTCTCCCACGCGCACGTCTCCACGCAGTGAATGCCCAGTTGGAAACTCACAGATGCTGTTCCACCGTCGAAAAGGCCGCATTTTGTCACTTCCGTTCTCGTGGGTTTTGCATTCAGGCGTGCCACATGGGCAAAGCCGTGTGACTACGCAAACCCGCTCGTATCGCAATGCAAATTTGCATACGCCGTTTTTGTACTTCTGAGACAAAAAATGCTGCTTTAAATAGACTTCCGGCTCCCGAGGCACGTCGTCTTCAAGCACATACCCCTTTGGTAGGCTTACATATTCTTCCCACGTTTCTTCCTCCCAACCGTCGGACGAAAAGTCGTCGGACGAAAAATCCTGAGCACTATTTGCTGGGTTTGAG
>Ga0206123_10004349_pt1 | contig 11130 bp, 11 predicted proteins | sample Helgoland_Spring_2_FD_160086 | JGI IMG/M metagenome (GOLD analysis project Ga0206123, IMG submission 160086) | Pelagic subsurface seawater microbial communities from Kabeltonne, Helgoland, North Sea - Helgoland_Spring_Bloom_20160316_1 | ecosystem: Environmental > Aquatic > Marine > Epipelagic ... | reverse complement strand
TTCAGGCGTAAGTGTGAACCCAGACGTCGGAACCTCAAAATATGGTTTTCCGGCATGTGGTGTGCCAGCGGCGTGAACACCAAATCCACCAGCCAGTCTTGCTGCGACATTGTTATCATATGCTTTAACGGTAGGTACATTAGCTGCAGCGCCTGTCGCGTCATTCGAATAAGCTAAGTACCTTGTAGTAGTCACTACATTGTTACTAGCGTCATTGGTTTTGTGAGTTACAGTTGCAATATCATTACCTGTAATTCTTGCCACAGGAATACCCGCAGCAGGGATAGCGGTGTTGGGAATTACACCAGATACGAGTTTTTTGAACAATCTACCATCAGCATTAAGGGCTGCAACATTTGCTGCATTTACGCCAGCGGCGCCCGCCCCGCCAACTTCATGAATATACGCATTCAATTCATCATTTATCCGAACCTGTGCGTGGCTTAAAAAATTTGTTTGAGTCATGCCAGCCTTAGCTTCCGCTGCGGTGTTGACTATAGATGCCTCATGCAAGTCTACTACAATCGGCGTTGCAAGCCCAGTAGACAATCCGTCACCAGTCGTAACCTTCAAATCAATACTAAATTTATTATCGACATCGTCAGTTAGCTGAATTTTTTTATCGTCTCCAAACGCATTTTTAGTAGCCACTTCAACCGCCGCAGCCAATTGAGTGCCGTTATATGTCCCAGGAGGGATGTCAATTGAGACTGGACCGCTTGCATCTACGTCAACTAAAAGAAAATCTTTGCCCCAAAAAGTTGATCCAGTTGGATTTGCTGTACCGTTAAGACTTTGATATTCACGAGTGGCCTTAAATTGAAGTGGATCAGTTACAATCGTGACAGTTCGGCCATCACCCAAGAATGTTTCAATCCCATTCGACTTAAGGGTCGCAGGCGTTGAATCAGTGGCAGCTCCAAGGGCATCAGCCTTATAAAGAGGAAACCCCTTACCCTCTAAAATGTAGGCGGGATCCTGCGGGAGGTTAGTTTGTTGCCCAAATTTATCAATATATAAAGCGGCCTCTTGCGGATCAACAGCACGTGTAAGTCTAGGAGTTATCTCCAGGCCATCCACCATTAATTTAGTATCATACTTAAACGTTGGATCCGCATCTGTAGAACTTTGCGTTTTCAAATAAAATACAGTAGCGGATTGAGGATTCCCTGAACGATCAAAAATAGTCACCGATGAGTTGGATGTGTATGTTTCAGGATCGTCTGGATCAAAAATATTATCCGCAGGCAATACTGGAGAGTCAGACGAAAGATTTACGCCCATTGACATCGTGGTAGTTTGCTTCGGCTCACCATACTCAGACTTCAATTGTAGCTTATTTGACCCGGACAACGTTTTGTCAGACACAGCACCATCGTCATCCACTGGATAACCCAACAAAAATTGGCCGTTACTGTCGACTATGAAGCCATTGTCATCGACGTTGAATGCACCATTTCTTGTGTAGACAGTTTGCTGCGCGTTACCGCCAGCTTGCAATGCAAAAAATCCTTGCCCCGAAATTGCCATGTCCAATGAATTGGAAGACGTAGCTATATTACCTTGCGAAAATTGTTGGGTAATAGACTTTGTTAGTGTACCAACACCAACTGACTTAGCCTGCAGGGGAGTAGACCCATAAATATCACCAAATTCTGCCCGGCTTTTTTTAAAGCCATTTGAGCCAACGTTAGCGATATTGTTTGAGGTTGTGGAAATATCGGTCTGTGCGCCTTTGAGGCCGGTAAGTGCGGTATAAAACGACATCAAGTCACTCCTTGCAGAAACTTAGTTCAATTCTTGTTGGATAAGTCATGCAATATACATGCCAAAACTAACCAACTAATTATTTTTGGAGCCAGATGCTCCTTGGTAGCTAACTTATCTAAAGTTGACGGCGTTGCTGACGTCCATTTCACCGAAGTCTTCAACATCGATAAGAACACTTTCAGAATTCCCAGACCCTATAGAAGCGGACAACACTCGTGCATAAACAGATGGGTTCAATTCCTGCGGACCTTCACCGAAGTTTATGGTGGCGTTAATTTGAATGCGGCGATTAGAGTTTTGGATTTCTTCAGGAATATTTTTCCACGAAAAACCAACTAAACCAGCAGCCTGTGGTCCTAAATCCATGACATTGAGTTCTTCCCCACTGTCAGCGTCACTTATCACAACCCTGGCTATGCTTGTTGCCTGAGGTAAATCTAATACACCATGCACTTCACCATTCTCGTCGGGCCTGGATACATTCCCTGGAACCAAGACTGAATGGCCTAACAGGTTTGTAGCAGTTGCAATACGGCCCTGATCAAACTTATCCACAAGAGTTTTCAATGACGAATTAACTTCTTCAATGCCTGTCACCGTGGAAAATTGCGCCATTTGGGCGATAAAATCGCCATTATCCATTGGAGCAAACGGGTCCTGGTTTTGCAACTGAGTGGTCATCAGCTTTAAAAAATCTGACTGCCCCAATGTATCAGAGCTGCCTTGTTTAGCGTCAGTATTTTTTGATATTCCTAATTTTTCGAAGAGTGCAGTTTGAGCTGCAGACGGATCAATTGACGACATAATGTTTCTAACCTCACTTACCCATGCTAATCGTTCGCATCATCAAGCCACGCAAAGTTGTGACCATTTCTACGTTATTTTCGTATTGCCGAGACGCCTCTAGCATCTCTACTAGTTCTTCATCTACATTCACTGCTGCAGTATATATGAACCCGTCTTTATCGGCCTTAGGATGTCCAGGCTGATATGACTTTTCAGCAGGCCGATCGACTGTAATAATCTCATCTACGTCGACCGAAGATACACCAGTTTTTTGGATGTCATCTGCATAGACTGTTTTAAACACTGCTTTTACTGCTTTGTAAGCTTCGGCATCCGAAGATGCGACAGTCCTTGCGTTGGCTAAATTACTTGCGACCGTGTTAAGACGTACCATCTGGGCGGACATGCCCCTACTCGCTACGTCAAAAATATTTTTAATATCCGACAACTTATTCTCCTTTAATTGCTGACATTAAGCCGCTGAATTTTCTATTTAGAAATTCTAAAGAGGTTTGGTATCGTATTACATTTTCAGAGAACTGCATCTGCTCAACGTGGAGCTCTACAGTGTTACCATCAACAGAAGGGTTTACTGATTGTCGAAATTGAGCCGCCTCATCTCCACTTCCAGTATAGAATTTAAAATGACGTTCATTAGAAACATTTACAGGCCCAACATCCATTCGAGCCCGCAGAGCCTCATTAAAATCAATATCCCTAGCCTTAAAGTTCGGTGTCGCAGAGTTCACAATATTGGATGCCAAAATTTCATTTCGTTTGGATCGCAGATTTAATGCGTCCGCATGCGTCTGTATATGATTTGCTATCGACTTCATTTTACGATTATCACTTGCAATGTTACGTTTGGTGTAGATGTTGCAAGGAGTGTGCCAACTAATCAGTGGAGATCTAGGATGAATGAGGACAACGATAAATCACTCTCAGCGGTAATGCTAAAGGCACGCAATAAAATTTTAATTGAATTTGGAGACTACTCCTTTGACCAAGCTCTAGATGAAGTCAAAAATTCTCTAGCTACGGAAAAAGATCGTGCCAAGCGGCTGACACTATTATCTGCCAAAAGCTGGATTATTCGAAACAAGGTTTACGCAATGATGCACGAACCATTCGTATATTCACTAAATGAATTAGAAAATACAAAAATTTTTTCCGACTTCGAAGCCGATGATTCAAGTGGTCTTAACGGTCTGTTTGATGACGATGACGATGACGATGGCGATGGCGATGGCGATGGCGATGGCGATGGCGATGGCGATGTTCAGGTAACAATAACCAAAACAACAACTCATAATGGTGTAAAACTACTAAAAGACATGGTCGTTTCGGTTAGCAAGGATGATGCCGACAAATTAGTTTCAGATAAAAAAGCAAAGTATTTTGAATAATGCGCAAAGACTTCATCTTAATATTTTTGACCTTAGTTGGGCTGGCTTATCTCTTCATTTCTATGACGAAAAATACGCGCTTCGAAAGTAATTTGATTAGCTGCGTAAACGGGCAGGTTAGTTTCCAGATTACTTATAAAAAATTAAAAAGAGATATGTTTGTAAATTTTGAAAAACCTGATGAAGAAATTACGACATTTAAAATAACAAATTTAGACGGTGAGAATTTTCACTTTGAGCACCAGCTATCAAAATTTAAAATTAACTTAGATGAACAAACTGCGATCGAAACCCGCAGTGGAGAAAAATTAATCTACAAATGTGCATTGGAAAGTTTCAAAATGTGACTAAAATAGTGGACGTCGCCAAGAAATGTCAAAAATATCTACGGTAAAGTCTTCGTTTCCGATTTTAATCTCTCCATTCTTAATTTCTCTTCTTTTTGCAATTTTCAAGTATAAAGAAATCGGCCGAACGGGTTCCCCACCACTGCATATTTTTTCTAATTTTTCAAAGTTTTTATAATGTACAAATATTTCCGCAGTAACCAAAGGTCGAACAGAACGAAAACACATTTGTCCAATTATAGGGTCGTTTGAGTCCGATTTCCTAAAGACCATATTACAATTATATGTCGGTAGTGATGATATTTCGCTTGAAAGCACTATTTCGGCATCATTTTTCAGGCTTGTTAAAACTATCTCAGCGCTTGTGACAGTTAATTGCAATTTTTCAAAAATTGATGTCAGCGGGAGGACCTCCATCAAGCTATTTCCAATTCTATTTTTTCACGCAGTGCGGCTATAGCCGCCGATTTAATCTGAGAAACTCGGCCGGTACTGACAGACAGGATTTCCGCAATTTCATAGACATTTAACTCTTTAACATAATAAAGCTCGATAACTAAAATCTGTTGTTTAGTTAACTGTTCAATAGCTTGTCGCAAATATTTCTTAAGCTCTCCATTGAATATTTTATCCTCAACATTTGGCTCCACAGAAAAAATAAAGTCACCGTATAATTCTGTTACCTCATCAATACTCTGGTTCTGGTTTGCTGCAAAATTTTGCTCCCACCGTGACAACTCAACCGATGTAATTTTTAGTTCTTTAGCAACTTCGTCTGCATCAGGAATACGGCCAAGTTTTAGTTCCAATATGCGTTTCGCTTTATCAGTATTTTGCTTTTGCTTGACCGTCGTTCGGCAAAGGTTAGATATCTTACGAAGATAATCCACTATCGAACCTTTAATACGCATTCGAGCGTAGCTTTCAAAGGCAACGCCTTCTCTATTCTCGTACTTGTGAGCAGCCTCAATTAGACCCATCATTCCCACTTGCAAAAGATCCTCAACTTCAGCAGCCTTTTGAACCCGTCCAGCATAAAAATAGGCGTATTTTTTGACTAGCCCAGTATTTTTTTCAATCAGGCGGTCAGCTGGAACTTTGGTATTATACGGGTTTGGCATTTTTAATATCCAGTTTCTGAACTAAAAAAATGAATGCCAGACTTCTTTTGCTTTGGGACCTTATTAAGATTATTTGTAATTACATCTAAGCATGTTCCAACTTGTTTTTTGGTCTTCTTATCAAGAATGAACGGTTTGCGCGCAATAATGGACTGCACAACGTCGTTTGATCCAGGCATCCAACCTGCGAAAGCTAATTGCACCGGGAAAAATTTAAGTACTATTTTCTCAAAGCTTTTAAAATCTCTGAATGCAGATGTTTCATTTTTTGCCATATTAATAATTATTGAAAAGCGGCTGACCCCTTTCTCAATATGTAGCGCTTTCAAAAAGGCATATGCATCCATAAAACTGGTTGGCTCACCAACCACGGTTATCACGACCTGGTCTACTGCTGCAGCAAATTCAATGCTAGAATTTGACGCGCCAGCAGGCGTATCCACAATCAAATAATCAAGATTATTTTCCAGCACATCAAGAGATCTAATAATTTTCCAACGCTGCTCTGTATCAAGGTTTAATGTCTCAAGTGTACCAGAACCACCTGGAATAAGTTTCACGCCACCATGTGAATTACAAATTATATCATCAAATGAATTACTACCTGATAAAAAGTCAGAAATGGTATTATCCGCCTTTACACCCATCATAATGTTAGCATTTGATAATCCAAAGTCGGTGTCCAAAACCGCCACCTTAAACCCCATGAGAGCTAAATTTATAGCAGAATTTACTGCAAGACAGGTCTTACCCACCCCTCCTTTACCACTGACAAAAGCTAATGACTTTACCATTGGATTAAAAACCGTCCTGTCTGACAATATCCAGCAAAAAATCCTCGACAACAGAAATTTTCGCGAAATCAAGGCCATCTTCCAAAATCTTCAAACCAGAAAAAAATTGAATTTTTCTTCCCAAATCAAAGACCGCCGACAATTCAGAAATTGAAACTTCAAGCAAATCCATTTTTGTGAGCGCGACACTCAAATTAGGTATTTGCAATATTTCTAAAGCTTGTCGTACTGCATCGTAACTTTTGCCCACTTCAAGTGTGTATATCACGCTCACCTGCGGCTTATGCTCCAGCGCTTCTAACCTCATTAAAACTGAATTCAAAAGATCCATCGGACCCTCATAATCCACTATTAGCCTGCTACCATCTAAGGCAATATCTTGCCTTTTTCTAAACAGTGAAGTTACGTTTGCATCCGAACTAGACTTGAACAATGAATTTAGGTCACCTGAAAGAGGATCAGAGATGACCCTATTATTTTGCAAAATAAGAGTACTATTCTGTGCAGCTGTATGCGTTGGCAGAAATTTAGCGAGTTTTTTGGACAATAACGTTTTTCCAGATCGCTCAGCACCGCAAACTAAAATAATTTGGCTCGCATCAAAATCTTTACTTTTCCCTTGGACAACTTGCCTAGTGAATTGACGCATCAGGTCATGTAATTCAAGATTTGGCTCGTTTTTATCTATCAGGGTAGTTGCAGTTCTATTGCTGAAGCCAAGCATTTTCATTTTTGCATTAATTGATAATGATGTATCTCTTTGCTGACCAAGAGCGATCGTTTCGTCCACCAAAAACTGTAGTTCACTAAGCTTTTGTTGGAATGCAATAGCAAGATCTGATTTTTCAGACCTGTTTTCACCAAGTGCAGACCGGTTTGGTTCATTATAATCAATTGGCTCTTGGTTATCTGATTTATTCTCATATTTAGATACTTCAGCATCAACGAGTTCAGAAAACTTTTCAGTAGTGTTACTATAGGGCGGCTCAGATAATAACTTACTTTCCTGACGCGCCATAGCCTTTTCTTTTGCTTTTAAGTTTGCAGCCTCGATTTGCTCTTCAGATAATAACCTATTTTCCAGACGAGCCTTCGCCTTTTCTTTGGCTTTTAAGTTTGCCGCATCTATTTGGTCTGGCTCATTTGTCGCCAATATCTCTATCATTCCATCACGGCGTGTAGTAGACAAAATAAGGGCATCAGGCCCGAGCTTTTTTTCCACTTCATCCATTGCTAGTGAAGTATCCACGGCGGTAATTTTCAATTCTGGCATGAGGAACACTCCAACATAATATTATCTCTCTTACTCAATTGCATCAAAACCTCCAACTGTGAATGCTATTTCTACACTTCGGTCTTCAGGTAATTCTAAGAAACTCAAAACATTTATCGACGGCAATTGAGATCTAACAAACCTTGCCACATGCTTACGAATTTGCGGCGCAACAATAAGAAACACGGGCTTTCCTTCGCTGTTAAATTTTTCCGATGCATCATTAAGGTTCGAAAGTATTTTTTTAGCAAGAGTTCCCTCAATCAAAAGCATTTTTTCGTCAGGATTTTGCCTTACAGTGGTCAAAATCATTTGTTCAAGTTCAGGAGAAAATGTAATTAACGGAATAGTATCCCTGAATTTCAGGAGTTTTTGAATTAGTAACGGCACTAATTTGGGGCGGATGCGCTCAGCTATGTCATCACTATCCATCTTTTGGATATTCATTGAGCTTAAACTTTCAAGAATTAATCTCAAATCAGATATTGGCACCCCTTCCTCAAGTATGCACTTCATGACTGACGTAACCTGATTAAGGGGCATCACTTTGGGGACTACTGTATCCACTAAATTAGGATACGATACTTTCAAATTATCCAACAACTCTTGGACTTCTTCCTGGCCCAATAAATCTGATGCATAACTATTAACAATCTGGTTCAGGTGAGTTGTTAAAACATCTTCAGGCTCAACAATCACATAGCCTTTGGCTTCGGCATCAGCCTGAAGTTCTTTATCAATCCAATATGCATCTACACCAAAAGCTGGTTCCTTAACCTTCAGACCAGATAGCTCAAGATTAGTACTGTCGCCGGCTATCGCTAATTTTTTATCCGCATAAATAAGGTCATCCGCCACAATTTTTTGGCCAATCTTTATCTGATACTGAGACCCCTCTAAGTTTAGATCATCACGAATTCTCACCCCCGGAACGATGAATCCCAGTGCCTTAGAAATCTCTTTCCTCAAGCGAGTAACTTTAGGGACCAAATTATCTGCTTTGCTTTCATCCACGAGCGATACCAGCCCATAACCAATATTTACAGAAATTTTTGCCGCATCTTTTACGTCTGCTAGTCCAAAATCCACCTTTTCGGTTGTATCCTCATCTTCTTCACTAATCACTTCACCAGATAATGCAGAAACTTCCGTTCTTCGAGAATTCCACGCAAGAACCCCACTGATTACGGCAAAGCCAATAAAAAGAGTATTAGGCATGCCTGGTACCAAACCTAATGCTAGCATCACCAAAGAAGTCGGCAGCCACGCCGCTGAAAGGTTCACCTGACGGGTTATATGTTCAGACATGTTTTCTGACGAAGACACACGAGTGACTATAATTGCTGTCGCTATCGAAAGTAACAATGACGGGATTTGTGCTACCAGTCCGTCTCCTATTGAAAGCAGAATGTAAAATTCCGCTGCTTGGGCAACGTTTAAGTCATGTTGAGCAATTCCAATTATCAGGCCACCAACCACATTAATTGCTAAGATCAGTATGCCGGCAATTGCATCCCCTTTTACAAACTTGGAAGCACCGTCCATTGAGCCGTAAAAATCTGCCTCTTTAGATACCTCAGCTCGACGATCTGTCGCTTCTTCTGGGGTCAGAACTCCAGCATTGAGATCAGCATCAATCGCCATTTGTTTTCCAGGCATAGCATCCAGCGTGAATCTCGCTGAAACTTCAGACACCCTCCCAGCACCTTTTGTGATAACGACTAGGTTAATAATAACCAGAATAGCAAATACAAACAGGCCGACAGCATAATTGCCCGCCACAATGAATTCTCCAAAAGCCTGGATAACTTTACCGGCCGCATCAGCCCCATTATGGCCCTCTGACAAAACTATCCTAGTTGAGGCCACGTTTAAACCTAGCCTCAACACAGTTGCTAATAGTAATAAATTTGGAAAAGAAGAAAAATCAAGTGGGCGATGGGTGTGCAGTGCAACCATTAAGATGAGTAGAGAAATCGTGATGTTAAAAACAAAAAATATGTCTAGCAAAGCGACCGGCAATGGCAATACAAGCATTCCAACCAAAGCGAGAATGCCAACGGGCAGCAATGAACCTGACATTTTTTTGATGTCGCCCATTGAAAACCCTATGGCCTGGCTCTGCTGCATGTGTAACGTCCTCAATACCGTCAAATTAATGACAAACTAAATCGCTGATAATACGAGTTAATTATTAATTAACGGGCACCAACAGCGCTTGATGTTTATCTATGTGCATAAAACGTGCCATACCGCGATTCTTCGCGTAATATCATGCGTTTGATTATCTTTAATTGAAGGTAAAATTTTTGATTTTTTTTTTGGCACAGTTGTTGCTACGTTTGCACGATGAATATTTTGAAAGGAATGTACAATGCGCTCAACAACTATTCCAATGACTATTGGCATTTTAGCTACTAGCATTTTCGTATCAGCTTGTGATACCACAGGAATTCCGTTTTTACCATCAACAGATAACTCTCAACACTCCAGGGCTACTTTGAAGTCAAAACGGATTGGCCTTCAAAACACCCAAATGATCCTTGCAGAAAGCACACTTGCAAGCGCTCCAACTTACGTTGCCCCGACAATCAAAGCGGTTGGCTTTTCATCAATAGCGGTTCAACAATCAAAAAATTTAAACCAACGCAGGCTAATGGCAATTCGTGCGGCCAGACTAGATGCTTATCGTGTCCTAACCGAACAGATACATGGCGTGCAATTAGATGGCCAGACAACCGTTGCAGAAGCAATTCTAACCTCGGACGTTATGAGCGCAGCAGTTCGAGGCACTATAATGGGAGCAGAAACCGTTAAGATTGAACCCTCAGGTCAAGACACTTACTCTGTCGAACTATCAATTAGCCAAACTCATGTAGATCGCCTCATCAAACTGTACAAACGTGGTGTACTGTAGTGGTATGAACATTTGATGAAGAACCTTCCAATACTTTTTTGTTTTGTGTTAATGGCACTTTCGACTACGGCGCATGCCGAGCGTTTCGTCGTAGAGTCGGAGGGAACTGCGCTCAAGACTGCAGAGCTTCCCTATAGCGTGTACGAAGCTCGTGCCATTTCTAACGCACTGCAGTTAGTCCTGCAAACCGGTGCTCAGTCTTTGGATAGTTTTTCTCTAGTAGAAAATGGTAAGGTGTTATTTGATCAGATTTCTGCACAATCGAATGTACAAATTGCTGGCTATCGAGTGCTATCAACAAAGGACCATGGAGATAAAGTTTCAGCGCGCCTTGAGATATTGCTCCTGCCAGAAAATCAAAATGAAACCCAAATTAGCTGTCGTCAGCCAAATAACCTTGACCTAGCTTTTAAATGGCAGGGGTTCTCCATAAAGAAATCACTGCCATTCTGGGTGCAATTTGATGAACTGTCACTAACGCAGACAATAGAAGCGATGATGGCTACCAACAGCAAATTCAACTTCCAAAAAAATAATCCTTACCGTTCCACGACCTCATCGAGCTATTCACTATATGAAAATGAAAATGCACCCGTAAGGTCGACACCAAACTATTTGCTTACACTTTCACTGGATCTAGACGTCAAGACTACTAACCTTCTCCAACGGAAAAAGGTTTTGTCAGTGAAAGCTCAATCTGAATTATTCCGAAAATC
>Ga0206123_10004344_pt1 | contig 11135 bp, 19 predicted proteins | sample Helgoland_Spring_2_FD_160086 | JGI IMG/M metagenome (GOLD analysis project Ga0206123, IMG submission 160086) | Pelagic subsurface seawater microbial communities from Kabeltonne, Helgoland, North Sea - Helgoland_Spring_Bloom_20160316_1 | ecosystem: Environmental > Aquatic > Marine > Epipelagic ... | reverse complement strand
AACAACAATGCGTCTTTCATATCATTCATTTTTATTTTCATTATTTCTATTACTTCTTTCATTTTTCATACCTCCCATTAAATTCGTCTTTGGGAATCAACGCTTGAAACAAACCACCAATTGACTTGGCGATTGTCATCAAGATTCTTTCTACTCTCTTCTTCTTTAGTATCTCAAGATACACACGTTCCTTTCTTAGTAGAAAGTTAATGCTCGGCGTTCCAGCCAGTTTTATGATGCTCTCATAGGTTTCACCGTAGTACATCTTAGTAACATCTAGAGTACAATTAGTTAAATCGTTATACTCATCTTCAAGAGTTTTCCTCTTCCATATTTTCATTATTATATTCATATTGTTCACCATTATTATTATGTTTGAATCTCTTAATCATATCATTCAAGTTATTCTTAGTTGTGGCTGTCATAAACTTCTGACCTCCACGCAGGAAAATCAGGATACTAAAGAAACGCTCAATGTGTTCGTGTTCTCTGTTCCTGAATCTATCCATCAAAGGGTCATCCTCATCTAACGGTCTCCAAGTAAATGCTTGCATCTCTTCAATAGATACAATGCCGTTAGTAAATCGGATGTAGCCTTTCATTCTTCTTCAATTCCATGCAGTGCTAACCACTCGTCATAGTCAGGTTCGCACAGACACAGACAAGGGACAGGTTCTTTCTCACCATCTGCGGTTTGTAAAACTGCCGTTCCTGTGCCATCACAAACATTACATGTTTCTTCTTTTCTAATTACTCTAATTATTCTCATATCAATCCCAACTGCTTCAGAAAAGCATTGCTTGTTTTGTCAAACTCTCTTGACTTAACTGAATGATGGTCAAGCGGCCACCAATCAGGTTTCTCTCTCTTTGTCCAATGAGCAAATCTCCATTTGTCATCAAGATAGTATTGCCTATACTTTTCGATTGTTGTCATGTCATCGAAACCATCTGTCTTTCTACACTCCATGTGAGGAGAGATAGCAATCGCGAATGGTGTTAGACCATCATCAGGAAGAAGCATCTCTGCCTCATCCATCTGTGTCGAATATCTGTTCATCAGAACTTCGACCTTGTGGATTCTACCATACCTGTGAGTATACTCCCTGCACAGTGCATAGGTATGTTCACGCAACCATTGAAAGTTCTGTCTTGTTTCTCTCGCCCAAATAGTAGATGGGTGATTCAACATCACAGGCTTCCAACCTGCTTCCAAACCTAGATAGTCAACTATTGTGAAAAGCATCTGCAAACTTTCAGTCGGCATCTTGACTACATGCTTGTCCAACATTAGTTCGGCACTCTTTATTGGGCTTTGGTCTAAAGTAAATATGTTCATTTTAATTGTCTCCTATTGTTAATTGAATGTAATTGCAGAGAAAGGTGAGAGCCACCACAGCCCTTTGTTGCTAACAATGTTTTTGCCCAACATCATATCTCTTTCGAGGTGCTTCACCTTTTTTATTCGCAGCAAACTCTGCTCTTGCCAACAGTGTGAGTGAAGGCTGTGAGTGTGTTATCGGAAAAATGCATGAGGGAGATGAGTCTCAATACTGCTATTGATTTGCATTTTTTACCACAGTAAACCGATGTTTGAATGGGAGGGGGGAAGAAGGTCAGTCCTATGCCTTTACCTACGGGTAGGGAACTGCTCAGTGGTAGAACACTAAGCCAATATTGTTTATGTAACCGAATTAACCTGCTTTATTTTTTATAGCGCAAAGCCATTCAATTGTTCCACGACTTGGAATTTAACACACCGCTTCTCAAATGAGTACAGTGAACCAAGCCTTATCGAACGAACTCGTTTTTCACAACTACTAGTCTCTTCGCTAGATTTGACGTTTGTTGTTTCTGTTACAACCCTAGTATCTTTCCTTCTAATTATTCGGAAACCCCCGAATCTCCATGCTCCCCGAAATCCCGCTAAGGACTTCTTGGTTCTACGAGCATTGGTGGAGTGTGATTTACTTATCTTCTTGAGACAAGTAGTAATGTCAGATAACCTATCAAATCCATTATGATATCGTCATCTGATTCTAGTGAGTCATTACCTTGAACAAGTCTGTTCAACTTGTCATCGATTCTGACTTTGATTTGTTCTTCTTGGTCTGCATGAGAAAAGAACCTACTAGGATTCAACACTGAATCACCATACTGTCTGTTCTTCTGAAGAAGCATTCTCTTCATCTCTTCACAAACTTCAGCAATCTTCTGCTGTGAATCTGTCATGGCATCTTCTGCTTTGCTTGGTGTCTTTGCACCCCAATTTGTTTTTTCTTCTGTCATATTAGTTCCAACCTGTTTATGCTTTTATTGTTTATTATCGAATATTCTCAGGCTCTGATAAAATCAAACTTTAGAGCAGTGTAGCGTTTTTGCTTTATTTTATCATTTTATCAATTTTATCAGGGTCTCCATAGGAGAGAGAGAAGAAGATATGGAACATAGTAGTAGTAGTAGAGATGATGATAATAATGATAATATGATAATATTAATTATAATCATTAATTCTACACTGTTTAGCCACATTTCAATTTTCTCACTCAATGAGAATATCGAGAATATATGAGAATAATAGAAATTGTTGTAATTACACTACGATATGTAGTATGTATATATGGGATAAGATATCCATATGACATATATGATATACTATACATATAGGGAATGCAAATTACACTCTATCTATCGTCAGTAGTTTTTGGTATTAATAAATAAGGACAACTAGCGATTGTCTAACAAAAGCGGGTATAGAAACTACTGCACAAATAAGAGACTGTCCGTGAAATATCACTGGTGAGTCTCAACGACCATATACCGTTTCATCACCTTATAAAGAATCCTCCACCCATACTGACCACCTCAAAAACTGCTGTCATGCGTAAAGTCTGATTTTAACACAACCATATGGTTAGACAACTTTGCTCGCTCTAACCTCATAAGGTGATGGATTTGTGTAAGGTCATGCCACTAATAGTAGGAATAGTAAACGGAATAGAGAAGGGCTTCAGCGAAAGCGAGATACAGTTAGTTAATGGATTTGGATTTGGTCTATTAGCACAGAATGCAGGTGTTGGAAGTATGAGTGTTAGATATGGAGGAGCAAAAATCACTCCTGAAGAGTTCAGACGCAGAATGCTACTATGTAATTTCGCTAATGAGATATACAAGATGAGTGCTTTTTATGAAACAATGACTCTTGAGTTCTGTCAGAGACTGATGGATGCTGATTGGTCATGCAACGTGAGTACATACGACAAGCGGAAGTTTAACAGTGAATACAAGAACTGGTTAGTCAGATTGAATCAGTTAGAGTTCGATGCGTTTGAAAGAGCGATGCAAAGAGGTGAAGAAGAATGAATGATGAAGAAAGATTATGGCAACAATTACGCCCTACCTTATGGCAATACATTGAGAAAGAACACATAGAAGATATGATGGATGATGAAGATTATCAAGACGAAGAAGGAAACCAACTACCGATTAGTGAAGAAGAATGGGAATTGTTTCTTCGGTATTTTCAAAATGACTTTGGTAATGAGGTTTCAGGATTAGCACTTGATTATTGGAATGATAGACACCACAATGGTATGCCCAAAGTGGAAACAAGAGGTGAAGAAGAATGAAGATAGTAAGTTGGTTTATTGAAGCAATGCTTGAGAATGGTGAGTTGATAACACTAGCAGACATACCTGATGATGTTGCTAGTGTAGTTGATGAATGGATGTCTGAAATGGAGGCGAACTAAATGGAATACGAAATGGAATGTGAAGGATGTAAGAAAGAAGTAAGAATTACAGGTGCTTATCTTGGACTTATTGAAGATGCATGGTGCGAGTGCTGTGGTTGGGAAGGTGAGAATCTTGATTCTTAAGATGAGAGTTGAAACTGATGAATATACATGGGAGTTGTGGGAATGAGTGAAAGCGGAATGATTGGAGACAAGGAAGTTGTGATGAACCGTCTTGATACTCACCGTTGGACTATTGATGTGGTCAAACACACATCTGATGATACGAAGGAGTTAATCGAAGGATGGGAAGTTGAAGACGAGCAAAAGGCACTTACACTATATGACGAGAAAGTGAAAGAGATTACACAGGAAGTGATTGAATGAGTAATTATCCCGATGGAATGACTTCTGCTGACCATGCTTACTTAGATGGATACAGTGGGTGTTTGCATGAATCTACCAGTGTCGAGGATGTTAGAGTCAGAGTCAGAATACCAAAAGACACCATGAAAGATGAATACATCGAGGTGGATAACTACGAGTTTGAAGCCTACTTCGCCTGTGATAAATGCAGTGCAGGTAAGTGGCTGTCAGTTGATGTTGACTCGTATGTTGAGGACTTAGACTGTCAAGGTGATGACTTAGAAGATTAAAACGCCACCCTTCGGGGTGTGCCGTTTCACTTTACAAAGTCCCCCACCATATGGTAGGCATACTTTCGTGAGCATACCTCATAAGGTGATGGTTTTCATTAAGGTCATGAAACAGAATGTAAATGAACACGAATTTCTTGATGCGTTTATGAAAATACGACCCGACAACTTCAGCAGGGACGGTCTTTATTACCTATATGATTATTTAATTGATTTTGAAGAGGATACAGGTCATGAGATAGAACTTGATGTCATCGCTATATGTTGCGACTTCAGCGAATACAAAGACCTCAAGGAAATAAACGAGGCATACGGTAAAGAATACAAAGACCTTGAAGAACTCAACGAATGGACTCAAGTTATAGAATGCAACAACTCTTTGATAATTCAAGACTTTTAAACTCACGGCTCGTTAATCGAGTATAATGGGCAGGTTAAGAACGGCAGATATGAAAGAAGCCTCTCATTAACGAGTTATTGAATGAGGGGGCAGTCCTTGCGGGCTGTCCTCTCTACCCCTTGAGGTGACTAGTACAAAGTTCCCACCATATGGTAGTCAAACTTTGTCAAAACTACCTCATAAGGTGATGGTTCTCCGTAGGGTTGTAGTCGTAGAGGTGCGATATACACTTAAATGGAGATGAAAAGAATGGCAATGGAAAATTGGAATGAATTTAGCGAGACCGTAGTTAACTACGTTGAAACACTGACCGCCCCTGAAGATAAGTTTACTGCTGAGATGGCAAGCAACTTCATCGTACAGGGTACAAAAGACCCTAGACAGCAAGTAAGGCTATCTAGAACAATCAAGGATATCCTAGCACAATACACGGATTCACCCTTGAACGGCCGAAGAGCATCAAGCAGAGCAACAGGAGTTGCAAGGCTATCTGATGAACTTCAAGCAATTTGGTCTGACACTGTAAGCATGGAGACAGTTGATGGTATCACTACCATTACTCTTGGTGCTAACGCATACGATTATCACACAACCTTCTCAGGCCGTAAGGATGAGAATGGCAACCCTCTAGAATCATGGGGAAGCAATGAGAACATGGTCGCTCATACATTAATGAGCAAACTTGAGGCGGGCTTCGTGTCTGCTCACAAGGGGGACAACTGATTAGGTAGTCCTGCACCTCTGCGACCACCCTTAGACTGATTTATCAGTCTTTGAGGTGAGTCTTGAGACAAAGTTTGACCACCATATGGTAGGACAACTTTCGTAGAGCGCAGCGACCTACCTCATAAGGTGATGAGTTTGTGTATAGTCATGGAAGCCCAACAAGTACCCATACAACTGCCCGCCTATGAAATCGAACTAGGTCAAGCCAAATCAGGCTCTGACCACGTTCTTATTATCAAGAGCCTCAAGGTTCGTGGTGATGACCTATCTTTAGTGATAGCAGAATTGAAAGCAGGACTTTCAAACATACAGGAGTTGATTGAATGAGTTATGTCCACACAAGAACAGTAGAAATAGAGTATGATTTCGGGTTCTCCTCATCTGAGAAAGACCTACTACATCTAGCATTGAAGAATGTCGGAATAGTCAACATGAGTAAGTATGATGATGTTATAGAAGACATCCAATACGAAGATAAGGAAGTAGTCGATAAGGAATATAGATACAAAGTCATAACAGACGAGGGTGTATCTCTTACATTCATGAGCATGAGTATAGCAGATAAAGTAAAACAGCAATACGATGAGCAAGGTGTCGAGTATACATCTGAGGATATCACCGTTGAAATAACGAGAATGTCTACTCCATCTTGGAGAGGCGAGTGTCTAATGTTAGAAGGTGTTCCTCATGAACTTTCATGGAGAGCCAACAAGCATGTTCTCACTACTAACGATGTAGGTGAGACAGATGTATCACTATCAGTGTTCTTCACTTCTTATTCGTTCTCTTCGACTTTGAAGTTCGTTGTTGAGTTTCCTACTGACAAGGTTCAGAAGGATTCAGTGCTTGAAGAACAACTCGTTAACTTACCCACACCTTTGATGGGTAGAATACAGGCATTGTTTGAGGATACTGTTTCATCAGAGTCCTTTGATAAGACAATAGGAGAACCAATGATTGAATGTATGTTCAACGTTGTATCAAACCACTCCTCTGAGTGCAAGCCATCAACGATAGCAATGCTTAGAGAAGCAAGAGAGAAAGCCTCTTCGGAAGAAGAGTGAACGTAATCGTTCCTGAGCAGGAATTAAAACTGCTCATTTACACTCCACCCTTAAGGGGAAAGTGAGGTTTCATCAGCGAAGATGGTTTATGAGAATAGTTCGCAGTCTCAGCCTTGCTTGAACAATGGGGATGATGAACAAACAGTAAGTTCGACATGCAAATATGTGCAGCAGCGTTATCAGTCTTAGATGAAGCCGGAATACACTCTAAGCAATGAATCGGGTATGAATCCTTATCCATGCAACTACTGTCCCTGTTCTGACTCCTCAGTTGATGAGGTAGTATCGCTACGCTTTACAAAGTATATACTACCATATGGTAGCAGTTTACAAGTATTTTGAAACTGAGAGTATTTATACTTCGCAAGCGTTGACAATTTTATACTCTTAATAGAATATCCAACCATATGCCAAAATTTTTTTCCTGTTGCCTTTAACCTCTTGAGTTAAAATAATCTACTAGGGTGTTATCGGCTTGTCTGATATGGTCAAGGAGAATCACCTAAAAGGAAAGTTTGTAAAAAACGGCCCATTGTTAAATGTACGACTAAATACAACAGGAAATACAAATAAAAATACATTCTTGTGTAACAGTAGGCGTTTGTTAAATCCTTATCTTGGGAATGGAAACAAACAAGAAAAAATTAATTCGCTAGTAGTGAAAAAATTCCGGCCCATTTTCTGAAAAAAGAAGGGGATAAACATATTGCTACCTATTAAAACCAATGATAAGGGTGAATGGTTCTCAGGCTTTTTGAGAGAGAGCGAAATTCAGGCTCGTTGGGGAGATAGTTTCCTGACTGCTTTAGAGAAGGGTTATCCTGAGCATATCTGTGATAACATGTATGTTATTGGGAAGTTCGTAGATGACCAAATTGTGGCCCACACCTCATTTGCTGATATGGGAACTTGGTATTTCATAGGCAATAACTATGTAAAGCCAGTTCACAGGAAGAAAGGCATTCTGAAGGAGATGGTATATCGTAGAAATCAGCGATTGTCTCATTATCCTAAGATTGCTATACTGAGGCCAATAGAAGAAACTAATTTAATCGAGTTAATTGGTTTTCTGTTAACTCTTGGTTATTCAGAAGTATTATCGTATGCCGATGTCTCGGATGTCATGCTAGAGTCCGAGTATGAGTTAATCTCAGATGAGGAACTATGGAGATGCGACTGATGAATTACACTACTAGTATTGATTTCGAGTTGTTATACAATCAAGGAAAGAGGTATTGGAAATGAGTTGGTCTGATACTCTAAAGAAAGCGGATTCATATTTTCCACCGCAAGTCCTAGAACAAAAGGTTAACGAAATCCAAACGCAGATAGGAACAATAAGAACCCTTCAAGACTTGTATAGTTTTATTCTAGGATTGAAAGGCAGTGGTGTAGCGACTGAAGCATGGGAAAAGAATGCTCAAGGAAGATTTAGTTTGGATGACCAAATACAGACTTTGAAACAAATGCCTGTTGAAAAACTTCTGAATGAGATAACTACACAAGTTCCGGGTCTGATACATTATAATATGGAAAACCAAATATTTGGGCAGGTAATGAAACCGCTATCTAGACGGTTTTCTAGTACATTCGGCCTTAGAGACAAGGCACTTGCCTTGATGCAACCCGAATTGGATAAAGCAATACGAGCCGCAAAAGCACAACAGACGAACAAATCTTCGTTTGGAGAGGGAGTTAAGAGTTGGTTCGATGTTGTGAAAATCGACCCTTTGGAACACGCTATGAGAATGAGGAACAGGTTGGGAAGTAAGAAACCCGAAGTTGAAGATACGAAGAAAGAATGTGCCAAGTGTGGTTCTTCTAATTTCATGAGAGGCGATTTAGACCCTGAAGGAAGGAAAATTTGTGCTTTGTGCAAAAGACGGTTTTATTCTGATGCAGCAGCGACATCATAATTAACTTAGAGGGCATGGGATTAACGATGAGTGATTGGACAGACATTCTAAAAGTAGTTCCTCAGTTCGGTGTAGCGGGTAACGAGCAGAAGATAAATCAGGAAATTGAAGTGTTCCAAGAAAAGCAGATAACTCCATTCGTTTCAAATATCGTGTCTAATCTAAAACAGGGTCAACTTCCAGTTTTCAAGTTGCGGGTTGACAACAATGCTGCTAACAGTGGCCCTCAGGGAGACACGTTTATTGTTGGCCGAGACCAAATCAGAAGATTAGGAGGAGACCCCAATAGAATCAAGGCAAAGTTGCAAGAAGTTTTCAAGAGAGCAGGATACAAAGCAAAAGGCTCTTTCATGGGCAAGGACATAACTGTTCAAATTCCTAAGACTGCAACACGGACATCAACAGGGCAGCGTATGACTGACCCAAGACAATTGCAAGCAAGAGACTCAAGAACTGGTTTCATGAACACACTTAGAAGACAAGGAAGAAAAATTAACCCATTCACTGCGGGGAAAGATAAAAGGGCAAGAGAGTTTATTCAAGACAACCCTAAATCTAATTTGGTACAGGGACAGTTCTAAACTTGGTTTTCTAAACTCATTAACAGAATGGTTTTAGAACAATGTTTATTGTCCACAGTGTATTCAGGAGGTTCAGGTTGTGTCATCAGTATCCGAATCTTCTTGGTTTAATATTTTGCGAATGGCTGGCGCAGTTACCACAACCTCCGGCGGAACAGCACCATTATTCAATGTAAAATACGGGGGAGGAAAGAAACGTGGTAAAAGGAAAAAAACCCGTAAGGAAGAAGACTCAACAGATAGAAGTGACACCGGAATTGGTCGTAGAATCTAAAGACCCTGATGCTATTCCTAACTTCTCAGAAGACTATGCTTCTTGGGCAGACGCTGCTGGAAAGTTCAAACTCAACATGGGTAGAACTGATACTAACATTCTAGAGTTCATTCAGAACATGGGAGTTAAATCAAGAACCTCATCAGACGGAACTCCTATGGATGTCAAAGCCCCCACACAAGAGTATATCGATAAGGCAAAGTTAGCAGGTAGCAAAAGATTTTTTTCAAAAGACCAAATTCAAGCAATAACAGATTTGCAGAAGTATTTGGAGGATGCTAGGACAAACGCTCAGTCAAAGGTAAATCCTGCCAACATTAAATTTAACGATATTCGTTCTTACAACAAACAAGGTAAAGTTTTGACACGGAAACCAATCTATGGTGACTTTAGAACTCCAAAGTATGTGAAATATCAGAGAAGACATAAGGATAGGGCAGTAGATAATGTTCCTCCCCATTGGTATAGCGGGAAACCCGGACAAGCAAGACCTCCTGTTTGGCAAGCATTGTTCGCTGATAAGATAGAGGATTTCAAACACCCTAGTTTACTAGCAATGTGTAATGACTTTATTGAAGCCATACCTAAAGTCGAGTTTGTCAACAAGCCTGAGAAGCCTCTTCGCTTGAGAGCGTTGGAAAGAGGAAGGAAGAAAGGCGTAGCAGCAAAATGGGTATATGAGAACATTAGTGGATTCAAAAATTGGTTTGATAGTAAGATGAACAATCCTGCTTACACAGTAAAAACAAGTGGTAATTTTGCTTCAAGAAAAGTTCATCGTGAATTAATAGACGAGGGAACTAAAAGAGCCAAGATATCTTTCAAGTTATCAGATGCAGAGTCAGTAAAGTTGCTTGAGTGGTTGGGTTCTTCTGTAAAGTTGGATTTAGATAATGCTTACCTCGACATATCAAGAAGGCAAATTGATAACATGGCAGAAATCGCTGGTTTCAAGAATAAGAAAACCGATGATGGAATAGAAAAGCAGGATTTTTCAGATTGGAGACAGATTGTAAAGGCGGTACAGTAAATGAAGTGTAGAGGAATTAGAAGAGTGGATGTAGATGACATGGCAATAGGTAGTTGTTGCCCATATTGTTTTAGAAATTGTTGGGCTGAGTGAGTATGATTACTAGAAAGCGTTGCCCTTTGTGTATGCATGAGGATAGGAGTCAACTTGAGGCTGATTTGGAAGCATGGAATATCACAGCAGACGCTCTCGACCAAGAAATGAACTGGAAAAGTGGCACAACTGCCAAACATCAGAGGAATCACATGGGCGGATATGTCGATTCAGCAAATCCAAGTTGCAATATCTGCTCCAATCCAATGAGAGCAGAAATAGAATCAAGACTTCATGCCGGAGAAGTCACTCCTTCAGCAGTTGGAGAGATGGTTGGTTGCTCAGATGTCCAAGTCATGCGACATATGGAGAAACATCTTCAGCCAATTGTCCAACAATCTGCTGCGAACCTGATTGCAACTAGAGAAGTTGACGAAATCGAAACTCTGAGTGTGAATGTTCAGAGATTGGAGCAAAAAATTGATACACTTTTTGCTGAAGACTCAACAGACCCGAAATATATCGACTCATTGACTAAATTAGCGAAGGAAGTTCGTGAGTCTCTGAAGTATTTGCTAGAATTTAAGGGCAAACTGGTACATAAGAGGCAAGACACTATCATCGTTCATCAGATGCAAGTCATCAAGGAGGTTCTAGCACAGAATCATCCTGAAGTTTGGTTGGATGTAAGAGACAAGATGCAGGAGAAGTTACAATGAGTTG
>Ga0206123_10004343_pt1 | contig 11136 bp, 10 predicted proteins | sample Helgoland_Spring_2_FD_160086 | JGI IMG/M metagenome (GOLD analysis project Ga0206123, IMG submission 160086) | Pelagic subsurface seawater microbial communities from Kabeltonne, Helgoland, North Sea - Helgoland_Spring_Bloom_20160316_1 | ecosystem: Environmental > Aquatic > Marine > Epipelagic ... | reverse complement strand
TAAAGGCTGTAACACAAGATATTAAAAACAACATTATAAATACTACAGATGAGTTGTTTGACAGACTTATGAAGATGGCACCCACAGATAAAGTCGCAAGACTGTACGCAGGTGGAGATAATTTATGGAAAGGTTATGGTTTTGAGTTTGGTAAATCACAATTATATCAAGCATTAAAAAATCTAGATGAGGTTAAACAATGGTTTAGATACATGGGTAAAGAGTTTGATTCAATTAATACAGTTACAGGTGTTAAAAAAACATACGATGATGCTATAGAAGAAGCATCAGCATTTTTATTAAGAAACACTTATCCAACATACAGTAAAGTACCTCCAGTTATTCAAGCGTTAAGAAAGTTACCACTTGGAAACTTTATATCTTTTCCTGCAGAGATACTTAGAACTGGTGCAAATATTATTGGTATAGGTTTAAAAGAAGCTGCACATCCTAACAGAGCCATACAGCAAATGGGTATAAGAAGATTAACAGGTGCTTTTATGACTAGTTATGCTATTGGAAAAGGATTTACAGAACTTTCACAGTTCTTAACTAATTCTTCAAGTTCTCAATGGAACGCATACAAAAGATCATCTGCTGCATCATGGGATGCAAATAAAAATTTACTAGCTGTTAAGACTTGGAAGAATGGTGAAAGTGCTGCAATTAATTTTTCATACTTTAGTCCTTACGATAGTTTGTTTGAACCGTTTGAAGCAGCAATTGCACAAGCACAGAAACAAAATCTAAACCCACAAGAAACAGAACAGTTTGTAATGAATTTAATGTTTGCAGAAGATGGACCAGTATTGTCTTTTTTAGAACCATTTATATCAGAGCCATTAGGGTTTGATAGATTTATAGATGTGACTACAAGAAATGGTAAAAAAGATGGTGGTGGATCTGTGTACACACAATCAGATGACCTTGGAGATAAATTTATTAAATCATTAATCCACGTACTAGATGGTGTGAAACCTGGTTTTGTATCTAGTGGTCAAAAAATTGGTGATGCTTTATCATTAGATTTAACTAAAGGTGGTAAACCAGTAAACCTAATGGATGAATTACTAGCTTTGTTTACTGGAACACGGATCATTAGAATTGATGTTAAAAAAGATCTTAGATATTTTACATCTACAATGAATAGATTATTAAGAGCTGTTGATGAAACAGAAAAATTTTACAGTGTACAAAACTTTGCACAAAAAACTCCTACAGACATGGTTAATACATTTAACCAAATGCAACAAGAAGCATTTAGAATACAAAAAGATATGTACATTAGAATACAAGATTTAAAATTATTGGATTTGTCAGAAAATAAAATTTACGACATTATGAAAAAAGCAGGAGCTTCTAAAAAAATTATTAACAATTTATTAGATGGTAGATTTACACCGGTTAATTATTCTAAACCTAGATTTGAAACTAAAGTTAGAACTGTAAAAGATCAAATGAATAGACTTAACGAAGAAGATGGTAAATTTATTTATAGCGCAAATAGAAATTTTTTATTTCCACAATCTAAATTAGATAGAATTATAGATAAGTATAGTAATGTTAAATTTTTTCCAGAAATATATAATGAAGAAACAAATGAAATGGAAGGCGGTTACTATCCTGATGAAGAAAACTATCAAACAGATAAAGAAGGTAGATTAATTTATGATGAAAATGGTAGACCTTTAAAAGAAGAAGGATTTATTAAAAGAAATATTAAAAATACAATACCTGCAATTAAAGATTTATTGATGCCTGGTTCACCTAAAACAGGTTTACAAAGTAAAGTACAAACACCACCATTACCAAACACACCAATGCCAGTACAAATGGCAAGTAATACACAACAAATTAACCCACAAACTAACTTGACACAAACAGAAGAAGCGTTACTATCTCCAACTGAAAAGGTAATAGCAAGTAGGACAACATAATGGCAAAAAAATCAGCATTAGAAAAAATTGAATCACATGAAAAGCTATGCAGAATAATGCAAAAGCAAACGTTTGAGCAAATGAAAGAAATGCAAGAACGAATTAAAAGATTAGAGTATTGGATTGTTGGTGGTATGGGAGCAGTGCTAATAGTTTTACTTACGGACATCACAAAATAAATTTATGCAATTATCACGAAATTTTTCTCTTCAGGAGCTTACCAAATCAGACACAGCTATACGTAAAGGTATAGACAACGAACCTAACGCAGATCAAATAGATAAATTAAAAGCATTGTGTGAAAATATTTTACAGCCAGTGCGTGATCAATTTGGCAGAGTAAAAGTGACCAGCGGCTATCGTTCACCTGAGTTGTGCGTAGCCATAGGATCGAGTTTGACCAGTCAGCATTCAAAAGCTGAGGCCGTTGATTTCGAATGTCTTGGAATCGACAACGCTGAAGTAGCGGACTGGGTTAAAATGAATTGTGAGGTAGATCAATTAATTCTCGAGTACTACACGCCTGGAGAACCTAACTCGGGGTGGATTCATGCAAGTTACATACCATTTCAACCAAGAGCTCAATATTTACGAGCATATCGTGAAGATAAAAAAACTAAATATAAACCAATTATTGGAAAAGCAGTCGATCTGGTTTAAAAAAATTCCAGCGCTCGTCGTGTGTATATCCTATTAAATCCATGACCTCAATTCTTCTCCTAAAACTTCTGATGCTATATTTATTTTTTTGCGTAGAGCTTGCACGATTTTTTCATCCACTGTATCGTCCGCCATTAAATCAACATAAGTTACCGATTTTTTTTGGCCGATTCTGTGTGCTCTGTCTTCTGATTGTAATCGCTTTTCTAAGTCATATCCGTTAGAATAGTAAATTACAGTGTTTGCAGCTGTTAAAGTTATCCCATAGCCGCCCGTAGAAGGCGTTCCAACAATAAACCGACACTCAGGGTCATCCTGAAAACGTTTAATATTAGGCTGTCTTTCTTCTTGTGGGGTTAATCCATAATAATCAACAATGGACCCCGGACCATATTTTTTTACAACAGCATTTATAATAGCAGTGATGTCATATTGATAATGAGCCCAAATAATTGCTTTGCCTTCTGTTTCTTCAAGAACATCCATAAGTTCTGTAATTCTATTATTAGGAATGGGTTGGGTTGCACCATCATCAGCAGTAAAATGACCACAAGTAATTTGTTGTAAACGCATTAACTGTGTTAACGTATTTACAGTTGTAGATTGTTTGCCTTTTAAAATAGCAATAGCTTCTTTTTTCATTTGATCATACAATCTACGTTGATCTGGTGTTAATTGTATTTCACGTTTAATAAATATTTTATCAGGTAAGTCTAAACAATCTTCTTTTAATACACGATAAGAAAAACTTTTAAGTTTGTCAGATAATTCACCTAAATTTTTAAAACCATTAACTACTTGTACTTGTCTACCATGCATATGAAGTGTTTTCATTTCTGCATACCTATTTCTAAACGCATAATAAGATGTAAAGTCTAATAACCACGGACTTAAAAAATCACATTGTGTATATAAATCTAATGGGTTTTTAGTTACAGGAGAGCCTGTCATTATTCTTCTATAAATAGCGGACTCTGCAAGTTTAAGAATGTTTTTAGTTCTTTTAGCTGTTGGTGTTTTAATAGTAGTAGACTCATCAATAGCCATCATAGTTCTATGACAAGATAGAAATTTATTTGCAAAGTCTACACCTTTAGTTGTACTAAAAGCTTCAACATTCATAATTAAAATATGTAGTCCCTCACCCTCAGAAAATAATTCATCTAAAGATTCTTTTTGTTTTTTTGTAATAGCTGCTTTCCACAATACAGTTATATTTTCTATGTGGTTGGGTAGATGTGTTGGTAACTCATTGTTATACCAAGTGCCTACAACACCCTTTGGTGCTATAATTAAAGCGCCATTAACTTTGCCTTTGTCATAAAGCATAGCTAAATTGTCTATTAATACTTTTGTTTTACCTGTACCCATTTCCATAAAATAAGCAAAAGTTTCTCTATTCCATGACTTTTCTAAAGCAGTCATTTGATGTTTGTATGGTTTTGTTTTAAATTTATAATTCATAATTTTTCTTCTTTCTAGTTGACAATATAATGAAGAGGACCTATATTGTCAAGCATGAAAGAAAAAGTAATTAGATACGAAGATATTAAAAAAAGTGATGAAACATCTACTGTGTATGTAATTCAAGAAATTCCTGGAACATCAGAGGGTAGACCCAAAATAAATATTATGGGAGCAGCTCATTATGGTAAATTTAAATTTTTATTACCAGAACTTTCACAAATTATTTTTTCACCAGGTCCATTGATTTTTAAATTAAGAAAAGAATTAGCTAACTATAGAAAAAAAGATTATTTATTATTAACAGGAGATCCTGCAATTATAGGTGTAGCTTGTTCTATAGTTTCTGATATAACTAATGGCAAATACAACTTATTGAAGTGGGATAAACAAGAAAGAAAATATTATTCCATAGAAATAGATTTATACGAGAAAGGAAAAATAGATGAGTAGTATTGACTTTGAAAAAGACCAACAAGACCTTGTAGGTAAAACTGCGAGTATACAATCTCTAGCAGATCAAATACAAATGTTAGAAGGTTTAAATAGTAGAATAGAAAAAAGTGAAGACAATCTAAAAGATTTAAAAAAAGAACATGACCGTTTATCTGGAGAAGTAATTCCAACTATGATGGCTGAAATGGGATTATCACATCTTAAATTAGCAGATGGTTCTACGGTAGATGTCAAACCAAATTACAGTGCAAATATTTCTGTTGCAAACAGAGAGAAAGCATTTAACTGGCTTCGTGAAAATGGCTTAGGTGATATAATCAAAAATGAGATATCCGTATCATTTGGTCGTAACGAGGATAACAAGGCAGCTGATTATGCTGCTCTTGCAGAGGAACGTGGGTTTCAACCGACACAAAAGTTGAAGGTTGAGCCCATGACTCTTAAAGCGCTAGTCCGTGAGCGTTTAGAGGCAGGTAAAACAATGCCAACGGAAATTTTCAACGTGTTCGTTGGAAATAAGACAACAATAAAAAGGAACAAATAAAAATGAACCAAGTAGCAGAAAAAAAGAATAGTGCACTAGCAACATTTGATATGGAAGCTGATGCACAACAAGGCACTCAAAATATATCGCAAGAAGATCTTGCGTTACCATTCTTAAAAATTTTGGGTCAATTATCTCCAGAAGTAAACAAAAGAGATGGTAAATATGTCGAAGGCGCAGAGCCTGGCAAAATAATCAACACAGTTACAAACGAATTGTTTGATAAAATTAGTGTTGTACCTTGTCACTACAAAAGACAATACATTGAATGGCAAGACAGAGGCACAAGTTCTGGTGCACCTGTTGCAATTCATGACGCTGACAGTGATATCGTTAGTCAAACCACTAGAGGTAAAGACTACAAAGATAGATTACCAAATGGTAATTATCTTGATAACACTGCAAGTCACTTTGTATTAACTTTAGGTGATACACCATCAACAGCTTTGATTTCTATGAAGTCTACTCAATTAAAAGTTAGTAGAAAATGGAATTCATTGATGATGGGTTTAAAACTACAAGGTAAAAATGGTTTGTTTACGCCGCCAACTTATAGCCACATTTATAACCTATCAACCGTTCAGATGTCTAACGACAAAGGAACATGGTTTGGTTGGGAAGTTGAAAAGATGGGACCAGTTACAGATAAAGCAATCTATGACATGGCTAAATCTTTTGCAATGAGTGTAGGTAAAGGTGAAGTGGAAGCTAAACACGGATCAGAAGAAACCAAAGACTCAACACCATATTAAATAAAATCCTAGGAGTGGGCGTCGAAGCGAGAGTGGAAGCGCCCATTAAAAATTATGTTTGAAAAAATATTTAAAGGATTAGAACGTGCGCATGGTTGTACCAAAGTTACAGCACCGGCAGAAAACGGTGTCAAACTAAAAGGACAGTCATTCGTAGTACGTCAACCAGTGACCACGGAACTGTGGAAGATGCATTTAGAAGGCACACAGAGTCTTGGTATAATACCGATTAACGAAGAAAACCAATGTATATGGGGATGTGTTGACATAGATTCATACGCAGGTTTTGATCACAAAAAATTAATAGATAAGATAAAACAATTTAATCTGCCTCTGGCCGTGTGTAGGTCAAAGAGCGGAGGAGCACACGTCTTTCTCTTCTCCGAACTACCCGTAGCTGCAGAAAGAATGAGGGATAAGTTAACAGAAATAAAAACACTACTAGGATATGGCGGATCGGAAGTCTTTCCAAAACAAATTCAATTAAAATCATCAGATGATACAGGTAACTTTTTAAACCTACCATACTTTGGTGGTGAAAATACTACACGTTATGCATTTAGAGCAGACGGTGAAGCTGCAACATTAGAAGAATTTTACACTATATACAGTGATATAAAACAAACAGACATTACAAAAATAAAAATAGAAAGACCTGTAACAGAATATTCAGATGCTCCACCATGTATAGAACTTATGGCTATGAATAAAATACCAGAAGGTGGTAGAAATAATTCTATGTTTCATTTTGGTGTGTATGCTAAAATGAAATGGCCAGCAGAATGGAAGAGTAAGATGACTTTGTTTAATGCAACAGCATCGACTGTGCCACTAAGTGAATCTGAAGTAGAAATAATTAAACGTCAACACGATAAAAAAGATTGGGGATACAAATGTAATGATACTCCTATGTGTAATTTGTGTGATAAAAAATTATGTAGAGAAAGAAAATACGGTATTGGTGAAGAGATAGTATTTCCTGCACTGACTGATTTACAAAAAATTAAATTAGAAAAACCTTATTATTATCTTAACGTAGATGGACAAAGACTACATTTAGAAAATGTAAAATATTTAAAACAACAAAGTTTATTTCAAGAAGCAGTGATGGAACAATTAGATTTTATGGTTCCAACAATAAAACCAAAAGATTGGATGAATGTTATAAATCCATTAATGAAAAACCATGAACCAATAGACCCACCAGAAGGTGTAACTACACAAGATCAATTACAAAATCATTTAGAAGAGTTTTGTTTAGATAGACACATAGGATCAGATATAAAAGATTTAAAACGTGGAGGAGTATTAACAAAAGATGGTTATCATCATTTTATATTTGATAAATTTTATAACCAGTTTTTACTTAGAAGACGTTGGGATGTACCGTATTCACGTACAGCACAGATGTTAAAAGAAACATGTAACTGTGATGACAAACGTATAGGTAAAGAAAGAATTTCTGTGTTTGTTGTAAAACAGTTTGACAAAAAAGAAGATGACTACAATCAAAAAGAATTAAAACCAAAGGATATATTTTAATTATGACACAACAATTATTATTTCCTGAACTTGATCCATATCTTACTAAAGTAAAAGATATTGATTACATCGATATAACAAAAGTTAAGTGTGGAGAACTTAAAAAAACATCATACAACATAGTTCCGGAAGGTATGTTTGTTTTATTTAAAAGTGGTGGGTTTAACAAATATCATCCTGAAATGGGAAATGCTTTTCCTTATATTCAAAATACTAAAACATTAAAAGTTTTAAGTTTAACCTCAACAGATTACTATGGTTATGTTAAATGTAATATTACTCTACCAAGTAAAAAAGGATTATTTATAGCTATTCATAGAATTGTTGCTGAGGCTTTTATAGAAAACGATATGCCTGGTAAAAAAAATCAAGTTGATCATAAAAATGGAGATGGTTTAGATTATAGAGTTGATAATTTAAGATGGGTGACCTCTTCACAAAATAGTGTAGGTACAAAAAGAAAAAGACAAATTACTTTTTTAGAACAAGCTAGAATAGAAAAATTAAAAATATGAGAACAATAGTATTAGGACCACCAGGTACAGGTAAGACTACAACTTTGTTAAACAAGGTAGATGACTATCTTAAACAAACAGAGCCTGACAAGATAGGTTACTTTGCATTTACACAGAAAGCTGCACACGAAGCAAGAGACAGAGCAATTAAAAAATTTAATTTAACAGAAGATGATTTACCATACTTTAGAACATTACACTCACTAGCATTTAGAAAACTAGGTATGAAAAAAGATGATGTTATGCAATCTAGGCATTACAAAGATTTAGGTAAGAAGTTAGGTTTCCCTGTAGCATATGCTAGTTATGCAGAAGAAGATGGTTTGTTTACATCAGACAGTGAATATTTAAGAATTATACAATTAGCAGAATTAAAAAATATAACACCAGAACAACAGTTTGATTTAAGAGAACACACACAAGACCTGGAAAGAAGCACACTTAGAATTATACATAACGAATTAGCAAGATATAAAAAAGAATATAATTTAATAGATTTTAATGACATGATTACAGAGTTTACAAAATCAGATAAATCTCCAAAGTTTGATGTAGTATTTATTGATGAAGCTCAGGATTTGTCACTCATGCAATGGGAGATGGCAAAATCTATATGGAATAAAACAAATGACACTTTTATTGCTGGTGATGATGATCAAGCCATATACAAATGGGCTGGTGCAGACGTAGATTCTTTTATAGCATTAAAAGGACAATACTTACCACTAACTCAGTCTTATAGAATACCCGCTAAGGTGCACAATTTAGCAATGGGTATTATAAATAAAATTAAAAATAGAATAGATAAATCTTGGGAACCTAGAATTAGTCAAGGAACTATACAAAGACATTTTGATGTAGATAGTATTGATATGTCACAAGGAGATTGGTTAATTTTAAGTAGAACTAAATATTTATTAGAAGAAATAGAAGCGTCCTTATATAGAAAAGGTTTTTATTATAAAACTAAACATAAAAGAAACACAGAAAAAGAACTACACGAAGCAGCTACATCTTGGGAGCATCTAAGACAAGGACAATTAATATCTTACAAAGAAATAGAAAACATAATTAAATTTATGGGTCCTAAAAATTGGCACGCTAAAAAAATAAAAGGTATGGCCAAAGGTTCTTTTTATGGAATAGATCAACTTGTAAAAGATTATGGTCTACAAGTTAAAACAGAATGGTATGAAGCATTTGACACCGCAGGTCAAACTAAAGTAAACTACTTGCGTAAAATGAGAAAGAACGGAGAAAAATTAAACGAGCCACCTAGAATTGAATTATCTACTATTCATGCAGCAAAAGGTGGAGAAGCAACCAATGTTGTGTTATTAACAGGTCTTACAGAAAATACTATGCGAAGTTATGAAAGAAATCCAGATGACGAGAATAGATTATTTTATGTAGGTGCAACACGAACGAAAGAAAATTTACATATAATAGAACCAAAAAATTATGGAAAGGGATATATAATATGAGTGCATACGACAAGCAGATTGCAGGATCACACTACCAAGGATTTAAAATACAACCAAGTAAGTTTGTAATTGAAAATAAAATGTTATTTCCAGAAGGATGTGCAATTAAATATATTTGCAGGCATCCTCACAAAGGAAAGAAAGAAGATTTATTAAAAGCAATTCACTTTATAGAAATGATAATTGAAAGGGACTACGATGCAGATACCTCTATTTAAACCACAAACAGAATGGCTACCACCAGAAAACTTTCCAGACTTATCTAAGTATGATGAGATTGCTATTGACTTAGAAACTAAAGACCCAGATCTAATGAAGATGGGATCAGGATCTGTAGTTGGTAAAGGTGATGTAACAGGTATTGCTGTAGCTGTAACTGGTTGGTCAGGATACTATCCTATTGCACACGAAGGTGGTGGTAATATGGATCGTAAAAAAGTTTTAAAATGGTTTCAAGGTGTATTAGATACACCAGCTATAAAAATATTTCACAACGCCATGTATGACGTGTGTTGGATACGAGCGCTCGGTTTAAGTGTCAGCGGTAAAATTGTGGACACGATGATTGCATCGGCCCTTGTTGATGAAAATCAAATGCGCTATGACTTAAACAACTGTGCTAAACGATACACTGGTAAAGGTAAAAATGAAACAGATTTATATGCAGCTGCAAAAGATTGGGGTGTTGACGCCAAGGCAGAAATGTATAAACTACCTGCCATTTATGTAGGTGCATACGCAGAAAAAGATGCAGAAATAACTTTAGAGTTATGGCAAGAACTTAAAAAAGAAATTTTACACCAAGATATACAATCTATTTTTGATCTCGAGACGGAACTTTTTCCTTGTCTGGTGGCCATGAAATTTCGTGGGGTTCGGGTGGACGTTCAAAAAGCTCATACAATGAAGCAAGAGCTAGCATCACAAGAAGCCAAATTAATCCAAACAGTAAAAAAAGAAACAGGCATAGATACTCAAATATGGGCTGCAAGATCGATTGCACAAGTGTTCGATAAGCTGAAACTAGACTACGATAGAACTGAAAAAACATCTGCACCTTCCTTTACTAAAAACTTTTTACAGAATCACCCCCACCCAACAGTGAAACTAATTGCCCAGGCTCGTGAAATAAACAAGGCCCATACCACGTTTATTGATACCATACTCAAACATTCACACAAGGGTAGAATACATGCAGACATCAACCAACTTAGATCAGATAATGGCGGAACTGTGACCGGAAGATTCTCATACTCAAACCCAAATTTACAGCAAATTCCAGCTAGGAACAAAGACCTTGGACCACGGATCAGGGCCTTATTTGTGCCCGAGGAAGGCCATACATGGGGTTGTTTTGACTATTCTCAACAAGAGCCTAGGCTGGTAGTGCATTATGCAGCTTTACAGAATCTCTATGGAGTGGGCGATGTATTGGAGGCGTATCGTGAGGGAGACGCTGATTTTCATACGATCGTTGCTGATATGGCAGAGATCCCTAGATCACAGGCTAAGACTATAAATCTTGGCCTGTTCTACGGCATGGGTAAAAATAAATTACAAGCAGAACTTGGTGTATCTAAAGATGTATCGGATAGTTTGTTTAGACAATACCATAATCGAGTACCATTTGTTAAACAACTGATGGACAATGTAATGAGCAGAGCGCAAGACTCTGGTAGAATTAGAACTTTACTTGGAAGACTTTGCAGGTTTCATTTATGGGAACCAAATCAATTTGGTATTCATAAAGCATTACCACACAATGCAGCGCTCTTGGAACAC
>Ga0206123_10004342_pt1 | contig 11138 bp, 8 predicted proteins | sample Helgoland_Spring_2_FD_160086 | JGI IMG/M metagenome (GOLD analysis project Ga0206123, IMG submission 160086) | Pelagic subsurface seawater microbial communities from Kabeltonne, Helgoland, North Sea - Helgoland_Spring_Bloom_20160316_1 | ecosystem: Environmental > Aquatic > Marine > Epipelagic ... | reverse complement strand
AGGACCAACTATAGACATATCACCAGCAAGTACATTAATAAATTGCGGAAACTCATCAATTGATGATTTTCTAAGAAACTTACCAATTCTTGTTATTCTTGAATCCCCTTTTGAAGCTTGCTTAATATCTGAATCATCACTCAATCGCATTGATCGAAACTTGTAACATAAAAAAATTTCATTATTTAATCCCGAACGTTCCTGTTTAAAAAGTACAGGACCTCGTGAAGATAGCTTTATAATTATAGCAATTATAGGGTACAGCCAACTTAGAATAAAGATAATGACAAAAGAAGAAAAAAGGATGTCAAATGATCTTTTTATAAATCTATTAACAAAGTCTCTAAGAGGCTCTTCTCTTAAGGTTATTACGGGCACATCTTCAAAGAAATCAATATTAACTCGTTTAAAAATAAACCCTCTAAAATCAGGAACCAATTTAAATCTTATCATAAATTTATCACAAAAATCTATTAATTCTTTAATCTCATTCGTATTTGTTAATGGTAATGTATAGAACACCTCATCAATATTATTTTCAAGAGCAAATTCTTCAAAAGAAGATAATTTTCCTGATTTAATATTTTCATTTATCTTAAATGAAATATTTGAATTTGAAAAAACTCCTTCTAATCTTACACCTAAAATATCATCAGAATTAAAATAATTATTTAACTGCTCAGCAACTTCACCCCCTCCTAATATTACCACTCTGCTATAATTATATCCTGATTTTCTGTAAATCTGAATTAACTTAATGGCGAGATATCTCCAGAATATTATTAAAAATACTAGAAAAAAATATGTTGCATAAAGATGTTCTCTTGAAAAATCAGAAGCCTTTAAACTAAAAAGCATTGCACTAATTATTAACGCATTTAATAAAAAAGCTTTGAACAAATTAAATAATATTTGGTCTAACCTTTTTAGCTGTTTGAGTTGATAAAGTTGTAAGACTAACGCAACCAAGATCCAAACAGAATTATAGATAATAATTAAGAAACGATACTTATCAGAAAAATCTATAGTATCAAACTTATAGAAATACATCAAAATAAAAGAGAGGTTAATAAAAAAAACATCTCCCATAAAATGAATAAACCAAAAATATCTTGAATATCCTTTCATCTTAACAAAAATATAAAAAAGTAGTGATTAATTTTATTTTTTAAAAAATCTAAAAATCTAGACCTTTCTATTTAGCATGAAACACTCTTTTAATAATAAATAGATAAACTTAGTATTTCCAAGAAGATATCTAACAAACATTCTTCTTGGTTCTTGAATTACTCTATGTAACCATTCAAATCCAAAATCCTGCATCCATTTTGGTGCTCTATTTACTTTACCTGCAATTACATCAAAGCTGCCACCAACCCCCATAATAAAATTAATATTCTGTAATTCCTTTTTATATGTATTTAAAAAAATTTCTTTTTTAGGTGAGGTAATAGCAACAAATAAAATATTTGCATTTGATTGAGATATGTCCTTCGCAATTCTCTTTTCATCTGACTTTTTAAAATATCCGTTTCTGTATCCTGCAATCACATTATCAGAGTACTTCTGCTTATACAGTGTAATAAGATTTGATAAAACATCTTCTTCAGCACCAAGAAAATAACATTTATAACCTTTTTCAAAAGAGTATTTAACTAATTCTTCCATTAAATCAATACCTGATACTCTCTCAGGTAAGGGGGATCCTAATATTTTTGATGCCCAAACTACCGCTTGACCGTCAGCATTTATTAGATCTGCTTCTTTAACACTTTTCTCTAACTCTTTATCTTCTTGCATTAATACAATCTTTCCCGCGTTCACAACTGTATGATGAATATGCTTATCATTAGCAACAGCATCTTCAACAATATCTAAGGTTTGCCGCATAGATATAGCATCGATTTCAATATTAAACAACTTTACTTTCATGATTTTTTTTGTAATACATTAATGAGAAAACACAACCTATATATACTGCTGCCATTCCAGAGTTAAAAATGTGGCCTGATAAAAATGATAATATAATAAGTACAGTTGCAATAAATTTAGAGTATTTAGCGAATGAATAAGATTTATTTAAAGTTAAGATATATGATTTAATTAGCACAAAAGTAATATAAGAAATAAATAAAATTACTCCTATCAAACCATAGACAAAATATATATCAAAAAAATCTAATTCAATTATTTGATTATTGTTCAATGTTTCAAAAGTAGTTTGTCCAACTCCGAGTAACATTTCAATAATATTATACTTTTCTTTAAATATTTTAATAAAATCGTTAAGAAATGTATTTCTATTTGACAAAAGAAAGGTGTAAATATCTAATTCATTCCAAAAATAGGAAACACGTTGCATAAGTGCTGAAGTTTCTAAGTACTTAATAATAAAATATAAGCTAAGTGGAATTATCGTCAAAAATACAAGCAGATAAGAAAATATTTTTTTAATAGAGATCTTTTTTCTTCTGGGATCAAAGATAAAAAACCATATTATGATGATCATTGTCCCAAATATTGCTGTTTTTGAAGTAACATAAATACCTGTCAATAAAGACAAGATAGCAATAATAATAAATGAGATTTTATTGTTGTATAAGCGATGCCAATACAATAGAAATGAACATAAAACTAAAAGTACTCCTGATAGTTCATTACCAGCATAAAAATAACCTTTACTTCCAATTTCTAAAGAATTCATAGTATACATTGGAAACCCTAGCCCAAATAATTTTAAGAATATATTTATAAATAAAATTAAGAAAGAAAATGAAAACCATCTGTAAATCCACTTTAAAAGATAACTCTTATTTATAAAAATACTTCTAAAATATAAGAAGGTTAAAAAAGATCCTAAATATTTTGTGATTTTAATTGCATCATTAAAAATTAGGGAAATGCTACCGCTTTTAAAAATCTGAAATACCGATGGGATTAACATCAGTAAAAAAAAAGAAATAAACATCAATTTCTCAAATGAACTTACACGAATAAAAATAAAAAAAAATAAAATAAGTTTATAGACTTGAGAAATTGAAAACACAGATTCTACACCGGCTTCTTTTAATAAAAAACCGTTTAACATATCAACTGGTAATAACCCAAAAAGTAGGCTAAATATAACTATATCAAACGAAAATATTTTATTTTTTGTTTGCAATTTTTTTTAAAATATCAAGTTCATCTTTACAAGTTATCTTTACATCAATTTCTTCCATACTCTTGCTACCACTAAGTGTTATATTCTCAAATAAATTTTGATCTGACGAAACTTCTAGAATCTTATCAGCAAGCGCTTTTGATGTACCTGCTAGAATACCTGTCTTCATATCAATGATAAATTCTTTTTTTGAAGAATTATCAATAGATGATACTAATAGACCACAAGACATTGCTTCTAGCATTGTAATACCTTGTGAATCTAACTTTGTGGTAGATATAAATACATTATAATCTCTAAAAAATACTGGCATATCCTTTCTCTCAACAAAAGAATCATAGATCTTAATACGATCACTTAAACCCTTCTCTTTAATGATATCATTATAATGCTGTTTATATTTACCCTTACCATAAATGTCTAATGAATAGTGATCTGGCAGTAATGATAATACATTAATAGTAGACTCAATATCATAAACCTTATCTCCAAGAGGTCTTAGTGAAATCATTCGAAATCCTCTTTGCACTTTCATATACTTGAACAGATTAACATCAATACCATTTGGAATAATATTTATTTTACTATAGCTTAAAATATGATTAATCTTTTTTTTCATCCAATTAGAGGGAGTAATAATTTCTCCATGATGATGAGTAGTAGAAAAAAAATTTATTAATCTTGGCATATGATAAATATCTTTTCTTAACCAACTTAGAAAATCGCGAATTGAATAAGAATCATTAAAAAATCTATCTTTAAAGAATGTAAATTCTGATCCATGTACATACATTGCAAAAGGATATTGTTTTTGCATTATTGTTTTATATATTGGCCAACCATCTGTTCTCATTAGTGGATAGAGATGCAGTAGATGAAGATACATAAGATCATACTCATTTAAAGACTTTGCAATTTCTTTAGAAGGCATTTGCTTTACCTTTATTCCTTCAAAAATATATTCATTCTCTAATTTAGCTGGAACTAAAACTTGAACATGCTCTCCTTGCTTTACAAATTCCTTTGAACGCATATGCACAAACATGTGGTTATAAGGGTTTCCATCAGTTGGGTATCTTGATGTAATAATTGCTATCTTCATTTATCCTCTCTTATATAAATACAACTTTGCAGTTAATATTGGAGAAATAAGAAGTAATATCTTTAGTTTTAGATTAAATTTTTTAGCACCAAATATTAGTTTTCTATCATTTTTAAAAAAGTTCATTACTTTTATTTTCATTTGTTCTTTCAGTATCATGTCAGCTGTATACAAATGCCAAAGACGAAAAAACCCAATAAATGAATATAAATACGACTTCTTCATTTGTTCATTTTCATGATTATCTTTAAATAAAGTTTTCATGTCTTTAATTAGGGCGTAAGCATCTTCCAGATGACTAATTGATGTTGTTTCAGTCATTATAGAGTTCTCCCTAACAATATAATGGTAAAAAGGAAAATCAATATTCATAACTCTTTTGGCCTGCATAAAAACTTCAGCAGTAAAAGCAACATCTTCAAATTTTCTAAGTTTAAATCGAATATAATTTTTCTTTAGTAAAGATAAATTATAAAATTTATTCCAAGCAACAACAGGAGCTATTGGAATAGAATCCCAATATTTTTTACCAGAATAAACTATGTCTTTATAATTACTTCTTCTGGGCAATATCTCAGTACTATTATGACTTTCTTTAAAATAATTTGCTTCCAAAACACACAAATTATTATGCTTAGCTTTTTCATTAAGTCGTTCAATAGTATTCGCTTCAATATAATCATCACTGTCTACAAACAGAACATATTCACCGTTTGCTTTCTCAATACCATAGTTCCTTGCGCCTGCTAAACCTCTATTCTTTTCATATTGCAAAATATTTATTCTAGAATCAGTTTTACTATACTTCTTTGCAATCTCTAAAGCATAATCAGTAGAACAATCATCAACTAATAAAATTTCAATATTTTGATAGGTCTGTTTAATAAGCGAGTCTATACATCTTCCTATGTACTTCTCAACATTATAAAATGGAACTATTATGGAAACCAAATTATTTTGCATGATTTAAATCTAAAAACAACTTATTTGCTTCCATCTCATTTGCTGCAAAATAAGACAATGACTCATCTTTTAACCAAGTGTTATAAAAACGCTTATTCTTTCCGTAACTATTATCAATAATAATAGAGGGGATTCCTAATAAAATTGAAAGGATATGACCATGTAATCTTGTAGTTATAACAAATTTATATTTTGAAATAAAATCCACACCTAAATCAGCATACTTATTCTGATCTCTTAAACAGAAAATCCCAAATACAGAAGACCTTCTTATTAACCTATAAACTATTTTTGAAATCCTATTGTCAAGATTATTAAACTTACTATGTAATAATTCTATAATTGAGTCATTATAGGTTGGCCAATCCAATTCATCAACTAGAAAATCAAAATTAAAATCATTACTATTCTTTAATTCACTATCTTTTCTCTTAAAATATAAAATCTTATTCTGAATTTCATCTTCATTTATTTTATAAGAAGAACAAAATGCCATGTCAGGTACTAATAACACATTATTGTTTGGACAATATTTCATCAAAATATCAAAAGTATATTGATCTCTAGCGCATACGGTCAAATCTTTATGAATGTTATAAATATTTAAACTTTTAAGCATCTTCTTTTCATCAACAAAATGTAATGATTGAGGAAAAATCAAAATCTTATTATTCGGATATTCATTTATTATTTTTTCTCTATAGTTTTGATGAACAGGATATAAGTCACCAAAATTACCGCCACCATGTAACAGTATCATTTCATTTTCAATGGTTTCATTAAAAAATGTTACACTAGATTTTAACAAGCCATTAAATGGTAATTTTTTAAGAAAATCAAGCTCTCCAATGTAGATTAATTGATCTCCAATATTTCTGTGATTTGGCAAGTCTAACAGAACATAATCTCTATCAATTATCCCCTTTAATTCTTTAAAAATTTTCTCCGTTAAATTCATTGTATCCGAAATAAGTTAAACATTGCTTTTGATTGTAATCCAAACATCTTATAAGTTCTTTTATCAAGTAAGTTAGCAAAATATACTACATACGATTTAGTAATTACAGTTGCAATAGCTGCGCCAATAATTCCATAATATGAGATTAATATTAAATTTAAAATGATATTTAACACAAGTCCTGTTGAAGTACGTAGCAAAGATAATTTTTGATATCCTTCAGAAATATACCATACATGAGATAAATTTCCCATATACACAAATATAGCACCAAACATTAACACTTTAAATGACGAACTAACCTCTGTCATATCTTCGCCTAAAATATAAATAAACAATTCATTAGGAATGAATATCATTATTATTGCAATTGCTAAACTTACATTAAACATCCAGTTCATATACTTTTGAAACAACTTATAATACTTTTCTCTATCCTCACGGATTTCAACTAAAGATGGAAAGATTGATTTTACAAAAGCCACAGGTATAAAATAAGATAGCTCAGAAAACCGTACAGCCAACGAATAATTCCCTACTTGTGCCTTATCAACCATAAAGCCTAACATTACTTGATCTGACTTGGAATATAAAACATAAAAAATACTAGAAAATGCTAATGGCCAGCTCTTTCCTAATAAATATTTTGCCACGTCAACATTGCAGTCTTTAATTGACAGTTTAAAATCTTTATTTTTAAGAAAAAGAAATAATATACATCCTTCTAAAAAAGGCTCCAGTATGTAAGCAAGTAAAATCAAACGTAAATCAGGAAAATAAATAACCAAAAGTATTCTGAGAATTACTGAACAAGAAATGGCAATATTTCTAATTATAACAGGTTTTTTAGACTCAAGTTTAGTGTCAAAAAAAGTTGCTAAAACTTGAAAGGGTTGAAAAAACAATTGAATTCCTATAACTAGTAATAAATTCAGATTAATATCTGAGAAATTATTAAAGAAATAAGATATAATAATTAATAAAAAGTATAATGCAATTCCTAACAAGAAACGGATTACAACAGAATTAACTAATAGTTTCTGCTCTGAATACTTTTTCACAATAAGCTCATTCATTAATTGAGCATCAAGTCCAAAAAGAGAAATAGCATAAAAAATATAACCAAATGCAACAATAAAGTGATATTCACCTGTAAAACTAGCACCTAGGTAATTTGTTAAAAGTAAATTAAAAACAACAATCCCTAATAGACGAAATATTTTATCATATATTAACCAAAATGAATTTTTAATTTCTTTTTTTTTCAACTCTAAACAGTTAAGTATACTTTAACAATTTATTGACTTATTAATTCATCAAAATCAATTACAAAATCTATATCTTTATCATTAAAGAAATTGAAAATCTTTTTAAAGACAGGTAGTCTTTTCCTATTTTCAAAATCAATTATGTCATTAAAAATATTTATAGCGTTTAACCCTTCTAATATCACTGAATTAGATCTATAGTCAGAATTAAAAAAACCTTTTCCGATTAATAGACCAAGAGTTCTATTTCTACTTAAGTCATTTAATGATGTTAAGCATAAGTCTCCAAAACCACAAGCTAAAAATAAAGTCTCTTCATCTCCACCTGCTATGTTAAGTATCTTTTTTACTTCAATAAATGCTTTAGATAGTATCATGAATCTAGTGTTTGGAGAATTATATTTAGCATCTACTACTCCTATTACAAGTGCATAAATATTTTTCAAAACACTTAGTATTTCTACACCTCTTATATCATCAGTATAATCTAAATACAATGCAGTATCATTAACCACTGATTTAATTATTTTTTTTTGATTTTCCTTTTCGTAACCTAGAGTTAATAATGTATTAGCATGCTCTATTACTTCAACGGCAAATGAAGGTCCTTTAAGACTTACTATATTTTTTATACCAACATTTTCTTTTATGCTATCAACAATTGTTATACCATCTTCTAGTATACCTTTTGATAAATTAACAAATAGTAAATTTTCTTTAAAATGGTTTTTTAGTGATATAAGATATTCAATAATTACTTTAGAAGGTAAAGCTATAAAGACAACATCAGCTTTCTTTAAATTATCAGTATTTGAAGTTGCACTTAAATTTTTATTTAGCTCCTTATTCGGGAAACAAATTTTATTAGTATTAAGTGTATTAATTTCCTCGACCTTCTTCGAATTTCTTGAATATAAAAAAACATCATTACAAGAATTAAATGATAGTTCGTTAGCAATCGCTGTACCAAAAGTACCAGCGCCAAGTATGATAATATTCATAAAACAAAAGTAGTATGTTTAACCTAACTCTGTTGTAAAACCGTCGATATGTTTCAACAATAACTCTTTAACAACCTTTTCATCTTGTATTTCACGCGCTTTTTTTATTGCATTTACACAACTCAATATTGTATCAAACGAAATTTTATTTTCTTTAGCTTGCATAATTCTAGGATGTTCAGATTGTGTAACTTCAGTTCCAATAAGAAGTTCTTCGTAGAGCTTTTCTCCTGGCCGTAAACCGGAAAATTCAATTCGTATATCTCCATCAGGATTTTCATTATCAATAGGTGTAAGTCCACTAAGATGAATCATCTTATATGCCAAATCAATTATCTTAATAGGTTCGCCCATATCTAAAACAAAAACCTCCCCCCCTCTTGCCATTGATCCAGATTGCAAAACAAGTTCAACAGCTTCAGGAATTGACATAAAATATCTAGTAATATTCCTATGCGTTACAGTAACGGGGCCTCCACTCTTTATCTGCTTTCTAAAAAGAGGGACAACAGAACCAGCTGATTCTAAAACATTACCAAAACGAACCATAGAAAAGCAACATTTACTTCTTTCTGAATAGGCTTGTAGTATTAATTCAGAAAGTCGTTTTGAAGCACCCATTACATTAGTAGGTCTAACAGCTTTATCTGTAGATACTAGAACCATATTCTCAACCTTTAACTCATCACAAATTCTCGCAATATTATATGTGCCAATTACATTATTATGTGTTCCTGAAACTACATTCATTTCAACCATTGGAACATGCTTATAAGCTGCAGCGTGATAAATAGTGTGAATATTATTAAAATTAATAATTTGCTTTAAATGGTAATAATTAGTTGTTGTACATAAAGAAGGTATAATCTGTATATCATTCGCTTTTGAAGAAAGCTCAAGATGAATATTATATAGATTAAACTCTGAATTATCTAATAAAATCAACTTATTTGGATTTAATTTAAAAATCTGTCTGGCAAGTTCTGATCCAATACTACCACCTGCACCAGTAATTAAAATATTTTTTCTGGATATGTTCCTTTCAATTAAGTCTTTTTTAGGAATTACAGGTTTTCTTCCTAAAATATCACTTACATCTACATGCTTTATATTATCAATTAGAAGATTCCCATTTACAATATTATTTATTGAAGGTAATAATTTAACTTCTATAGGATACTTTGTTAATCGCTTTAAAATATCAGCTCTTTGTATATCGCTAGCTGAAGGAACAGCAAAAAGTAAAACTTTTGCATCCTTATTTTTTATTAGTGAGTCAATCTGATTAACTGGAAATACTTCTAGGTAGTTTAATATTGTGCCTTGCTTATTTTTATCATCATCAATAAAGGCAATTGGATGAAATGAATCACTTTTTCTCAAACTTTCCTCTAATTGTACTCCAGCATCACCCGCTCCATATATTATGGTATTTTTTCTTGAATTCTCAAAACTCTCCCAAGAATAAAGAAATCCTTTAAAAACGAATCTACTAGAAATAGCAGTGAAATTGATAATAAACCAAAAAATTGGTAGTACTGATCTTGGCATATTTGATTCTCTAAAAAACATCATAAAGAATCCAATTATTAAACAACTAATTGTAGTAGCATTAAAAGTCGTATAAATAACTTTTATACCAATATATTGTAAAACAGATCTATACATACCAAACCTAATAAACAATGGTATCATTATAATTGGTGTTAATACAAAAACCCACCATGAAGGGAATAGATATTCTTCAGGAAATGGTTCTCCTAGCCTTAAAATAAATGCAAAATATAAAGAGAATAATATCAAAAATATATCAATCAATGACAATATAATTTGCTTATAAACTCTTTGTAAATTCTGTAATCTAAGCTTCATATGCATCTCTTATAGTATTAACAACTCTTTCTAAATCTTGATGACTCATGTTAGTTCCTGATGGTAAACAGATTCCTCTGTTAAACAAATCCTCAGAAACTCCGTTTGTATATGATAAACAATCAGAAAAAACAGGCTGCATATGCATTGGTTTCCATAGTGGTCTGCATTCAATATTATTCTTCAACATATATGAACGCATAGAATTAATATCTATTGTGCTATTTCTATCTAGCAGTATTGTAGTAAGCCAGTAGTTGGAAAAACATTTACCTTTTTCTTCAAGGAAAGTAATATCTGAAATATTTGAAAGTGAATTTTTATAAAAATTAAATATTTCTCTTTTGCGCTCAACACGATGAGACAACACATCCAACTGTCCTAAACCTATTGCGGCACAAACATTGCTTATTCTATAATTATAACCTATTACAGAGTGTTGATAATGAATAACATCATCTCTAGCTTGTGTAGCTAAAAATTTAGCTCTATCTATTAGCTTTTTATTATTAGAAACTAATGCGCCTCCAGATGAAGTAGTTATAATTTTATTTCCATTAAATGAATATATACCAAAATCTGAGAAAGTTCCTAAAGGTTGATTGTCGTATTTAGAACCTAAAGCTTCTGCGGCATCTTCAATAATTGGTATTTGAAACATTTTTGCGATTTCAGTAATTTCATTAATCTTAGCTGGCATACCGTATAGGTGAACCAAAATAATAGCTTTAGGTTTTTTCCCCTTATTTATTTCACTTTGAATTGCTTTTAAAAGCAAATCAGGACACATATTCCAACTTTCTCTTTCGCT
>Ga0206123_10004341_pt1 | contig 11141 bp, 8 predicted proteins | sample Helgoland_Spring_2_FD_160086 | JGI IMG/M metagenome (GOLD analysis project Ga0206123, IMG submission 160086) | Pelagic subsurface seawater microbial communities from Kabeltonne, Helgoland, North Sea - Helgoland_Spring_Bloom_20160316_1 | ecosystem: Environmental > Aquatic > Marine > Epipelagic ... | reverse complement strand
ACGCCGTAAGCAATTATTCTACGTTCTGTACTCGAACTAGGGCCAAAAATTTGCTCTTCAAATTCGATTGCCGCTGTTAAATCACCCAACAACAGGGAGGAAAAGTTGAATAACCCGTCTCTCATACAAGTAAATTCGAATGTAATAAGGTCCTCAGTTAGCAGTGTTCCGCTTGTATTTCGTGAAGGGAAACCTACTGCTTGACTCCCGACTGAAATGTCTTCAGAACTAGCGTCTGAAACAATGCTACCGAAAACAGTTAGCAAAGTGGACGGCTCCAAAACGAGTGTAGCCTGTGGACCGTTGGGCAATTGCAGAACCCGGATTTTGGCAACTCCTGAATCACCTACATCAAAGTCCCGCGTGGGCTCTCCGTCACCATCGAAGATTTCAGAGTCGAGGCGAAAAAATGTGTCATAAATTGTCACACCGGAAAAATGCGCAACCTTAAAACTCAATCGATTACCGTTCTCGTCTTCTGTCTGGCTGAGTTCTAGTGACTCAAGAATGCCATTGCTCTCCAACACGCCAACCAGTAATTCATCAGTCGTCGAATTTAACGCAGACATATCAATTGAAAACTCGATCGGCTGATCAAAGGTTGTGCCTGAGGGCTGTAGATCGAGTGCCAGTCTTGGCGCTTGCGTTCTCCCTGGATATATTGTGTCCAACGCTGCGTTGTCCAGTGCATTCACCGTGATCTCAACAGGTTCGCTGACCGCACCCTCTGGGACGGCAATTGATATGTTCCGACCATCAACAATGACGTTTACCGTGCCACCCTCGGGCTCAAGCATTGCGGCATTGGCCGTTGTTTCTGGAGTCATGGGTGCTGACGCAATGGCAGGTGATTGGAAACTATCCGTATTCGGGCTGTCGCAAGATACAAGCATCATGCCGATCAGGGCAATGGCAAAGCATCTCCCAGGTTCTGATAAATTTGTCAGTCGATTCTGCATGTAAATCTCCAATTGCGTCGTAAAAAGTGGACACCTAAAACTATAGGGGACATCGTTACGAGACAGAATCACCGGATTAGGTGATATTTCTTCAGTGCCTTATCGGGCTAAGGTTTCCGCATCAAAATGGCTTATACTCAATCAGCAAATACTTTTTCCATGTATTTCGAGGCTTAGATCAAGTGGATATTTACGACATTATTCTTGTCGATGACGACCCCCACATAAGGCAACACATGTCGGCTGTGCTGGATGCCGAGCCTCGATTACATTTACGTGCCTGTGCTGAAACGCTGGAACAAGGTCAAGCCTTGTTAAAACAATCACCACCACGCGTCCTATTGATAGACCTTGGTCTACCTGACGGTAGTGGGCTGGATTTGATCGCCGATGCCAGTCAATACCCACAAACGGACAGCATGGTCATCAGCGTATTTGGTGACGAACAAAATGTTATCGCTGCACTTAAGGCCGGTGCCACCGGATACTTACTTAAAGACGGTATGGCAGGCACAATTATCGAGGATATATTGTCTCTGATCGCCGGTGGTTCGCCGATTAGCGCAAAGATTGCACGCCACCTGTTAAACCGTTTTCAACCACCTCAGTTGCAACAAACCGAAGCACCCACTCTTACCCAGCGCCAAACCGAAGTTCTCAAGCTCGTATCCATGGGATACAAACGGCGAGAAATAGCAGATAAGCTTTTTGTCAGTGTAGATACGATCGGCACGCACATTTTGCATATTTACAAAAAATTGCGGGTGAACACCAATGTCGAGGCCATTAAAAAGGGTGCAGACTTAGGACTGCTTTGAAGTGATTCGCTTGAATTCAGAACCAGGCCGACACAGACAGTGGCAGCCCTATGCGGTGGCGCTTTGCCTGTGTTGGCTGATCGTCTCGGCAGTTGAGGCTGCCGAAATCACTCAAGCGTTCTTTATGCCGATCTCCGATGAACCACATTCCTCACAGCACCTGGGCCTGGAAACTATCGATAAAAATAGTACGCACTGGCAAGCCCGATCATTGCCTGACTATTGGCGAGTTAGCAGACCGTCAAAAATTGTGCAGAAAGGTGAACCGGAAATTGGGCACAAGGGCGGTCAGGGATGGTATCGACTGGATTTTGAACTGAGCAACGATTCGATCGCTATCGCAAATAATTGGGCAATCTATGTGCCTAAGCACAGCCGCGTCATGTCTGTGTATCTAAACGATAAAAAAATTGGCGACACGGGTCGATTCAGTGAGCCGCTGTCTGACAATTATGTTATGCCCTATTTCTTTCCCATCCATGCAAGCTTGCTGAAGCCTGGCAATAACCAAATATATATTCGTTTGGCTGGTTATAGCTTCGATGAAATCAGTCTCAGCAAAATCTATGTAGATACCGAGGAAAATCTTCTACCGTCATACAACCTGCGTTATGGATTTAGCGTTGGGGTCGCACAGATTGGGTTTTACTCGATGATGCTACTGGCCATTCTCGTATTTCTATTTTGGTTGTTCAGGCGCAACGATCGTCAGTATTTGTGGTTTAGTCTAACGAGCTTAAGCGGTGCGGTTTTTTCCAGCAATCGCATTATCACTGATTTTCCACTACCGCTGAGTGCGGACCAGCAAGCTATTTTCTTCAATACCGCCGTCAGCCTATTTACCTTATTCAGTGTGATGTTTTTGCATCGATTTTCTGGTTTGCGACTTTATAACAGAGAAAGGCTTTACATTTTTTTGATTTGCAGTCACGTGCTGATCGCTCTGGTCTTATCCAACGGGTATGTGCGAGTAACAACAAATTTGATGCATATAGTCGATGCCGGTTATGGCATGTATATCTTGTATGTTATTTATTCGTATCGTGATCATAACGTCGTTCTTGATCGATACCTTGTGTTGGGGTTGTGCTGTCTGGCTTATGCCCTGAGCTTTAATGACTTGCTCTTAAGGCTGGTGGACCGACCTTACTCCAATTGGTTGACACTACAATGGGCGCCACTACTGATGTATATCGCATTTGTTAGCCTGGTGCTGTCGCGACTGTTCCGAACCTTGAAGGGATTTGAACAATTAACCGAGGATTTGCAGAAACGTGTCGAATATAAAAGCCAACAAGTTGTAGAGTTGGAAAAACAACAGGCAGTTTCCGAGGAGCGTCGGCGTATCATGTTTGATTTGCACGACGGCATTGGCGGGCAATTGGTGAACGCAGTCAATTACTTGAACCGCAACCCGGGTAGCGACACCGTATTAATAAATACGGTAAACACTGCCCTGCAAGATTTACGTTTTATTGTTGACTCCATCGACACCAACGGTGAACAGGAACCACAGCTCTTGCTGGGTACCTTCCGGGAACGATTTGAGCCGATTGTCGAGGCCCAGGGTATTCAGTTTGTCTGGAATGTTCATGAAACTTTTGCATCTAAAACCCTTGGTCCTTCTGAAGCACTTAACTTGCTGCGGATATTACAAGAAGCGGTAACCAATGCCATAAAACATGCACAGGCAGATACAATTTATATTGGTACCACTGCCAATACCATTGAGATAGAGGACAATGGTGTTGGTATCGACCTGAGCAAAAAATCTGGATTGGGGATCCGCAGCATGCGTGAACGCGCCAAAAATATCGGTATGCAATTAGACATAGCAAATTCTGCACGCGGAACGCTGGTACGACTCACGCTGCAGCCATAATCGAACCTGGCAAAAAATGCATTAATTGCATATCCCATCCTGATTTCATGATTCATACTAAAATGCTGTTTTAGCCAATAAGTTTGTATTAGGTTTACAGTTCGTGAAAACCGGATTAATTTTTCGGCGCAGAACATAATCCGATTTGTTGATTTGGGGATGCCGACAGCATGGAGCATATTCAGACATGTGTTAATAACCGGTGATGGCTGGCTTAATACGGTGTACATGTCAAACTCGATCATACAGAGACAGGCTTCGAACCTGAAGGCCATGTCTTGCCTCCGCTAACAACTTTAAAGTACTTTATCAAAAGTGAACCGGGTTCAAGGGTGCCGATATTCCAGTCACACAAATTCACTATTTTAGCGCTTTTTGGAATGATCAACTTTCTGAGGTTTGTCTGGCTTACGACCCAAGGTGGCCGTCATCAAATACGTGTTTGCTAATCTGATTTGATTTTAGCACCAGGGACTTCTTTTTTTTCGCATCACAGATTGTGGACGTAAATTTTAATTATTGGATCTAACAAAGGTACCGGGTGGCTGAGATGCAGGTTCGTTGCTAATACGTTCATAAAAATCGATCAAATTGTGTTCAAAAGCTGCAAAATTTTCGCTTCGACAATCCACTTTTTCCGGACACGCTAACGGCGGCACCTTGTATTGGCAGGCATTCAGGGACGGGGTAGAAACCGGGAATGGCGCGGTCGCAGGAATCGACGGATACAATGGGAGCATCAATCCAGGTACAGTGTTCGGCTGGAGCGATGTCATGGGCTTTGACGAGCTTCGTTTAAGGGTCCAGGAGAACATATTCGCAACCAATATTATCGCACTGGATTACGTGAGCCTTCAGGCGCTTGTGCCGGTCCCTGTTCCAGCGGCTTTACCACTGTTCCTCTCTGGCCTGCTTGGCCTGGGTGTTATGGCTCGGCGCAGGAAACAAAAGACAGCGGCAGCCTAGTATCGACCCATTCATGTGATAAGCGCGGGGTGCAACTGAAACTAAAGGGATAGATCTATTTTATCCTTATCTCGAAGTGCTTACTTGATGGGAAATTCATGCTCAGGCGAGCAAGGATAACAATTGTGAATAATGTCTTATCACATTGTTCAGCGCGGAAGTAACAAACAAGCTGTGTTCGTTGTTTGTTTATAAGCTAAATAGACCTGTCACCTTTATCGCTTCTTTGAAGCTAACAAAAAAGCCCCACACCAATTAAGGTGCGGGGCTTTTAGCAAGAAAGTTCAGGTTCTAACTTCCTAACGACTACTGCGAGATTTTTGCCCGCTCATCAATGCAATTACGCGCCGACGATTTTCACCGCTTTAACTTCTGCAGGGTCAACACTAAGATCCTCTGCCGGTGGTGCAAAGTCAGTCAGATTAATACCAACGACAGCGGCCTTGTACTCTTCAAGGGTTGGTATACGACCTAGAACGGTCGCCAATACAACCATTGGGGTGGAAGCCAGTAGTGACTCACCTTTCTTCTCGCCTGAGTCTTCAACCACACGCCCCTGGAACAAGCGGGTCGAGGTGGCCAGTACCGTGTCACCTTTAGACGCTTTCTCTTGATTACCCATACACAGGTTACAGCCAGGACGCTCCAGGTACATAATGTTTTCGTACTCGGTACGCGCGGTGCCTTTTGGTGCAGTGTCATCAAACTCGAAACCGGCGTACTTTTGCAGTATCGCCCAGTCGCCTTCGGCTTTGAGTTCATCAACGATATTGTAGGTTGGTGGTGCGATAACCAGTGGCGCGTTGAACTTAACTTCACCCTGAGCTTCCAGGTTGCGCAGCATTTGCGCGATGATTTGCATGTCGCCTTTGTGAATCATACAAGAACCCACAAAGCCCAGATCAACTTTCTTCTTGCCACCGTAATACGAAGTAGGGCGAATTGTATCGTGTGTGTAACGCTTGGATACGTCTTCGTTGTTCACATCCGGATCGGCGATCATTGGCTCGTCAATTTTATCCAGGTCAACAACCACTTCTGCGTAGTACTTGGCGTTGTTGTCTGGTGCCAGTGCCGGATTTTCACCGGTTTGAATCTCGGTAATACGCTTGTTGGCCAGGTCAATCAAGCCTTGCAGCATATTTACGTGGTTGTCCATACCTTTATCAATCATGATCTGAATTCGGCTCTTGGCGAGTTCCAACGACTTGATCATAGTTTCATCGTTAGAGATACAGATTGAGGCTTTTGCCTTCATCTCCGCAGTCCAGTCGGTAAAGGTGAAGGCCTGGTCTGCCATCAAGGTCCCGATCTGTACTTCAATGATACGGCTTTGGAATACATTTTCGCCACCGAATTGCTTCAGCATCTGGGCCTGAGTGGCATGTACCACATCACGAAAGTCCATGTAGCTCTTCATATGACCCTTGAAGGTCACCTTCACAGATTCAGGGATCGGCATGGCCGATTCGCCGGTCGCCAGTGCAACTGCTACGGTGCCAGAGTCAGCACCGAAGGCTACCCCTTTAGACATACGAGTGTGGGAATCACCACCGATAATGATGGCCCAGTCATCAACCGTAATGTCGTTCAATACCTTGTGAATAACGTCGGTCATGGCGAGGTAGACGCCCTTGGGGTCACGTGCGGTGATGAGACCAAACTTGTTCATGAATGACATCAGTTTAGGAATGTTGGTTTTTGCCTTGCTATCCCAAACAGAAGCGGTGTGACAACCCGACTGGTAAGCTCCGTCAACCGTTGGAGAGATAACGGTCGCCGCCATTGCTTCCAATTCCTGGGAAGTCATGAGACCGGTGGTATCCTGGGAACCTACGATGTTCACACGGACACGAACGTCAGAACCCGCATGTAATGGTGTGTCAGAGGCAACCCCTAAGGCGTTCTTGTTGAAAATCTTTTCAACAGCAGTCAGGCCCTGGCCTTCGTGAGAGATTTCTTTAGACGGTGCAAACACTTGAGGCGCTTTGATACCTAGTGCGGCTGCTGCAATTGTTTGCAACTTCTTGCCGAAGACAATCGCGTAAGAGCTTCCGGCTTTCATGAATTCGACTTTTTGAGGCGTGAATGCAGACGATACATCAACCAGTTCCTGGTCACCGTTGCATAGTTTCTTCTCTTTGGTATTGATGGTCAGAACAGTACCAGTGGCGACAGAGTAGGCTTCTTCCAGGACCGGGTCGCCGTTTGCACCGATAACAGTGTTGCCATCTGCATCGACTCTCTTAACCCAATTCTTGAGGTCAAGACCGATGCCGCCGGTGACGTCAACCGTTGTCAGGAAGATTGGAGAGATACCATTAGTGCCCGCAACAACCGGTGCAAAGTTAACGAACGGTACATATGGGCTGGCTTGCTGACCGGCCCAAAGTGCGACATTGTTGACCCCGGACATACGTGATGAACCGACGCCCATTGTGCCTTTTTCAGCGATCAACATGACTTTGGCATTGGGATGCTGTTTTTTTAGTGCAACGATTTCTTGCTGGGCTTCGGGCGTCATCATGCACTGGCCGTGCAGTTCACGGTCGGAGCGAGAGTGTGCCTGGTTACCAGGGGAGAGCAGGTCAGTAGAGATATCACCTTCGCCCGCAATGTAGGTAACAACGTCAATTTTCTCGGGAAGTTCCGGTAGCTTGGTGAAGAAGTCCGCGCGAGCGTAGCTTTCGAGGATGTCTTTGGCAATCACATTGCCAGCTTTAAAGGCAGCCTCAAGACGGTCGGTGTCGGCTTCGTACAAGAAAACTTGAGTTTTTAGCACTTCAGCGGCGGGTTTTGCTGTGGTGTCGTCATCGGAGAGAGCAAGATCCAGAAGTGCAGCAACAGAAGGCCCACCTTTCATGTGTGACAACAATTCGAAAGCGAATTCGGGTGAAATCTCTTTAACCGACTCTTTACCTAGAATGATTTCTTTTAGAAATTGAGCTTTAACGACAGCAGCACTGGTTGTGCCCGGTAAGCTGTTGTAGATGAAGAATTTCAGCGAGTCTTCCCGGTGCTCATTACCCGTATCTTTGATTTGGGCAATAATCTCTGATAACAGCTCGGCACTATCAATTGGCTTTGGACTCAACCCTAAATCATTTTTACGGGTCGCGATTTCATCCATGTATTGTGAATATAAGCTCATTCAAACCTCTCGTTTATCGTTGGTTACTCTCTCGTCTCAGTATCACTGGAGAAGGAGGGTATCGATGACACTCATTGATGGTCAGGGCCGGGTTAAAATCTGGGTTTAACCTGGCCAAAAACCAGCACATTTGCGGCGCAGATTCTACACTATTCATGGTGTGATGTTAAGTTATGGCCACTATCACAATAGCTTATACGGGGTCTCTCAGACGACTGTTCAAAGAAGGTCCGCTACCAGCTTCTGCAATCGTACCGCCGCCATTGCCATTCGATTGACTGAAACTTCATAAGCCATATCTTCATAGGCAACATTTGGCCATTGATCTTTGGGTGTGTCATAGACTTGTTTTGACAATTTGTAACTTTCGGAGGTCCAATCCTTGATTTTCATCGAGACTTTATCAGCATCGATGGTCGCTGCGACGGCGAGGATATCCGCTGTATATTGCTCGAGCTTATCCCGGTCGCTGATTCGATAAGCTGCTTGATCCCAAAATTGATGCAACCGATACTTTCGTGGGCACTTTCCGCTTTCTCTCAGATTGCTCAGACAGAATGAATTGCCACCCATATCGGATGTGCATTTGTTTTTGGCGGGGTCTATATCCCTTGCGACCGTGTGTAAAGGTTGGTGGGCATCAGCCACCAGGTGAACAATAAATGCCAGAGTGACCGATCTGGCATTTTCATCCCGTGATTTCTGGTAACTTTTGATAAGTTTTTTTAATGCCCATTCAATATTGTCCGATCGTTTGAGAAACCTACGTCCACAACTGTTCTTTTTATCAAACGGGTAGTTAATGTTGTGCCAGTTTGCACTGGTCTTTTTCTTCGAGCTTGCGAGCGGTGATGGCGTTTGCGCATTAAATCGGCTATAGACTTCCCGTAATTCTTCGGTCATGACAGTATCGGGCAGAAAGGCGATTTTGGAGAATGTGGAGACGCCTCTATAGGATTTGAGGTTACGCCTAAACAGGGGTGTACCGGCGGAATAAAGGTTGTCGCCACTTGCATCCAACTTTGCCTGGAGCATCAAAGGTGAAAGCCTGTAGGCAGCCTCGGCGACGGCAATATGACCAACAAAATTATAGGCCAGACCAATGGATGGGAGCAGGCAAGCCAGTAAAAAGATGAATCTCATTATACGTCTCCTATCGCGCCTCGATGGAAGTTATAATTCTATCTTCTTTGGCAATGCCGCGCTAATGTTGGATCGGAAACATTGTTTAAAATAGGAAGTAAGATGACACATATGCAAAAAACGTATTGGGCGATAACGCTCCTGGGGCTACCTGTCTCGATAGTTCTCGCGTTAACGGTAGGCGGGATGAGCTGGCTGCTATTTTTGTTGCTCGCCGTGTATGCCGGTGTTGGCTATTACGATCTGAAATACAGTTCCCATACGCTAAATAAGCTCTATCCGGTTGCTGCTTACATCCGGTACTCACTGGAGTACATCCGGCCCGAGATCCAGCAGTATTTTATTGCGGCCGAAACCGAAGAATTACCCTTTAATCGAGAACAACGGAATCTCGTCTATCGTCGCGCTAGAAATTTGGATGATACGATTCCTTTTGGAACTGCTAACGATATTACTGAGCCTGGGTGGCTGGGTGCCGCACATTCAATCATGGCTGTGCATGTTGAGGAGGAGTATAAAAGGGTCTCTATTGGTGGGGAGGACTGCAGCCAGCCCTATAGTGCGGCAAGATTAAATTGTTCTGCGATGAGCTTTGGTTCATTGAGTGCAAATGCAATTAAGGCTTTGAATATAGCCGCGAAAGCGGAAGGCTTTTATCACAATACAGGTGAGGGTGGATATAGCCCCTACCATCAACAGGGCGGGGACATTTGCTGGCAGATAGGTACGGGTTATTTCGGTTGCAGGACACCCGAGGGAGCATTTGATCCAGAAGCATTCCAGAAAACAGCACTAAAAGAGCAGATTAAACTTATTGAGATCAAGATCTCCCAGGGCGCCAAGCCTTCCCACGGGGGCATTCTACCCGCGGCAAAAGTCACAGAAGAGATTTCCAGGATTCGGCTGGTGAACATGGGAGAAGACGTTGTATCTCCGCCGTCCCATCGAGAGTTTGATTCACCCAAATCACTGCTGGATTTTGTTAAAAAGCTACGTGATCTTTCCGGTGGTAAACCGACCGGTTTCAAGCTCTGTATCGGCCGAAAGCATGAGTTTCTGGCGATTTGTAAGGCGATGCTGGAAACCGGGATTTACCCGGACTTTATAACCATTGACGGTGGGGAAGGCGGTACTGGCGCTGCACCGGTTGAATTTAGTAATCGGCTCGGAATGCCCTGTCTGGAAGGGCTAAATTTTGTTCATAATAGCCTGGTGGGTTGCGGGATTCGCAGCAAAATTAAGCTCATTGCCTCCGGCAAAACGGCGACAGGGTTTGATATCCTGACGAAATTGGCAGTTGGAGCCGATCTTGTGAATGCGGCGAGAACAATGATGCTGGCGTTAGGGTGTATTCAGGCCAGATCCTGTAATACAAATTTTTGTCCAACCGGTATCGCGACCCAGGATCCGGCCCGGGGCGCCGCCCTTGACGTAGAGTTACGCTCTAAAAGGGTTGCCAACTTTCAGAGACGGACGCTGGAGTCGGCCTTTGAGATGATGGGTGCCATGGGAGTCAACAATCCGGACGATCTACTGCCTATGATGATTTCTCGCCGGGGAGGGAACGAAACCAATCAACTATTTGATGAAATTTATCCCAATCTGAAGGACGGCGAGTTTTTCCAGGAAGTCATTCATCCGGACTACATTCGACCCTGGGAAAATGCCTCTGCGGATTCATTTAAGTCCTTGACCCGGCAAAATTGGTAGGACTGCACCACCGGCCATTGAAAGTAGGTGCTGTACTTGACTATAATGCGCGCGCTTGGAGCTGACCTGTAGATATTAGCAGGGACAGTTTGGTCAGGTTATTGAAATGGTGGGCGTAGCTCAGTTGGTAGAGCTCCGGATTGTGATTCCGGTGGTCGCGGGTTCAAACCCCGTCGCTCACCCCATTTCTAAAAGCGCTTCCCCGCTAGCGTCCACTAATAAATCGCCCAAAAAGCAATATACAGTAGTCTACCCAGTCACCACTCGGTTGCTCTGACAAGGTGATGTTAGTCGTGCGATGGACTAGTTCGCAGCTCATGATCGTAGATGCCTAGCATGCGTTTATCCTTGTTCATTGAGAATGCTTGCTTGTCATTCTTGACGTCTGTAATTGGATAATAAGTATTTTAGACCGCATTTAGCCAATTTTCGAAAGTATCGTGGCACAGAATTCTTAGACAAAAAAGCCTGGGTTAACAGTTCCTGGGTACTGGATGGTCAATGTCTGTCAT
>Ga0206123_10004336_pt1 | contig 11159 bp, 13 predicted proteins | sample Helgoland_Spring_2_FD_160086 | JGI IMG/M metagenome (GOLD analysis project Ga0206123, IMG submission 160086) | Pelagic subsurface seawater microbial communities from Kabeltonne, Helgoland, North Sea - Helgoland_Spring_Bloom_20160316_1 | ecosystem: Environmental > Aquatic > Marine > Epipelagic ... | reverse complement strand
CATGAAATTGGGAGGGTTTAACGATCCTCTGATAATAGAGTTTCGATATGGTTACAATATTCATCTAAGTTAACGGCTTTAACAACGATAGGCATGAAAGCATGGTTGGCTCCACAAATTTCACTACATTGTCCATAGAATGTACCTTCTCTATTGGCTAAAAATGAAGTTTGGTTTAATCTTCCAGGGATACAATCTAACTTAACTCCTAATGAGGGAACAGCTCAACAATGAATAACATCGGCTGCAGTTAAAATACATCTAACATGAGTATTAGTAGGAACAACTAATTGGTTATCAACTTCTAATAGTCTTAAGTCTCCTGCTTCAAGATCAGATTCTGGGATCATATAACTATCAAATTCAATAGATGTACCATCTTGGTCAGCATAATCACTATATTCGTACGATCAATATCATTGGTGACCAATAACTTTGATAGTAATAGCAGCATCGATAACTTCATCAATTAAATAAATTAGTTTAAATGAAGGGAAAGCAATTAAAATTAATATAAAGGCGGGAGTAATAGTTCATATGATTTCTAATCATGTTCCGTGAATTAAATACTTGTGGGCGATAAAGCGGTTAGTTTTTGAATAAGCACGAAGAGTTTCTCCTAAAATATAGGCAACTCCAAACAGGATGAAAGTTAAATAAACCATTACATAGTGGTGGAAAGAAATAATTTCTTCCATAATAGGAGAAGCAGGGTCTTGGAATCCAAGTTGTCATGCTTCTGCGATGTCTAAGTTATAGATATACATTTTTAAAGTATATAATTATTAATTATAATACCTTTGATAAAGAAGTTTGAACTATAGCAGCAAAAGCTATTATAATAAGACAAGTTTCTATGTTAATAAGAGCTCCACTCATAAGAATTAAGAAAGAGGTAGTTCCTAAAAAGATAGTGAAAGCATAGTTATAAACAAATCCACTTTGTAGTGAAGAAAGTCATTGTGTAGAATTTTTGACTGAAACCTGAACACCAGCTGGTCCAAAGACTTCAATAAGTCCTCTATCTAAAATTTTATAAGAAACATCATGTCCTCATTTAAACATAGGTTTAACTAGGTAATGGTTATAAATAGAATCAAAATGTCATTTATTATTTAAAAAAGTATAGATATATTTTCCAAGTATTGAAGTTTTAAGAGAATATATAAAAGTAGGGGTAAAATAATAAAATACCATAGCAGATCCGGCACCAGCAAAACTAAGTAGAACAGGTGTTCATTTAGTAATAGGTTTAATAAATTCAGCTTCTAAAAGATTAATATTTTGAGGATTTACAAAGATACTATTCTGAAAGAAATCTGATCCAACTCCAATAAAGGCATCTCTAAAGATATATCCAACAAAAATACTTCCAAAAGCAAGAAGTACTAAGGGTATAGACATTTGAGGAGGGTTTTCATGTGATGATTTAAATGCATATTGTGGAGCATTAGTATCAGAAATGAAAGTAAGATAGATTAATCGAGTAGAATAGAATGCAGTAAAAAAGGCAGAAATAGTACCAAGTCAATGAGCAAAAGTACCATGAGTAGTATAAGATGCATAAGCTAACTCAAGAATAGCATCTTTAGAATAGAATCCTGTCAAAAAAGGGAATCCCATTAAAGATAAAGATCCGATAAGCATCATAGAGTAAGTAAAAGGTAAGCTTTTAATAAGACCTCCTAATTTTCTCATATCTTGCTCATCAACCATAGCATGAATAACACAACCGGCACTTAAAAATAATAGGGCTTTAAAGAATGCGTGATTCATTAAATGGAATAAAGCTACATTATAGTTTGAGATACCACAGGCAAATAGCATGTATCCTAATTGAGAACAAGTAGAATAAGCAATAACTTTTTTAATATCGTTTTGAACTAAGCCGACAGTTGCAGCAAAGAAAGCTGTCATAGCTCCAACTACAGTAATAGCTACTAAAGTTGTAGGATTATATTCAATCAAAGGAGAGAATCTAATCACTAAAAAAATACCAGCTGTAACCATTGTCGCTGCATGAATAAGAGCGGAGACGGGAGTGGGCGTAAGATTTAATATTTTAAATCGGGTGGACTATATCATAATCCAAAAATAAACTAATTATTGATTTGTGAAGCAAGATTTTTCATCTTTTCATAACCATTTCCATAATGTTCTTTTTTTAATATACGTCTTCTAACTTTACAAAATTTATTAAATGATATCGATTTTTTTGTTTTATGCGGAAATCTTTCTATATAACTTATCATTATATCTAATTGATCCCTTCTTTGGACAACTCAGCATTGGTTAATATTGTTTTTTTGGGATCTTCCTAAATTTAAAACACTACTAACATTTATCACCCATTCAGAATCATTTTGAGCAGCAACTGCTAATCGGACAGAAGCGGCAGGATTCTTTTTAGATTGGGTTTTAGATATTGAGATATTTCAACAACCGTCTGCATCAATAAAGCCAGAAAGTCAATAATTATCTAAAGATATTAATTGAGGGTTTGGTTTATCTTGTAAAATAAAATCAGAACCTATTAAATTGATATATTCTTGATTATTTTTCTTATTTTTCCAATAATTAACTCAAGTTTTAAAGGTTTCTAATTTATGATTTGTGATTAAATTACCATTAAATAGTAAAGTTAATCTTGCAGCACATTTTTGGTCCATATTAGTAATCCAACAGTGGGTATTAGATTTTCGGTCTTGTATTCGAACAGTTCCGAACCCCATTGTTGTTTTTATTCTGTATAGAACTTGGACATCCGTAGAAGATTGTGTAATTTTAAGGTGGCCATCTTTTTGGAATGAGCCATCACCTTCAACGAAGCCTATGAATCAGGTTAAGAATTGAGGTGAAATCGATTTTTCATTTTTATGTTGTGGTAGTAAGGTATAGAAGTGTTTTAAATTAAAGATTGTGTTCATTTTTTGGATTTTTCGCGTGTAGTCTCTGAGGATCCTTTTATTCTCCTTAATAAATTGGAAGTAAACGTTTTTTTTTTAAACTAACTCACTGAGTATTTAACTTAATTTCCAATTGAAAAGATCTTAGAATATCAGTTTCCTGCTGATTGCTCAATAGTATAGATTTTTACGAGCTCATTTAAGAGGGAGTACTATAATATTAACGAGTATTCCAGCATATAGCGAAATTTGCAATCTATTATTACTAACAGATGGGGCCGCACTCTAAGGTCTACCCTCCATCGCGTCTGGTAATCAGGTATGTAAACCTAATTGAGCACTCTTCCCTGCTGCTCCTAATAATAATAGGATACCAACAGCAGTAATAGTATTGATTTCAAAAGTACCTAGTACTATTGAATCATTAAGTAGGTATGGTACTAATGGAAAAATGACATTAAAATCTAAAGATTTAAATGTATAGAAAAGGATAAACATACCTATGGCTAAGGCAGCATCTCCTACTCTATTAACTACCATAGCTTTAATTGCTGATTTGTTAGCTTGTATTCTTGTATATCAAAAATTAATTAATAAGTAAGAACAAAGTCCAACTCCTTCTCAACCAATAAAAAGTTGAAGTAAGTTATCAGCAGTTACTAAAATTAACATGAAAAAAGTAAAGAATGATAGGTAACTCATAAAACGAGGTAAGTGTGGGTCTCCAGCCATATATTGAGTGGAATAAATATGTACTAAGGATGATACAGTTGTAACAACGATTAGCATTGTAGCGGTTAGGCTGTCAAACATTAACGCAAAAGATACTGTAAAAGATGAAATATCCATTCACGTTCATAAGTGTAAATAAGTGGGAGATGCGTTAAAAGCAACTTCGTACAATATTGTTCAGGAAATTAGACAAGTAGTTACTATACAAGATGATGTAAAGATTCCAGCACCTTTTTCACCAATCTTTCTACCGAATAATCCCGCTGTAATACTGCTTATTAGAGGTATAAACAAAACTAGTATGTACATTGATTATAATAAACCGAGGTTAAAGGTTAAGTTATAAAAGTACCTGGAAGGGATCGAACCTTCGGCATATTGATTAGAAAACAATTGCTCTACCTCTGAGCTACAGGAACGTGTCTATTCAGGTGAGATTTGAACTCACGACCTAAGAGTTAACAGCTCTTCGCTCTAACCAACTGAGCTACTGAATAGGGGAACCATTTTAAAAAGCAAGTATTTTAAAAAGAGTAAGGTAGTGTAGTTTTGAAAAGAGATAGATTTTTTTTATTGATTTTTAGATGATTAGGTGTAATATATAAAGAGTTATTTCTGCGAGTACCTGTGGCTAAATTCTTTAAATTATTAATTTGGTCATCTTTAAATATTATTCTCAAAACATCTTTATTCTTTATAAAATGAGTAAGATGGGATCAATAAGGAAGTGGAAATTGTTGAAATATAGAAACTAAAAGTTGCTGTGTAAATCAATGTTCTAAAGGTGGGTAAGATATAGAAGCAGGATATTTTTGAATTATAAAGAGTATGGGGTAAAGATAATGTTTATTTTGTGTTAAAGTAGAGAGTATAGTATACTGTTTAGCAAAAATAGGTTCATAGAAAAGATAGTGAAATCTGAGACGATTACTATGATTAACAGGAAATACTTTAGGTCTTAAATATAGATGATGAGTATTAATAATGGCCAAAAGGTGATTAATTATGAGATAAGAGTTTTGATTTCGATGGAATAAATTATGATTGTAATGTAGTAGGCGATTATATTTATAATGTTGATAATTAATAGTCATAAAATGTTTAAAGATTCTTCGTATACGTAAACGTCTTAAGTTTTTATGAGTAAGTATGGAAAAAGGAGGGTTATTGTTATTAGCTAAGTTAAATATAAAAGAAACTTTTCTAGAAACTCTATGTTTTCTAAAATTAGGTCTAGTAACTTGGGGATTATACAAAAATTTTGGTTTAAAGTCTTTAATAGTAGCTTTTTTATTGATTATAGGACGGTTAGGTATTAAGTAATACTGTGTATGATAATAATTAGGTGTTTTTGTATTATGTTGAAATTGGTTATTAAAGAATAGGAAGTGTTTAGGATGGTTTACTTTAACTATAGAAGTAAAATTAGTGGATATAGTATGATTATAGTTAGGATTAATAAAATAAGAGTCTATATTTCTTATAAAATGGTAGTAAGGTATAATATTTTTTATAAATTGGGATCGTATAGTTTTAGATTTGAATTTTTTTCTATAAGGGTTTAAGGATTTTTTGATTTTTTTAGTTTTAGGTTTTTTAGCAATAAAAACATTGGTTTTAGTATATATAAAATAAGGTTCTCATTTGGGTGGTTTGACAAGTGGTGGTTTTCAAGTAACAATGGTTTTATTATAAAATAATTCTTTAACATAAGTGTATCAATAGTAACCATAGTGTTTTTTCATTTAGTATGTAAATTATCAATGATAATAATTAAGCACCTCATCAATAGATACAAATAAATAGGAAGATTCATACATAATCAACAAAATGTCAATAGAATAAACTAGCTTCGAATCCATTATGGTGGTGCTTAGTAAAGTGGTGGGCAATAATTCTAAAGAAACAAACAATTAAGAATGCAGTTCCAATTAGAACGTGTAGTCCATGAAATCCAGTAGCAACAAAGAATGTTGATCCATAAACAGAATCAGCAATAGTAAATGGAGCTTCATAATATTCCATAGCTTGTAATGCAGTAAATACGATTCCTAAAGAAATAGTAATAGCTAAAGCCAAGATAGTATGGTACCGGTTTCCTCCTATAATAGCGTGGTGAGCTCAAGTAGCAGTAGCACCAGAAGTTAATAGGATGGCAGTATTCAATAAAGGAACATCAAAGGCATTAAGAGGAGTAATTCCTACAGGAGGTCATACAGCTCCAATTTCCATAGTAGGTCCTAATGAACTGTGGAAGAAAGCTCAGAAAAAAGAAAAAAAGAAACATACTTCAGATAAAATAAATAGAAGCATTCCTCATTTTAGTCCTCTTTGAACAATAAGTGTGTGGTGTCCTTGAAAAGTTGCTTCTCGAATAACATCTCTTCATCATACAATCATTACTAAAATAACGATTGTCATAGAACTTAATAATAATAGGTCTCCGTACAGGTAAGAGTGCATATACATAACTCCTCCTGTAGTCATACCTAAAGCACCGAATGAACCAACGTATGGTCATGGGCTAGGATCAACTAGGTGAAATGGGTGGTAGTGTTTTGACATTAAATAGTGTGTGGTATTTTTCATAGCTTTTGCGAAAAAAAGGCCGTCGTTAGAGAAGTTATATACATTCGATATTATGATTTTTTACGAGTCTTAACTCATTTAGCTTGTTTTCCTCAAGGTGTTTTAGGTTGAATTCCACCACTCGTTTTTCCTCCGTGTGGGTGATCAAAGGCATTCATAGCATAACCTCTAACACTAGGTCTTTTTCCAATTCATCTATTCGCTCCAGCTTTTCCTTTAACAGTAAGGTTTTTATTAGCATTACTAACTTGCCCAACTGTCGCAAGTAAAAATTTATCTAAATGAATTATTTTCTTACTTGGAAGTCTGATAGTGGCATAAAGATCATCGGTCTTTAATAGTGTGGCTGCAGACCCACTAGAACGAGCTAAGGTAGGACGTTTATTTATACCTGTTTGTATATTATAACATTTAGATCCAATAGGTACATCTTTTAATGGTAATGTATCTCCATCTTTAATATAACGTTTAAAAGGATATTTAGGCCCTTGAATGATTTCTGAGCTATTTTCAGGTGCAACTATATAGAAGGATTTAAATAAAGGTGACGTATAACGAGCTACATTTGCAGATCTATTAGGATCGTTTTCTATGGATAATCTTTGTGATAATACGTATGGGGCATTTATACGACAAAAGTCAATATCTCTACTATATCGTTTATTACGTCCTCCATGGTGTCGTGTTGTTATAGATCCAGTATTATTTCGTCCAGCATGATTTTTTAAAGATACAGATGAGCTTTTAATACGGGTTAATCTTTTTGGTTGAATAAGAATCTTTCGATGTCTTAATGAAGGTGTTGTGGGTTTATAATTCTTTATCATTGTTAATTAATAGCTCTTGATAAGCTAGTTCTTAAATTTCAAGTTCCTCATTTAGTAAATATGACTTGTTGGTTTGATTTAGATCTTTTATTGTAAGTATTAGGACCAATAGAACCGTGACGGTTAATGATTGTTCTGGCTCTTCTAGCACCTTTTAATCTTCCTTTAATACTAAATCTTAATCCTTTTAAGTAACTTTGTTTTTTTAGTTTACGAGCAGGTTTAGGTGTTTTAGCGTTTTTGAACTTTAATAATTTTTTCATTCGTATTATTAGTAATTCATTGGGGATAGTTAGTTGTTTTTCTATTGATTGTTTTTTATAAAATTCATGTTTAGACATATTAGAAAATAAGTGTTTAATATTACTTTCCTTTACTCTAGGAAGGATTTGAACCATCGGCCAACAAATTATCGGTTTGTCGCTCTACCAACTGAGCTACTAGAGTTTTACTTAAAATAATAAAAAGGTAAGTAATTAACGGGAGATTTAAAAAGTCATTGTACATGAGCTCCATCTAAGAAAGGATAAGATAGTAAATACTCTCCGGAATTTAGAATAGGATTATTGATATCTTTTCATCCGTAAGACAATAGAATAACATAGGTTTTATGATTTTTAGCGAAACTAGTACTTGCATATGGAGAAGGAGCTATTCCATTAGTATTAGCATGGGCGTGATTATTGTTTTTAGTATTAAAAACAGGTAATAAGGAAGTCATAAAAGTAGTATAAAATAATGTTAATGAAGATTGATGAAGATGATTTTGTGTTCCTAAAGGGATATTAGGTCTAACCTTAAAAGCGGCAATAGATTTCTTTGAAATTTTAACCTTAGGTTTTCTATTTAAGAAAAGTGTGAGACAGAAATAAAGAGGGTTAATAAGTTTAGGTTGTTTAATAAGTCTATTATTAGCAGTACTAACAGTAGCTTGTATTAATTTAGTTTTTTGTGAGGGGTGAATTCATTGAAATTGATGTAATAAATCATGGTTATTTTTTTTATTAAGGTATTTTATCATTATACAGTACGTTTAGAGAGTGAAATAATTCGACTCATACCACTTACATTTCTTAAAAAAGAAGAAACAGGACCTTTAATTCGGGTACCAAGAGGAACATATTCTTTACCTTTAGGAGCCAATTTAACAAGTATAAGAGATTTACCAGCAGCTACAATAGTAATTAAGTTTTCATAAGGACCGTTGACTATAACAGCTTTAATAGTATCTCCTTTTCTGATTTTGGAATGTGATATATTTTTTTGTACAGAAACAAGTACTAAAGTTCCAACATCTAAGGAAGTTTTCTTGTTAAGAATTTTAATAATCCGTCCAAAAGTACCTCCTGAATTATCGATGATTTTTAATTTAGTTAGCATTAGTGAAGAGATGAGTGGTTTCTTTTTGATAATCTTTGAAATTCTCAGATAGTGTTATAGTTTGAAAAGTCCTATTATTATAATAAGAAAAAGATTTTCTATTTTTTAGAGGGCGTTTTTTTAAGTTAAGAATTCTTTTAGGTACTTTATTAAAAGAGACTTTTTTGATGGTCTTATCAGTTTTTGAAATAAATCTATTTTTATTAAATTTAGCTTTACTTATTTTTATTAATTTAAGCCTTTTAATTTTAAATTGTTGTTTTAGACCAGGCTTAGATAGTTTGGCTTGAGTATTTAATTTTTGTTTATTCATAAGTTTCTTAAATAAAGGTCTCATTTTCATAGGGTCTTCTTGTAAGTTTAATTTAAGTCAAGAAGCTATATGTTTATCGTCATAATACAAAGAAGGGGGATACTTAACATTAAAAGTTACATTTTTTTTATACTTAAGAATTAATAAAGGTTTTAATACTTTCAAAGCTAGAGCTAAAGCTTTTTTACTAGATTTTTTAGTATTAAAAACGGAGAAATGATAAGTAGAAAGATATGTATGTTGTGATATATGTATATCGGATGGTAATATACCAATATCATATAAAAGAGATGAGATATCTTTTTGTTGATTGACTAAAGCGGGGTTATAAGGGTAAGTGTCAAAAATTCATGGTTGACTAATAGCAATTTTTTTAGAAGTCATTTAATTTTTCTTTTTGGTTTTAAATCTGGGTGTTATTTTGGAGTGACTAAAATCTCCTAATTTATGGTTGACATGATCTACAGTAATTTTGATAGATCTTTGATCTTTGCCATTATGTATGTTTATAGTTTTATTGACCATATCTGGAGTGATTAATCTAGCTCTTTGGTTTTGAGAGGTAAGTTCAAAGGATTTTCATTTGGAACGTTTCATATATATATATAGATAGAGTTTTAAATCTAAGTAATAGTAGATGTAAGAGGATTCGAACCTCCGGCCGGGGCATTAAAAGTGCCTCGCTCTGCCACTGAGCTATACATCTATTTAAATCTATTCAAATCGACAGGAATCGAACCTATATTTCCAGCTCCCAAAGCAGGCGTTTTACCATTGAAACTACGATCTGAGGCTTCATGTGGGAAGCTTATTTCGAATTATTATACTAAGAAAGTATTTCTTAATTACAGGCTATTACATAGCATATAATAATAAGAAAGCCATCATTAGTGCGAATAGACCCATAGCTTCAGCTAAGGCGAATCCTAAAATACAATAAGTGAAGAGTTGTTGCTTTAACGCAGGGTTTCTTGCAAAACCTTGAATCATTCCTCCGAATACAGCACCAATTCCAGCTCCAGCTCCTCCTACTCCAGCAGTAGCAGCTCCAGCTCCGATCATTTTAGCAGCTTCTAACATTATGATTAAAATAAAAATTTTCATTTAGCAGTTTCGAATTTCAAGAAAGCTAATATAAATAAAAAAGATGTTAAGCTTTATTTATTTTGATGTTGGAGGGATTTGAACCCCCGTCCCTTGCGCATGAAACAAGTGTCCAACCACTGGACTACAACATCTATATTATTAACCTTTTAAAAGGTTAGTAAACTTAACAGAGATAGTTCCTCGTACTCTATAATAAGCGATTAAGATGGATAGTCCTATAGCAGATTCGGCGGCGGCTACTACAAGTATATAGAGAGCAAAGATTTGTCCATGTATATTATCTAATAATGTGGATACTGTAATTAATAAAAAGTTAATACTAAGAAGCATTAATTCAATAGACATTAATAAGATTATAATATTTTTTCGGTTAATAATTATTCCTAAAACTCCTAAGATAAATAGTATAAAAGATAGAGTAATATAATTGGTAACATTAAATTGGGTAGTCAGGATTTGCGTTAGCATATCATTGATGTTTTGTGAAGTCATTATGTTAAATTATGTTTTTTAAAGAACAAGTTTAGTTTTAAAAGGTAATTTATTAGCAGCAGCCTTGAGAGCTGTCTTAGCCGTAGCTTTAGAACTAATATGTATTTCTAAAATAATAGAGTTTGGTTTTAAAACTTGTACTCATTGGTGAACATTTCCTTTTCCTTTTCCCATCCGAACTTCTTGAGGTTTTTTAGTTAACGATTGGTGCGGAAAGACTCTATGTATAATTTTTCCTTTACGTTTTAAAGTTCGTTTAATAGTAAGAGTAATGGATTGTATTTGAGAAGCAGTAATTACGGATGGTTCAGTAGTAACTAATGCAAAAGTTGAGTAAATTAAGTTAGTTTTATAGTTATAATAATTTTTTAGATATGGTTTATGATACTTTTTAAATTTTGTATTTTTAGGTTTCATTAGTTTTTGGGTCGGGTAGTTCCATATTTAGATCTTGAATTTTTTCGATGAGGTACGCCATAAAGATCGTATTTTCCTCTAACACATCTATATTTAACTCCAGGTAAATCTCTACATCTTCCACCTCGTACTAATACTGTACCAAATTGTTGAAGTGTATGACCTTCTCCTCCTATATGAGCGTTTATTGTTTTCTTTGTACTCAGTCGAATTCTTGCGACTTTTCTTAATGCTGAGTTTGGCTTTTTAGGTTTTGCTATAAATACTCTTATACAAATGCCTTTAGCAAAAGGTTGGAGCTTAAATGCAGGAACTCTACTTCTTTTTTTAGGTTTTTTTCTTGGTTTTTTAATTATTTGGTTTATAGTTGACACATGATACGTGAAGGATTCGAAC
>Ga0206123_10004333_pt1 | contig 11167 bp, 10 predicted proteins | sample Helgoland_Spring_2_FD_160086 | JGI IMG/M metagenome (GOLD analysis project Ga0206123, IMG submission 160086) | Pelagic subsurface seawater microbial communities from Kabeltonne, Helgoland, North Sea - Helgoland_Spring_Bloom_20160316_1 | ecosystem: Environmental > Aquatic > Marine > Epipelagic ... | reverse complement strand
GGTCTGACCCGCTTATTTATTGAGGGAAGTTCATCATTAGGAATTTTTTCCGATGAAGGTGGACAATTTCTTGGAGGCCATGGGATGAACTCTGATAACCGTCAAAAAACAGTGACAGCACTAAATGATATTTGGGGCGGCAATCCGATACGCCGTACGCGTCAAGGAGATGGGTCAAATACACTTCACGGACGAAGGTTGGCCATTCACCTAATGGTTCAACCCGCCATTGCACATGAGTTTATGTCAGATCCCCTTGCAGTCGACACAGGATTTCTCCCAAGGTTTTTGGTGTCTGAACCTAGCAGTACCATTGGCACAAGGCTTTACTCAAAAAGCCGAATTGATAATTTTTCAATAACCGCGTTTGGTTTACGACTTAGAACAATTTTACAAACGCCAATGAAAATGGATGAGAAAACTAGAGAACTCCAACCCAAAACATTACGGCTCAGCGATGAGGCACGCACACTTCTAATTGAGTTTTCTGATACCATCGAGGTAAAACAAGTTAAAAATGGAAGCCTGTCAGATATAACTGGAACTGCATCAAAATGTGCCGAACAGGCAGCGCGCATTTCTGGTGTATTGACACTCTGGTCTGATCTTGATGCCACAGAGGTCACCGTAGAGACCATAAAAGACGCTATTACTCTTGCCCAGTTCTATCTTTCAGAGGCTTTGCGGTTGGCAGATGAGGCCGTAATCACCAAAAATTTTAGGCAGGCTGAAACATTGAGAAAGTGGCTTCTGGACACATGGAAAGAACCCCACATTCTACCCAACGATATTGTTCAAAAGGCGCCAATACGGGCGCTTCGCAACAGACAAGCAACAAACAAAGCCATTGCTACTCTGGAAGAGGCGGGTTGGTTAATGCCTATGGATAGTTCAATTATGGTTCGGGGCAAACATCGCAAAGAAGCGTACCAAATTATTGGGGCATCAGGCCATGTGGTTTGATGCTGACGCTGCTCTTAAAAAAATTAAGTGCGCGAGGGGTTCAAATGCAAGGCAAATTGTTATTGAACCAGAACTAGGTTGGATTAGCACAAATAGCACGATTAGCACGGCAACATATTTAAAGTATAAATATTCACATCCGCAAGGAAATGGTGAGGGAAAGTTTTATAATATCGTTAAATCTGTATTTCACGAATATTACTTTCTCGATAAATTTAGTCCCGACGCGTGGCGTTAAACAAGCGAGGCAACATTTTTGCAAACCAAACATACACTCATGCTAATCATGCTATTCGTGCTAATCGATACTCTCAATTTACATAAAAAGCCCCTAAAACACAAAGTTTCCAAAATATTACCTTATAATCGGAGAATATAGATGGGCGGATACGGATCAGGGCGGCGCAGCACCAAGCCAAAGATCGAGGACTGCAATTCTCTAGATGCAAATCAGCTCAATAGAGGTGGTTGCCTTAAGAGTGGCTGGTGCGGGACAACCACATGGTTACGCGATGGTGTAAAGACCTCTTCTATTGGAATGCGTGCAACTGCCGATTATCTTCATATAGGCTACAGTTCTAAACAGCATGGCTCCTTGATCCAGCCTATCCCAATAGAGCGCCTGCCCTGCCGTTTTGGTGGTTCAAGGGCATACTTCAGGTGCAAGTGTAATAAGCGCGTAGTTAAACTCTACGCAGCTGGTAAACATTTCCTTTGTAGACATTGCTATCATCTGCCCTACTCAAGCAAGAATGAAAGTCACTGGGATCGCGCACTTAGGCAACGCAAAAAGCAGCGACGACGCTTGAGTAGAAATATTGGACTGGAAGCATGTATGGCACAAAAGCCTAAGGGAATGTGGTGGAGAACTTACCAGCGCCTTCAGGAGCGCGCATGTGAGGCTGAGAAACGTTCAGATCGTGAGTTTATCATGATGGCTCGACGGTTGGTGAAAATAGTATGATTCTTCAGGATTATTGGCCATTTCACCAAAAAGATACTTTGATAATAGCAAATTACATAAAACTTAAACTTTATAATTTAAAATAACATATTAATAATAAAAATATCATTTATGTTATTTTTAAATAACATTTATACCTATATTTCTATTATAATGTTAATATTGTGTTATTTATAAATAGCATTATTCTAATTTTAAGCAAAATGAGGATATAAAATGCCAATAATTAACAAAGATACATTTGAACAAAGAAAAAAAAGTCTAAATCTTACAAATAAAGCTATATCAGAAATGGCTGTAGTTACCGAAACCACCGTTGGTAAAATAAAAAAAGATAATCAAAACCTACTGGCCCATACAGTTACGAAAATTGCAAAAGCGCTTAAGCTAACAACAGAGCAGCTAACATCACCCCCAGAACCAACTTCTGAAAATGATTTGTTTAAAAAATTTGGAAATGAATACCTTTCTGGCGCAAGCATTCTATATAATGTACCGGAGAGCTGGATTATTGAACACGCCAGTCTATTTTTTACTATACTGGCAGAGCAGTCTCTTGAGCAACGCAGAGAAAAGGCACAGCAATGCCTATCAGACTTTAAGGCATTAGATAATAGTATTTTTTCACGAGATGATAATTTTTTTACATCTGCAACAGATGATTATCTCGAAGCAATTCACAGAGAATTAAAAGCAATAGAAGAGAAGGACCTATCAGGTCCCCGAGATGAAACTAAAAACCAAAACGCACATTTCATTAATTTTCTTATTGAAAATGAAGTTATAGACATGGAGATTTTTGATGCCCAAACTTATGACAAAGATACTGCTTCATATACCGAACAGGGCGCTGACCTTGAAGATTTGGTCTATTATCTTCCAGTTTCACTTGATGCTGTATGGAAACTTCTGCCTGGGTATCCAGATTCCGATCAAGAACTGGCGCGTAATATTATTCAGAATAATGATCTTCTTCCCAAAATTCCCAAAAGGTTCAGATCTAAAAACCGTGTTGACGGTTTGGTAAAATGGGCTTTTCAGTGGGAAGAAAATAGGATCAATGAGTTACTACCAGAACATTCAAATAAAACCTTAAATGATCGTAGAATTTTCGCAAAAGCCATTCTTAAAAAATATTTTTCAGTTGGATCATATTTATTTTTTGAGCTTAGATCCAAACCTGATGAGCTTGCCGAAGACATAATTAAACGGCACGAAAAACGAGTATTAGAGGGTACTCATGAGGCCTTTGATTTCGAGGAGAATTCTAATGCGTAAGCACATCAAAGAATGTCGCACTATTTGTAACGACGCAGGCCTGTCAGTTTTGGGTATAGAATTTCGAGGAAAGCATTTGGCAGTACTTTGCACTGAAGGTCGGATATTCATGCCATGCACACCGAGTGACTTTAGGTGGCGTCACAACGCAAAATCATTAGCTCGCCGAACATATGCAGCCTGCCAAGGCTGAGTATTAACAAAATTTAAAAATCTAATTTTATAAAAAGTTCTGACACCATTCAGTTCAAAGGGAAGATTTGTGCGCTGAAATGTCAGAATAAAAAAGAAAGGAACCAACAATGGATTTATACAAAGCATACAAAATTATGAAACAAAGGGCCAAGCGAAGACCCCATGATCTCATAAGCCGAGAACTGTCAAAGATAGCACGCTCAATATTCTACCTTGATGGCGATGTAGAAAAAATTCTTACTAAAACACAAGCCATAAGAGAGGTAGAAAAAAATCTTCAATATGGGTTGAAATGTTACGGCAAAGAAATGCAAGACGCAGTTTTATCAGGGGAATATACAATAGACCGCCCCTACGCTATCAGACATCGCTTTGACAGAAATTATCGTAAAGGTTTAATTTATGTTATGTCGGCAAACTCACGTCCTGGGCAAGTTAAGTTAGGGGCAACAACTCTAAGCATTTACAAACGACTAAAACGTTATGAAAATAAATACCAATATTCTGTGAAAGCAGAAAAGTGGAAAACTGTCCTTGAACCGTTTGTGTTGGAAAACGATATCGCAAAAAAAATTAATGAATACCGTGTAGCAGGTAACACAACTGGGGACTCAAACGAGTGGTATCATTTATCATCAGAACAGCTTTGGAATGTAGTAATTGAAACTACTGCACCAACAAATCAAAAGTAATCGAGTAACCTTGATGGAAAATTATTTATGCGTATTTTAATTTTATTAGCCTTAATTTATTTTGGATCTCTGCCAGCTTTTTCAGAGGTTTTCAAAGTCCATCAAAATACTCTCACTTATTATACTGAAGATTATCACAAAGATAACTCTATATCTTTTGGCCACGCCGAAAGATTACTTTTTATTCTCAAATCCAATAGAAATATAAATCTATTAAAACTCCACAGCTACGGTGGTAGTATTGAGGCGGCAAAATATATGGCGAGAATAATTATGGACGCAAACATTAATACGCATGTGGATAAGGAATGTAGTAGCTCCTGCTTGAGGCTCTTTCTGGCCGGCAATAAAAGGACTGCAAACCTTGGTGTTAAGTTTGGATTTCACCGAGGCACTTGGGGCGCTGAAAGCCAAGAAAAATATTATAAAAAGTATAAAAATATTGAAGATTGGAAAACACCCTTTGAATTTAGTTCATGGGTATATGATGAAACTCAAAAAGATGTTTACGAATTCATTACATACTTAACAGATAGAGGTGTAAGTTCTGATATAGCAGCAAAGACTTACAGGTTAGGTAGCGATGAAATGTGGTACCCCCACCGAAAAGAACTTCTATCATCAGGAATATTGACTGAATAATTTCAGGTTTGTTGACTCAAAAGTTTAAAACTCAATAATGGAATAAAGTGAATCACCTGCAATGTACGGGTGGTCGATAGCAGGAATTTACATGAAAAATTTGATAAGGCACCTCTTTGGCCGCTTCTATTCAGTAAAATATTCAGAGGATTTAATATATAAAGGCGCATGGAAAAAGGGATTGTTCCATGGCTATGGCACTTTAAAATATAATTCTAAAAGCACTTACCAAGGAAATTTCAGGTTTGGCAGCAAACACGGTTATGGTGTAATAAATTCTGCATCTGGCTTTAAATATGCTGGAGAATGGGAAAATGGACAACAGACAGGATCAGCAAAAATATTTTATAAAAATGGCGACTACTATGAAGGGCTTGTAAAAAGTGGCATCCGTAGCGGATTTGGTAAACTATATGAACAATCATCCCAAAGATTTTTCAAAGGAAACTGGGGGAATGGCGCACTAATTGGTGAGGTTGAAATAAAATGTAATGATTGGGAATTTGTTGGATCAATCAAAAATAAAAAAGGGCGAGCTAAAGGTCAATTAACTTATAGTGATGGATCTGTATATATTGGAGAGCTTCTAAATTTTACAAGACAGGGAATAGGTAAGTTTACCAACAAATCTGGAAATAAGATATCAGGTTTCTGGGTGGATGACACAAATGTAAATTTTTCAACAAGTACAGATGCCGATGGTTTTCAATGGTATGGAACACTAAGAAATTTAAAACCACACGGGTTTATGAAGGTAAGATTACCAAATGGCCATAAATATGACGGTGTTTGGCATAATGGAAATTTACAAGAGGCATTTAGTATTCAAAAAAATACATTTATAAAATCTGCAAACCATATTCATTAATTTTTTTAAGAAAATCACATGGTGATTAATGATTAATACATAAAAACAGACAAAAATATTGTATCTGATTTGAGCTGTAAGCTTATTTAAAAGAATTTGATAATTAGTAAAAATTTTAGATGAAATGTGAAATCTGTATCTTTTTTAAGATTAGATTAAATTTGATCTATTATGATGAAAATCCGATATTTCTTTACCAACTAATTCACTTACCATAGGGCCAGTTCTAACAAACAATTTGTCCTCAAACCAAACACCTTTTAAATATGGCTTACAATTTAAATGACAAACATATTCACCTTCAAGATTTATAATTTCAGTTTTAACATAATCTGTAATTAATGTAGCACCAAATGTATTATTCAAAAGTTGGTTTATGTGTCTTTCATATTCATCATGGCTACCTAACTCTTCTCTATCAATTCCAACGACTTTTTTTATATTATCTTTCTCGAGCACTCCTATATACAGACTGCCTCCCTTAGTATTTAAGAGTGAAGCCACAGCTTTTAAAACAATGTTTTGCATAAAATTAAATACTTGTTTTTTAGATGAAAATATTTGCTTGGAATTTGGAAGTTTATAATATTTATCTCCTTCTTTTGATCGCTCAATCTCAGGTAAATTTGGATATGGCATTCTTAGTGATGCCTTAAATTCAAGTGAAATACTTTCTTCTAGTAATAGCGGAGAAACATTAGAGATTGCGGCTAATACTGTGCCTATATCAACGGACGCTGCTTCATATGATATTGGGTTCATTAACAGTTTATTTTTAATATCTCTGAATGTTTCAGAAGCATTTTCAATTTTGTTAATAGTATTAATGAAATGGTTCTGTGTCGAAATACTTGGAACTGATATAACTAATTTATTAATTTCAAAAAGTTCATATGGAAGTTGAGATCCAAGTTTTCCATTCTTTGAATTAATGATTTGTTGTATGAACTTTTGGCCCCAGAATGAAGCTAAATAAATTAACAGATACTCTGGAATAATTATATCTTTGTTTAATGTAAGCTTGAAGTAACTATCTGTGTTATCTTCATTAATACTTTGCTTTATTTGATTATGATCTGGATTCGTTAATTTTGCCCCCCAGTGCTTTTTAGGAAAGTAGATATTATTTGCACTTTGCTTTGAATTATCTTTGGTAGGAATACAAATGTCCTCCAAATAAAATTTTTCATAGCTTTGATAGTCGATTGTTTCGTTATTTGATGTTTCCAAAAACTCCCAAATCTCAAAGCCAGGGAAAATATTTAAAATAAAATTGACACCAGTTTCAAGGGTTTCTCCTTTAGAGTTAATTTGTTCGATAGTCTCGATCAAGGATGGTAAGTCTTGTTTATGTTCAGTTACACAATTGTCAAAATTACTTTTACCTAAATAATGCCCTCTATGTTTTTCAGCAATAATTTTTACATTATTATCAAATTCAGATGCTAAAAGATTTGCAAAGCATATTTTTTGGAATTCTGATCCTTTTGAAAAAATCACAAGTATTTTACTAAAAATACTCCATGGGTTATTTTCAGGTAAGTTTATAATACAAGAAGGGTAAAACTTATGTTTACTCGAGCAATTATTTAATTCAAGACGGCGGATTTGCTCGATACTTTTCATAAATGCGAAACATACTCCGTTGTCATTTAAGCAATCAAAACAAGCAGGAAGACATCTAGCTGCATTTTCATCTAAATAAAATGGAGTGTTGCAAAATATAATATCAAATTTTTTATTCTTTTTGTCAGAAATTATATTATTTTCTGTTTTGGAAACTCGCGAAAACTTCAAAGAACTTAAATCAATAAGATTGAAATTTGGCATCATTTCGTTGTCAGGGGTTATTTCTAGTGCGGATACATTATCTAAATTTTTTTTATCAACAGAAATTCTATTTGTATAAATATCTGATTTATTTTCAATAATTTCATTTACCAAAGATATTATGTTTGTTGTACAAAATTTTAATTCAATTTCGTCTTTATGAGCAGTAAACATATGCTGATTAGATTTCATTAAATTGATTATCTTCTAGTAAGGTTAATAAATACTTAGTACAGAGTAGAATATATATATCTTCTATGCAAATATTGTAGAAGACTTGTCCACGTTTTTGAAAAAAGTTTTAATTTAAATATATACATTAAGAGTAGCCTCATTCTCCTATCTTAAAGTTTGGTGGTACTCTGGGGTTAGGGTTTTAACAAAGCAACACCTATGGTGATCTAAAATATTATTTTTTTATTTTGATGAGTTTACCATGGAATGCAACCCGCACCTGTACCCGTGACACTAAGCAAAATTCCCCATTGGCCCCAACATACAAGTTTTTCCGTAAGAGTTTTTGGTCTTGCATCCTCATATTGGTCTCGTGGTTTGTATTCTTGGGGTGAAGCTAAAGACCCTATAAATTTGCAGGTATTATATTTATTATTAGATGATGCATTTAAGTAGATTTTTTTATCTATTTCAGAATATTTTCCAGTCGCCATTATAACACCTGCAGGTTTATCTTTCAGTGTTAATGAACTCTCAAAGTCAACTGATAATAAGGCCTCGACAGGTTTCTTTCCCGCATTCTGCAACTGATTACCAAATTTATCTGTACCAATAAGATTGTAAATACGTGCATTTTTTCTTTCAAATTTAAAAAAGCTTGAAATGCCATTTCCTTGCCCAGAACACTTCCAGTCAATTTTATAGAAAGATCCAAGCTTAACTGGCGTAGCATCTGGACACTGGAATGAATTAATTTTTCTCAGTGCAGTCAGAAAGTCAGCACTAGAAAAAAGATCTAAATTAAATTTATAGTCAGTTTTTTTTGTAAATCGAAATAGTGCAAGCTGTGAATTTTGGCCAATGATGCCATCTACAGTTCCTGCCTTACAACCTAGGCGGTTCAATTCTTTTTGTATCTCAGTTTTAATTTCTGTTGTCGATAGCTCTAACTCTATATCCGGCATTTGGTATGGTGAGCTTGGTGCATCAATCTCTAATTTTGGCACGGACACTTCTGTTTTTTTTGTGGTTTCAACCACTTTTGCATTTGCCTGCTTTGTAACCTCTTTGGCCTTCAATATGAATTCATCAATTTTACTAAAGTTTGCGAGCGTGGCATCGTCAGTTGGTGCGGTGTTTATCTTTACGAGTTCATAGTCAGAGAAAAAATACATCTGCTTCTGGGCAAACATCTTTTCAAAAACAAAAGGTGGCGTTTCAAATTCATTTAAGTATCCGATGATTTCGGACACCGTAAACTGGGAGCCATATTCAACATTGGCAATTTTAGCTGTCTCATCATCAGTAGTTGAATAAAACTGATGGACACCTAGTCGCCCCGATGCCTGCCTATTATCTCCAGCAAAAAACATAAACGCACATGCTGATGCACAGCGCCCTGCCCTAGGGACATAGGTAGTAAGCTTTTTGTCAAAAATCATTCCAGCAATTGTTAAGCCTTCAAATAAGGCTCCACCGGGACTTGATAAAACTATAGTATCAATTTTATGATTTCTAATGGCCTTACGAAATTCAAAGCTATCATTATTGGTTATAGCTTCTTCAAAAAATAACGCGTTAGGGACTTCCTCAAAGAACTTGAAACTACCGTAGGACTTACTACCCTCGAACAGGTTTTCATTCTCAGCATTGACTGGAGTAGAAAGCGTTATGAGCAACGCTAGAATGATAGATAATGACGTAAAATGTCCCATTAAATAGTATCCTAACTTAATTACAAATAATTGTTACTAGTTTGTATTTATTTGTAAATTGAAAAAAATATTCTTAAACAGTATCGTAGCATTTTTATTTTTAGCAAGTAGATGCATCGCAGTCTCTACCTGTGATCTTTCGTGGATTACAAAAAACTATAATTCCAGCTCACAAAGTATTTATATGATAAATAATAATGTATGTTTATTCCAACCATGCATTTGCTTTCATGAGATCACTGTGTTGATTTTTCATTTTGAATCAAGCCACATACCTTGGGATTGCACGGCCATTAATACTATGTCCCCTGTTATGAAAAATAATATTGCTGGTGTACCAAAAAGGTATGCCATAATTGCCAAGCGATAGACTATGCTGAAATTTGTCAGTACCCAAGACCTTTTGATGCAATATATCCAAGAGCCAAAAGCAACTACCAAACTTGTAAGGTAAAGTAGGAGATGCCAAACATTAAAAATACCTATGTAATCGTCACTGAGCTTTACAATTATAAGCACTAAAATAATAAAATACAGGTATCCTAAAAAAAGAATATTGTAATTTATTACAAACTCCCAAAATGTATTTTTTTCCCGCATATCCAGCAATCTATATAAACCCTAAACAAAAATTACATAAAAACGTGAAAAATTTATAAAAAGCTGATTTAATTTTATCATGTTCAGTCATTAGCTTAATCCCTTAAAGTTGAGTATTAAGTTATTTATGAATGATTTACGTCACCAATTTTGATTGTTTCGCCAGATTCTTTAACAAAATCTGCGTAGCAAAGAATAAATTAATCATTACTAAATATAAGATCTAAGTTGATATTATCACCAATCGAGACCGAAAGGAGGTCACCTTCAGATGGATGATATTCAAAATCAAAAACATCATTATTGTTCAAATCGTGAAGTAATCGGGCTATAATAAAACCATCTTCATAGAAGTATTCGGGTTCTCCAGCAGGCCTCGGCGGTGCAGTTAATCCACCCACTTTTCTTGAATACTCTGTTTCCTCGATACTATTACGACTTAAGCGCCAAGTATTTACGTTATTGATAACCTTTCCTGAGCATGTACAGAATTTAAATATAGGGCCTGGCTTACACATTCTTTCCTCTATTAAATTCCTGAGCAGTTACTTGAGTAAAAGCCAAAGACAATAACGTGGTTAATATTAAAGTTAATCTCATATTAAATCCCTAAAGCTAATTACATTTAATGTAAGTCAGGTTAGAGTATCATTTTAATATTATCAATATTAAGTAATGAGATGTGTCTAAAGTTATTCAAGTTGTTGTCTACAAAAGTGTCAGTGACCCTGAGAATCTGGCAGCATATGCTTTACTAGCGCGTCCTGCTATGGAAAAAGCTGGGGCAAAGTTTATAGCAAGGAGTGTTCCAATTGCAGTCAAAGAAGATGGAGAGGCTGTAAGAACCAAAGTCATTGAATGGAAAAGCATGGAAGCCGCTGAGAATGAATACAACAGCCCAGATTATCAGAATGCACTAAAGGCCTTAGATAACGGAGCGAAGAGAGCGTTTATGTATTTGGATGCTGATTAAGAGGAGCTAAATACAAAGTATCGCCTTAGCAATACCTTTAAAATAACTCCAAGGAGTTCCATCTCTTTGTGGGGGGGCAAAATGGGGGGCAATATATTAAATATAATAATTTAATTTAGAAATAACAATGACTTAGTACCAGTAAGTGGCGGAGAGACAGGGATTCGAACCCTGGGAACCTCGCAGTTCAACGGTTTTCAAGACCGCCGCATTCGACCACTCTGCCACCTCTCCGTGCCATAAAACGGGATCGATCCGTTGGGGACTAGATAA
>Ga0206123_10004326_pt1 | contig 11176 bp, 9 predicted proteins | sample Helgoland_Spring_2_FD_160086 | JGI IMG/M metagenome (GOLD analysis project Ga0206123, IMG submission 160086) | Pelagic subsurface seawater microbial communities from Kabeltonne, Helgoland, North Sea - Helgoland_Spring_Bloom_20160316_1 | ecosystem: Environmental > Aquatic > Marine > Epipelagic ... | reverse complement strand
AGATCTATTAGACTCATTAAAGATGCAGAAAAGGGTAATAAAATGATTGGAGTTGTTGCGCAAAAAGATTTTGATACAGAACTTCCTGATAAAGATGATCTTCATAAGGTTGGGACAATTGCAAATATCTTAAAGATGTTAAAAATGCCTGATGGAAATATAACAGTTGTTATTCAAGGAAGAAAGCGTTTTAATATTGATGAAATGATGCAGAATGAACCTTATTTCAAAGCTAAAATTACTGAATTAAAAGAGATCAAGCCTATAGCCAATGATGAAGAATTTTCTGCTTTGGTTTCCTCAGTTAAAGAATTATCTTTAAAAATTATTGATTTATCTCCAAATATTCCAAGTGAAGCTGCAATTGCTATTAAGAATATTAAAAACAGTTCATTTATTATAAATTTTGTTTCATCAAATATGAATATAAGTTTATCAGATAAACAGCTGTTGTTAGAAGAAATAGATTTAAAAAAACGTGCGATTTCTGCGTTAGAACTGTTAACAAAAGAATTGCAAATGCAGGAAATGAAAAATAAGATACAGTCAAAGGTTCAGACTGATTTAGATCAGCAACAAAAAGAGTATTTCTTGAATCAACAAATGAAAGCAATTCAAGAGGAATTAGGAGGTAATGGTTCACAAAAAGAAATAGATGAAATGAGATTGCAGGCTTCTAAAAAGAAGTGGAATGAAGATATTGGTATAGCATTTGATAAGGAGTTAAAGAAGTTGCAAAGAATGAATCCTTCAATGTCTGACTATGCAGTTCAAAGAAGTTATATTGAGTTGATTTTAGAATTACCCTGGAATGATGTTACAAAAGATAAATTTAACTTGGACAAAGCTCGTGATATTTTAGATCGTGATCATTTTGGATTAGAGCAAGTTAAAGAAAGAATAATTGAACATTTAGCTGTTCTTAAACTTAAAGGAGATATGAAATCTCCGATTCTTTGTTTGTACGGGCCTCCTGGAGTTGGAAAGACCTCTTTAGGAAAATCAATAGCTGAATCATTAAAAAGAAACTATGAAAGAGTATCTCTTGGTGGACTTCGAGATGAGGCGGAAATTAGAGGACACAGAAAGACTTACATTGGTGCTATGCCAGGTCGCATAATTAAATCTATTAAAAAAGCAAAATCTTCAAATCCTGTTTTTGTATTGGATGAAATAGATAAAGTTGCAAGAGATAATCATGGTGATCCATCATCCGCTCTTCTAGAAGTTCTTGACCCAGAACAAAATGAAACTTTTCATGATAATTATTTAGATTTAGATTATGATTTGTCAAAAGTCATGTTTGTAGCAACTGCAAATTCATTATCAACAATACAGCCAGCTTTAAGAGATAGAATGGAAATTATTGAGATGAATGGCTATACTATTGAGGAGAAGGTTCAGATTGCTCAAAAACATTTACTCCCAAAACAGCTAAAGTTACATGGCATAGAAAAAACTCAGTTTACTCTTGAAAACAAAATCATTGAAAAAGTTGCAGATCAGTATACTAGAGAATCTGGTGTAAGAACTCTTGATAAAATGATAAGTAAATTGATTAGAAATGTTGCAAAATCAATTGCTATGAATCAAAAATACAGTCATTCTCCAAACTCAAATGAAATTGAAAAAGTTTTAGGTGCTCCAAAATTTGATAGAGAACGAGTAAGTGATAATTCTGTTGCGGGAGTCGTAACGGGCTTAGCATGGACTTCTGTTGGTGGTGACATTTTGTTTATTGAGAGTAGTTTAAGTAGAGGAAAGGGAAAGTTATCCGTCACAGGAAATTTAGGAGTCGTAATGAAAGAATCAATTACAATTGCTATGGAGTATCTAAAGTCTCACGCTTTATCATATAATTTAGATTTTAACGTTTTTGAGAAGTGGAATGTTCATGTTCATGTGCCAGAAGGAGCTACTCCAAAGGATGGCCCTTCTGCAGGGATCACTATGTTTACATCTTTAGTGTCTTCTTTTACTCAAAGAAAAGTAAAAGAAAAAATTGCAATGACAGGTGAGCTTACCTTAAGAGGCAAAGTATTGCCTGTAGGTGGAATAAAAGAGAAAATATTAGCAGCTAAGAGATCAGGTATCAGGGAGATAATTTTATCAAAACAAAATAAGAAAGATATTCTTGAAATTAATGCAAAATATATTAAAGGACTTACTTTTCATTATGTTGATAAATTAAATGAGGTTATTGATATTGCTCTTTTGTCTGAAAAGGTTGATAATTTTGTTGAGATTAATTTATAAATTTGTGAAATAAAATCTACTTTTTATCGTTTTTCATAAAATGAGTTTCAAATATTTTCTTTTTCTTTTTCTTTTTGTCTTACCAGAAGTTGTTTGTTCTCAAAACGGTGGTCAAAATTCTTTCTCATTTTTAAATATTGAGCATTCTCCAAGAATTGAAGCTTTGGGTGGAGGTCCTATTAGCATTATAGATGATGATGTTTCTATGATACAATCTAATCCATCATTATTAAATTCAAAAATGCATAATGAAGTTTATTTTTCATTTGTAGATTATTTTTCTGATATCAATCTTTTTTCTTTTTCATTTTCGCATGAATTTAAAAAAATAGGTGTATTTGGGCTATCACTAAAATCAGTTAGCTACGGAGATTTTGAGCGTAATGATCAAATAGGGTCAAGTAATGGTTTCTTTAATGCTAATGATCAAGTTATATCTTTTGGGCTTAGTAAGAAACTGTTAAATTATATTTTGTTAGGAGTTAACTTTAATATATTAAATTCAAATTATGAATCTTATAGTTCATTTGGATTAGCAGCAAATATAGGAATCACATATTTTGATGAATCAAAGAAACTTTATTCTTCTATAATAATTAAAAACTTAGGAAGACAGTTGTCATACTATAATTTTGAGCAGGAAAAATTACCATTTGAAATTCAATTTGCCATTACTAGAGAACTAAAATATCTTCCTTTTAAATACTTTCTGTCTTATGATAATATTAATAATTTTGATATAAGTTCTATTTATAAACTGAAGGTGCAAACAAACCTAGAATCAGGTTCCTCACAAATTATTGATGAAAGTATAGCTAAAACATTACTAAGACATGTAACAATAGGAGGTGAGCTAAATCCTTTTAAAAAAAGCCTGTTTTTAAGAGGTGGTTTTAACTTCCAAAGAAGATTTGATTTAACTACAGACGCGTACCCAGCAATGATTGGTTTTTCTTGGGGGATAGGCTTTAGAGTCTCAAAATATTTCTTTGATTATAGTAGATCAGTTTATCATCTTTCAGGATCTCCTAATAATTTTAGTATTGCGACAAATTTAAGTACTTTTGGTTTATAAAATGAGTTTGTTTTTTAACATAGCAATAGATGGTCATTCTTCTTGTGGCAAAAGTACTATAGCAAAGTCAATTGCCAGAAAATATAAAATGCGATATATTGATACTGGTGCAATGTATCGGGCTGTAACTTTGTATTGCATGCGAGAGAAAATAATTAATAATTCAATTATTGATATAGATAAGTTGTTGGAAAAAATAGAGAATCTTAATATAGATTTTCAATATAATGCACATCTAAAGAAATCAGAAACTTTTTTAAATAACGAAAATGTTGAAGATTTAATTAGAGGAATTGATGTTTCTGAAAATGTATCAAATATTGCTAAAATTAAAGAAGTTAGGATTAAGTTAGTTTCTTTACAAAAAAGAATGGGACTAAACAAGAATGTTGTCATGGATGGCAGAGATATTGGCACAAAAGTCTTTCCAGATGCTAAGCTTAAATTATTTATAACTGCCAAAGTAGAAGTTAGAGCAAAAAGAAGATATACTGAGCTATTTAATAAAGGTGAAAAAGTTAATTATTCTGAAGTTTTAAAAAATATTAATACTCGAGATTTTAATGATTCAAATAGAGAATTTAATCCGCTAGTTAAATCAGATGATGCTCTATTAATTGATAACTCGTATATCTCAATAGATGATCAAAATATATTAATTGAAGATTTAATAAATAAAATTAAAGATGAGAATTACAATTGATAAACATTCTGGGTTCTGTTTTGGAGTTGTATATGCAATCGAAATGGCTGAATCTATTTTAAGAGACGAAGAGGAACTATATTGCTTAGGTGATATAGTGCATAATAACAAAGAGGTTGATCGCTTAAATGCCCTTGGTTTAAAAATAATCGATACTAATGATCTTAAAAATCTAAAAGATTGTAAGGTTTTAATTAGAGCGCATGGGGAGCCACCGTAAACTTATGAATTGGCACTAAAAAATAATATTCAACTTTTGGATGCTTCATGTCCTGTTGTATTAAAGTTGCAACATCAGATTAAAGGTGGTTATGAAGAGATTAAACAGGTTGAAGGTCAGGTTGTTATATACGGAAAAGAAGGGCATGCTGAAGTGGATGGCCTACTTGGTCAAACAAATAATAATGCAATAATTGTCACTACTGTTGATGATTTGCACAAAATTGATTTTGAGAAATCAATTTACATGTATTCTCAAACAACAAAAAGCCCTGAAGGATACAAAGAAATAACTAAAGCAATTGAGAAAAGAGTTGATAAATCTAAGAATAATGGTATCAAGTATATTGTTAATGATACACTTTGCAGGCAGGTTTCAGGTAGAGAACCCCAATTGAAAAAATTTTCAACTTCTAATGATATAATTATTTTTGTTAGCGGAAGAAAATCATCAAATGGTAAAATGTTATATGAATCTTGTAAAAGAGAGAATCAGAATTCTTATTTTATTTCAGATGTAGATGAGCTTAAAACTGATTGGTTTCATAATGTAGATTCAGTTGGTATCTGCGGTGCTACATCAACTCCAAGATGGCTAATGGAAAGTGTTAAAAACCATATCGAAAAAATAGCATAAAATACATTCGTAATTTTACTTAAATTTTCTTATTTTTGCATCCCTTTTAAAAATGATATCAAGGTATAGTAAAAGGATAACATAAAATAATCTCTCTTAACGGTTGGTCATTTAATACCTACTCCCATTAAGATACAAAATTTTCAGAAAGATGTCAAATGAAGAAAAAAAAGTAAAACCTGCTGAAAGTAAGACCACTAAATCCGAAAAATCATCCAAGAAAAAAGTTGCTAAATCAATAAAAAAGACTGTTGATGTTGAATCTAAAATTCAACATGAAGCAGAAATTATTTCAAGTGTTATTAGTGAGAATAGTGTAACTAAAAAAGAAGTTAATACAGAATCTAAAGCAAAGAAAGCTAAAGTTTTAGATTTTGATTGGGATTTAATTGCACAAAATGATATGTACACTGAAAAGGAGCGTAAAGATTTTGAGAAAGAGTATGAAGCGACTCTTACAACTTCTATGGATAAGCAAGTTCTTGATGGCAAGGTTGTAACTATTACAGATAGAGAAGTTGTAATTGATATAAATTTTAAATCAGATGGTGTTATTTCATTTAATGAGTTTAAGTATAATCCAGATCTTAAAGTTGGAGATAGTGTAGAAATTCTAGTTGAGAAGCAAGAAGATAAAAATGGTCAGTTAGTTCTTTCTCATAGAAGAGCAAGAGTTTTACGTGCATGGGAAAAAGTAAATGTTGCTTTAGAGACAGGAGAAGTTGTAAATGGTCAAATTACAAGTAGAACTAAAGGTGGAATGATTGTTGATGTATTTGGTATCGAATGTTTTCTTCCAGGATCACAAATTGATGTTAAGCCTATTCGGGACTACGACGATTATGTTGGTAAAAAAATGGAGTTTAAAGTAGTGAAAGTTAATGAAGCTTTCAGAAATGTTGTTGTTTCTCATAAAGCCCTAATTGAAGCAGATCTTATTCTACAAACTAAAGAGATTATGTCTAAGTTAGAAAAGGGACAAGTTCTTGAGGGAACTGTTAAAAATATAACTTCGTATGGAGTATTTGTTGATTTAGGTGGTATAGACGGACTAATTCATATTACTGATTTATCATGGGGTAGGATATCTCATCCTGAAGAAATAGTTTCTTTAGATCAAACTATTAATGTTGTAATTCTTGAATTCGATGAAGGTAAGAGTAGAATTCAGCTTGGATTAAAGCAACTAGGGGCGCATCCTTGGGATGATTTGGATAGTAATCTAAAGATAGGAGATGAAGTAGAAGGAAAGGTAGTTGTTGTAGCTGATTATGGTGTATTTGTTGAATTACAGTCTGGAGTTGAGGCATTGTTGCATGTTTCAGAAATGTCATGGTCAACACATTTAAGATCAGCTAATGATTTTTACAAGAAAGGTGATTCTGTAAAGGCACAAGTTTTAACATTAGATAAAGAAACTAGAAAGATGTCGTTAGGCGTTAAGCAGATGACACCTGACCCATGGAGTGATATTGCAGCTAACTTTCCTGTTGGATCTAAGCATAATGTCTTAGTTAAGAATTTTACAAACTTTGGAATATTTGTCGAGTTAGTTGAAGGAGTTGACGGGCTAGTGCATATCTCTGATTTATCTTGGACTAAAAAAATTAAACATCCTGCAGAATTTACTAAGGTAGATACGAAACTTGATGTTGTTGTTTTAGAGATCGATAAATCAAATAGAAAAATTAGTTTAGGCCATAAGCAGTTAGAAGATAATCCTTGGAATGAATATGCTAAAAAGTATAAGAGTGGTAAGGATTATGAAGGAGTAGTTAAAGAAACTTATGATAAAGGATTTATTATTTCATTATCAGATGAAGTTGAAGCAGTTGTTCCTAAGATTCATTCTAAAAAAGAAGATGGTTCTGAAATGACTGTAGGAGAGAGTTTATCATTTAGAATTCTTGATTTTTCCAAAGAGAATAGGAGGATTCTTGCATCTCATACGGTAATTTTTAGTGAAGAGTTAGAAGCTGAAAGAAAAAAATCAGCTGCTAAGACAAAGAAAGTTATGCAAAAACTTGAGGATGACAAACAACATTCAACCTTAGGGGACTTAGATAGTCTTGCCGCTTTAAAGCAAGATCTTGAGACTAAGAAATAAGATAAAGACCCCCATTAGTTTGGGGGTTTTTTTTATATGTTTGTTTTATGTTAGGAAAGAGAGAAATAATGAACAAAAAATTAATTGATATTGCAATTGAAAGATTATCATATCAATTAATAGAAAAACATAATAAATTTGAATCTTCAATTTTAATTGGTTTACAACCAAGAGGTGCTTTTTTATGTAAAAGAGTACTAAAAAAGCTAAAATTTTTATTGCCAACTATTGATGTCAAATCAGGAAATCTTGATATTTCATTTTATCGAGATGATTTAATGAGAAGGGATCATCCAATTGAACCTGATATTATGGATATTAATTTGTCATTTGAAGACAAAAATATAATTTTAGTGGATGACGTATTATTTACAGGTAGATCTATAAGATCTGCATTAGATGCTATATTGGCTTTTGGTAGACCAAAGACTGTTGAGTTGTTAACATTAATAAATCGAAGATTTAGTAGGCACTTGCCGATTGAACCTACATATGTTGGTAAAACAATTGACGCTCTTTCTGAAGAAAAAGTTATTGTTGAATGGAAGGAGTTACATGGCATTGATAGAGTATTAATGAAAAAAAATACATAATGAGTATATTATCTGTAAATCATTTATTAGGGATTAAATATTTAAAGCCATCTGATATTGATTTGATTTTTAAAACAGCAGATAATTTTAAAAAGATTTTAAATCAGCCAATAAAGAAAGTGCCCTCTTTAAGAGACATTTCTATTGCTAACCTCTTTTTTGAAGACTCTACAAGAACTAAACTTTCATTTGAATTAGCTGAGAAAAGACTCTCTGCAGAGATAATAAATCTATCTTCTACTTCTTCATCTGTGAAAAAGGGTGAAACTTTATTAGATACAGTTAATAATATTTTAGCAATGAAAGTCGACATAATTGTTCTAAGACATCCTAACCCTGGCGCATCAGTTTTTCTTTCAAGAAATGTTGATGCAAAAATTGTGAATGCTGGTGATGGTACGCATGAACATCCAACTCAAGCTTTGCTTGATGCTTATTCTATAAGAGAAAAATTTGGTAATGTAAATGGTAGAAAAGTTGTAATTATTGGAGATATTTTACACTCAAGAGTTGCCTTGTCTAATATTTATTGTTTGCAAAAACTTGGAGCTGAAGTTCGAGTATGTGGCCCTTCTTCATTAATGCCTAAGCATCTTATCTCATTAAATGTAAAACATTTTTCCAATTTAGATGAAGCATTAGAATGGTGTGATATTGCTAATGTATTGAGAATTCAATTAGAAAGACAAGATTTAAATTATTTTCCATCACTTCGAGAGTATTCAATGAGGTATGGAATTAACAAGAAAATCTTAGATAAGTTAACAAATGATATAGTTATTATGCACCCAGGACCAATAAATAGAGGTGTTGAATTAAGTTCTGATGTTGCTGACTCAAATCAATCTATTATTCTTAACCAAGTTGAAAATGGTGTAGCAATTAGAATGGCAGTATTATACTTATTAGCATTGAAAAAAAATAATTAGTATGAATATTGAAGAAACAACATTATTATTTAAAATAGGAGATAAAAACAATTTTGATGATCTAAATGTGAATTCAGATATAAAACACTTCATTGCAGATGCAAGGGGGATAAGCCAAGAAGTTGGTGAGAGTATTAAAAATAATTTCATTAAATTTAGAGAAAGTATTTCTAAATTAAAAGGTTCTTTTGTAATAATATGTGAATTTACGTTTGATGATTCACTTGCTATTGTCCCAACCTTACAAGAGGCTTATGACTACATTGAAATGGAAGAGATAGAGAGACAATTAAAATTATAATTTAAACTAAATATCATGAAAAAAACTTTACTTTTTTTAAGCTTTACACTTGCCTATGTGTTTTCAAGCGGACAATGTATTCCAGATCCTCAATACACAGCCCCGGGGATATATCCAGACACTACAACAGGTTTATCAGATGCAATTGTTGGTCAAGCATATACTCAGAATATTACTATAATCACACCTACAGATACAGTTGTTGATATTCTTGGTCAAAGTGCTTCTGTAGACATTGATAGTATAAGTTTAACTACAGTTACAGGATTACCAAATGGATTCACTTATTCTTGTGATCCTCCTTCTTGTGGATTTCCAGGTGGAACTATTAAATGTGCTGAGCTTTATTCAACTGTTAACCCAACTCTATCAGAAATTGGTGTGTATAATATTGTTTTTGAAACAACCTCATATGCTAGCAATGTACCTTTTTTAGGTACGTTTACTCAAGATGATATTATCGATTATTACTACATAAATATTATTGACAATACAACTTTTACAATTAATAAATACGATATAAGTTCTTTTGATCTTAGCGATGTGTATCCAAATCCAGCTTCAAAGAGTGTTAAAATTCAATTTATTAGTGGAAGTACTGACGATGTTATTTTAAACGTTTATAATTTGTTAGGAGAAGTTCAAGAATCTTTAGTAATTAAATCTGTCCTAGGCATAAATACGATTAACCTTTCTTTAAGTTCTTTTAAGAATGGACTGTATTTATATTCTATAAATAATGGAAATCAAGTTTTAACAAAAAGAATGATGGTAAGTAATTAATTAATGTCTTTTAGGTTAACTATTTTAGGATCCAGCTCAGCAATACCATCTGTAAATAGAGATCCAACATCACAACTATTAAATGTGAACGAGCGTTGCTATTTAATTGATTGTGGTGAAGGAACTCAAGTTCAGTTGCGTAAATATGAATTAAATTTTCAAAGAATTACTCATATTTTCATTAGCCACTTGCATGGAGATCATTATTTTGGTTTAATTGGTTTGATTAGTAGCATGCATCTTTTAGGAAGAAATAAAGATTTACATATTCATGCACACAAAGAGTTAGAAGCAATAATTGAAATACAGCTTCAAGCAGCTAACACAGATTTAAATTACCCACTTTTTTTTCATCCTCTTCCTGAAAATGATGAGTTAATTATTCACGAAGATGATAATATAAAAGTTTCTAATATAATTCTTGATCATACTATTAAATGTTCAGGATTTTTGTTTGAAGAGAAAAAGTTTTCAAGAAAAATAGTAAGATCTAAAGTTGAAGAATATAATATTCCCAATGATAAACTTATAAGTTTACAGAACGGATCTGACTGGATTAATTCTACAGGTGAAGTAATAAAGAATAAATCTTTAACAACAATGAATACTAAGCCAAAAAGATATGCTTTCTGTACTGATACTCGATATAGTGATTCGTTAATAGAAAAGTTTAAAGAAATAGACTTATTATATTACGAAACTACATTTAAGGAAGATATGCTTGATAGAGCTAGACAGACTGGTCATTCTACAACATTTCAAGCGGCTTCTCTAGCAAAGAATTCAAAAGCTAAAAATCTACTTATTGGTCATTATTCTAAACGATATAAAGATACTTCTGAATTATTAATTGAAACTAAAAAATATTTCAAGAATACATTTCTTTCAAAATCTGGAATGGTACTAGATTTCAAGCAATTCTGATATAATTATATTGGTATATTTGCATTAATTGTAATATAATGAATAGAATCGTTTTATTTTTCATGTTGTTGTGTAGTTTTTCGTTAAAATCTCAAATTATTTCAGATTCAGTTAGATCTTATAATTGTATTCACGATGGAGCTATTTTTTTAGATATATTTTCCTCTTCTCAAGTTGATTTTTGGCAATTTAGTGATCAGGATTTAGGATGGATAGATGCAGATACTATTTTATCTGTTTTTTATTCTCCAAATCAAGATACTTTAATAACACAGAAATGTGGTAGTTATAGAGTTATAATCTTAGGTGACACTTCAAATACATTTTATATAGGTTGTCCACTTGGCACAAGATCTTCACATGAAAATATAAACTGCTTTGGTGATTCTTCTGGATTACTTAAGAGTGTTGCGTATTCAGGAGCTGAACCTTATTTTTATGAATGGTATTTTGACAGTTTATTATATTCCTCTGGATATGATGATACAGTAATTTATAATTTGCCAATTGGAAACTATCAATTTATTGTTATTGACTCTTTAGGTTGTATTGATTCATTGTCTAGTATAATTTCATCTCCTTCTGAATTAGTTTTTGATACAGTGTTTTCTGATAACATAAATTGTAGAAATATTAATTCAGGTAGTAT
>Ga0206123_10004324_pt1 | contig 11178 bp, 14 predicted proteins | sample Helgoland_Spring_2_FD_160086 | JGI IMG/M metagenome (GOLD analysis project Ga0206123, IMG submission 160086) | Pelagic subsurface seawater microbial communities from Kabeltonne, Helgoland, North Sea - Helgoland_Spring_Bloom_20160316_1 | ecosystem: Environmental > Aquatic > Marine > Epipelagic ... | reverse complement strand
ATAGCGATTAAAAAACGATTATCGGGTGTATCAGTAACTTGTGGCCCACCCATTATCACTTTGCATTCAGGATATCTTATTTTGATATCTTGTGCAAGTGCTTTATTGTATTCCCAATTCCACATGTAACAACTTAGAAAGCATAAATCTATTTTGCCTATTCTTTCTAGCAATCGGTCTATGTTTTCTCGTCGGAATACAATATCTACTAGTTCAAAGTTATCATTGACAAAATCAAATTGTTGTGCATAAGACCACAAACAACCTACACTATAAGGCAACCAGTAGCCTTGTAAACTGCCGACTCCAATTTTAAAGTTTGGTTGTACTAACAGTACTTTATGCATTATATTCTCTGACTAATAACTTTGGCTTAACCGCCACATTAAGTACTCTTTACTTTCTATTGGATCATATTTATTTGGTTCGTTACGCAAGTTTTGCACAATAGTTCCTGGTTGTGGATCTACAAAGTGAGGCATGCTGTAACGTGTTTGGTCAATGTGTGTGTTTACTACTCTGTGCTTGGTACTAACAAAGTAATCGTTTGTCCAACGCTGTAGCAAATCACCAATGTTGATCACTACGCCGTCTTCTGCATATGGTACTGGATGCCAGGCACCTTCGAGATCCTGTACTTCAAGTCCGGGCACATCATTGATCTGCCATAACAGTGTAATGGTTCCGTAGTCGCTGTGTTCACCAATGCGCATCTGCTTGTCCTCAAGTGGACCAGTGTACGCTGGGTAGTGAATTACACGAGTTGTGTTATAAGGAGTTTGGTGTGCATCTACCAGTGTAGTCCCAGTCTCCAGTATAGTATCGAACTTACTCAGTATGCGCAGTGTTAAATCATCTGCAATGTCGATGGTTTCTAGTGCAGTTTTTCTTATGTTTACTTCACTGGGCCATAGTTCATCTGGCATACGAGTATTATTATAATTGAAACTTTCTTTCATGTCTTTAGGAGCAGTGGGGTCAACATTTTCTGCGCCCATCACACTGTATCCTAGATTGTTCTCTGATTGATATTTGTATTTGTTTTTAGTTTCTAGATCTAATTCAAAGAAACTTTTCATTTGTTGAAACCAATAAGCCATTGTTTGACTATCGGCTTCTGACAAGCAATTAGTAAAGACAGCGAAGCCTACTGTTGTGTAGGCTTCGCGAATCTCTTCCAGTACTGTCTTTGATTTGAAATCAATAACTGGAATCATAGTTTAGTTTCCTGGTACTATTGCGTCAATACCTTCAACATAGTACATCATACTATTAAGATGTCCGTCGTCAGCAACTTCGCCTGCAGCAAGTTGTTGCTTGCCGTTATTGTCGTTAAGTGGACCAGTGAATGCAAAGTATTCGCCTGCTTCAATAGCGTCTTTGATTTCGTTTGCCTTGGCAGCAACATCTGCTGGCATGTTAGTAAACGGTGCCATTTGAACTGAACCGTCATCCATGTGACCAAAGTAATCGCCAGTCTTCCAAGTGCCATTCATTACTTCGCCTACACGTTGGATGTAGTAAGGACCCCAGTTGTCAATAGTTGCTGTCAACTGTGCTTTAGGAGCAAACTTGATCTGATCACTTGCTTGACCAAAACCCAACTTGCCTTCTGCTTGTGCAGCCTGCAACGGAGCAGGTGAGTCAGTGTGCTGTGCAACCATGTCACAACCTTCTGCCATCATAACTTTAGCAGCCAACTGTTCTTTGCCTGGGTCATACCAAGTGTTTGCCCATGTAATTGAAATCTTTACATCTGGGTTCATCTTCTTTGCACCCAAGTAGTATGTGTTGATTTCACGAATAACTTCTGGGATTGGGAAAGCAGCAACATAACAAATGTGATTTGTTTTTGTCATCATGCCTGCAATAATACCCTGTACATGTCTTGCTTGGTACAAACGTAAGCCGTATGTTGCCATGTTCTCTGATTGCTTATAACCAGTGGCATGTTCAAACGCTACATCCGGATATTCTTTTGCAACTTTAAGCATACTGTTCATGTATCCAAATGATGTTGCAAAAATAATGTCAACACCTTCACGAACCATGCTACGCATTACACGTTCTGCATCTGGACCTTCGGGTACTGATTCAACAAAGATTGTTTCAACTTTGTCACCGTATGCTTCTTCTACTTGTTGACGTCCAATGTCATGACGGTATGTCCAACCGTGGTCGCCTGTTGGGCCTACGTAAATAAATCCAACTTTTACTTTATCTGCTGCAACTGCACTAAACGTCATACCAAGTACGACTGCTAGTGAAACTACAAGTGTCTTAATCATATTCATCGATTACTTCCTTTCGAGGGTGTTAGGGCAATGCCCAGGCAGGATCGACTCTGCCTATCTATTCAAGAGCTATCGAGGGCTAAACCCCTGTTGAAGTTTAACGTTATCCATAAACTCTTTCTTAGTACCGTCGTCGTTCTTGAACGCACCCTTTAGCACAGTTGTCTGTGTAAGACTGCTATGCGCCATGATGCCTCTATTCTCACAACAACCATGTGTTGCTTGGATATAAACTCCAACGTCTTCGCTACTAGTAGCTGTCATAATTTGTTTGGCAATGTCCATTGCAAGCTCTTCCTGCAATGTGCCTCTTCGTGCGCACCACTGCGCAATTCTTGTATACTTGCTCAAGCCAATCAGCGTATCAGCAGCAATAATACCAATATATGCTACGCCTGCTACAGGCTGATGATGATGTGAGCACATGCTTTTGAGTTCTGAACGAACTACCAGCATGCCGTCATAACGATCTTCTGTATGGTTAGGAAATGCAGTTGCATTGGGCGCAGGATCATAACGTCCTGCCATTAGTTCATTGATATACATCTTTGCAAGACGTCTACCTGTATCGTTGCTGTTAGGATCGTTTGCACGATCAATGAGCAAACTGTCTAATACATCTTCGAACTTGGTTGTAAGTTCTTCGATTAGCAGTTGCTTTTCGCCGTCATACAAATAAGGAGCAATATTATCTCCAGCCCAGTATCTGCCTCCGGCATTGCGGATTCGTTGTGTTATTACTTGTGAAATTGTCATTTAATGATTCTCCGAGTTTGGGTCGAGGATGACCACAATAGTTTAAGTTATATTGTACGATTATTTATAGCAGAAGTCAAGTTGTTACCATATTTTACTAAAACAGAGTCTATTCGATTTGCCGCCCCTGTTATATTCGTCATACTTATTTAGATGATCGACACCTAGTATAACACAATTACTTGGAGCGACTCCAAGTTCATTGCATACTTCATGTTGCTTTAGATGATATTTGTCCCATAGCCATTGTGGCTTGTATAGTTTTATCAGTCTATGCCCCAAATGAACACTGCTGGTATTGAGGTAAGGAGTTGTTTGATTACAGTATGCACTCAGCGTGTCATCTACATAGTTTTGCATCAGCCGCAGGCCAATGCGCATATGACCAACAGGAAACACTTTACTAAGACTGGTTGCAATTACTTCAATACAAGAAAAATCTATATTGAAGTTGGTGCTCTTACTTAGGTTGACATACGCCATGTCTACCATCACAGGCACTGCCAACTGTTCGCATTGTTCAAGTACTCTTTGATAACCATAAGGAATACCACCTGTGTCACTGAATGGCATGCTAACTGCTACTACATCATTTTCTTCTATGTCACCATCTTCAATCCAAGCCCAATCGTCGAACAGTTCTCTTGCTTGTATTTGATGATAAAAATATTCGCCGCGCCACAATCTCAACCTACGATTGGTGTGGCGTTGATAAAACTTATCAAATACCTCAGTAGTGCCATTAGCATATGCAAGATGCGAGAAGCGTTCTATACCATGTATGTTGTGTCCTTTTTGCATCCAGGCAGCATAGTCGTGCAAAAATTCCTGTAAGTCTGTTGTATTATAAGGACGATGTTCTATTTTTACAGTAGCAATAGCATCCTGATCATTGATACTCCATACACCGCCGTAGGGTTTATCTTTTAGATTAGGCAGTTTATGTTGCACGATTATACCACTTCCATGCATGTTCAATGATGTCATCGATGTGGTATTCGTTTTGATAGTTTGATACTTTGAAAAACTTTTCGTTATTGGCAACCAGTATATCTGGATCGCCTTCTCGCGTAGGTGCTTCAATAACAGCAAGTGGCTTGCTACCACTTACAGTACAACACTTGGCAATAATTTCCAAGTTGCTAGCACCGCGTCCTGTGCTTAGATTGTAAAAGCCAGGTACCACACGTTCTTCAGTTGCATAAAAGTGTGCTTTAGCAATGTCAGCTACATGCACATAGTCGCGCACACAAGTTCCATCATCAGTGGCAAGTCCTGTACCAAACAGCGTAAACACTTTACGATCGCGTATTGATTCCATTACTCGTGCAATGATATGCGTAGCTGATTTCTCTTGACCGTGACGTCCAAGAGGATCTGCACCAGCAGCATTGAAGTAACGTAGCCCAACATAGTTAATGTCATAGGCTGTACTGTATGTTTCCAGCAGTTGCTCTACCATGTGCTTGCTGATACCATAAGGTGAAATAGGATCCTTTGGATCAGCTTCGTATATGGGCGTGGTTACTGGATCGCCATACACTGCGGCACTGCTTGAGAAAATAATCTTGCTGTGTACATCATGCTCGACCATCCAGTCTAACAACTGCTTGGTAGCAATAAAGTTGTTTTCATAGTAGGTTCTAGGATTTTTAACACTCGGACCAACAAGACTGGAACCTGCACAATGCACAATAGCGTCTGGGCGATATTCAGTGATCCACAGCAAACCTTCATATGATGAAAAGTCAGCTTCGTGAAAGCTGGTGAACCATTTGCTCAGGTGTTCTGGGCAAGGACGACGATCAAGACCAACGACCACCCATCCTTGCTCTTTGAAATATATTGCTGTTTGCCCACCAATGTAGCCGCTAGCACCTGTGATAATTACTATCTTGCTCATGTTAGTCTTCGATCTTGGTTACTGCGTACTTTGCACTGGCAACATGATCTCTGTAGCGATTGCCACTACGCAACCATTCTTCGCCGTTGCCTTCCATGATATCTACAATCCTATCAATGGTACCATCTGTCCAGTCTGAAATTAAACCCATGTTGTGATGTGGGTTGCGTAACAAGTTAGTCAGTTTGTTTTCAGCATCGTCAATGCTCCATGGAACATAAAGCCGATCTGGATCATTGGCGAATGTTTCAGGGAAACTGCGATAGGCTGGATATAACACATTACAGCCCAGTGCGTCTGCTTCACTGACAGTGTTACTTACCCAATCTTGTAACGCACAGTTAAACAGTACGCGACTGTCGTTTACAATCTTGTAGTATTGATCCTTTTTAAGGTCCTCGTGAATCTCAAGAATACCTTTTGCTTGCAACTCTCTTGCACGTTCAATGTACTTGTCGTTGTTACTGCGTAGCGGTCCGCCTTGTAGTATAGCAAATGTTTGTTTGCCTGGATACTGTTCTGAATAGCGTTCTACTAGATCCATATAAAAGTCTGGTTGCTTTTCTTGATCAAAACGTGCAGTAAACACAATTCTATTAGAGCGTTCATGGAAAGGCTTTATCGCTTCGCCCAACCTTTCCTGAACTTCTTGTTTGCCAAAGGCTAGACCTGAGATGTTATAGATAGGTGCTTCATAGCCTGCAATCTTCATGTGTGCTACCATTTCTTCATTGGTAGCCAACACTGTTGCAAACTCGTTCACCATCTTTTCATACAGTGCCATCCACTTTGACATTCCCCAAACATGTACAAAATCATCTGGATCAATTGCTTGGGCTAGACAGCGTACATATACTTGGGGTCTTTGTTCTGCTGGAATCTGATCCATGATATATGGAAGACTTTCAATTCCTGGTTGAAACATATCCTCAAAATAAACTACGTCTCCTCCTCCACATTCACCGTTGCGCATCATCTGCACCAGGTTCATAATCTGGCTCATGCCAAAGTAACTGCGACCATGTGCATCAAGCACTTGCCCTACACTGATGCTTTTAGTATCATCAATGGTGTCACCTTGAACATAAACAACATCAAGGCCTCTACGCTCGAACACACGCCGGTTCCAATCAGTTAATTGAAGAGTATAACGTGCCTCGTAGCTTTCGAGACCCATGTAGAAGAGTTTACGCATCTGTTTATCTCCTGCCGCTGTGATAACGGCCTTGGTTATTGTTTCGATTATCGTGGTTACGTGGACGGAAACCATTCATACGCTTGGTATCTTCCTCCCACATATTTTTGCAGTTCTTACCAGCAGCATATTTGCGGAATTGCTGGTAAGGATATTTTTTGTTGTTGTAAAGGTCTTCGGGATTAAAACGGTACCCATAGTTTTGACAAAACAAAAGGTATGCGTCTAGGTCATTCCACACCGCTTCTGTGCGTGGATTTCTATAATGATTAGCCATAATGCTTTCCTTAATGACTAGTTAAAAGGACTTAAAGATTGTAGTGGATACAACACCCATTTTCATTGTCTTCGCTTACTTCGATAACAACATTGCGTCCTGGATATTTGCCAGCTACATTAATATATATGTCATCTGCAATCATCTCGCAACTTTTATAGTCCAGTGATAAAATACCATCACCAAATAGTTTTTGTACCCAACGTGAGAACTGAATGAACTCAATGTCTCTATCATTGTGGAATACATCAATGCCAATCTTGAAGTGGAACATATGACGATGTGGGTAGCCAAGAAAGCTCACGTCATCCCAATCGCCTGTTGCCAGTTTAGGATCTTCCAGTGCGGCAGGATATTTGTGGATACCTTCTTTCTGGAAAGTTACCCATATTTGCCGCCTGGCATCTTTCATGGTGGCATCGATATTTGCACGTTGTTCTTGATTCATTATAATATTTCATCCTTGTCATAGTCACTCCAGGGCGTAAATACTGCACGATCCATAAGTTTGTGCAAACTGTGTGTCCACACGCCTGGGTTGGTTGCGTTAAAATCATTGTCGTCAATTTTGACCATTGTGTTATAGTTGTATTGCCCAATATAAGGAATACTGATACGCAATTGTGCTATAAAATTATTGTATTCATCAAAGCCCCAATCGTGGATTTCTTCCAGTTGACTGTATGGCACATCCAGTGTACACAGTATGCCCTGTTTGAGAAAGTGCTTGATCATGTGTGACCAGTCGTCATAATCATAATCTTGAGGATCCCAGTTCTCGGGTTCATAGCTGTGGTTAGCGCCAAAGAAGATGTGTTCACAGTCTTTGAGTGCTTGAGCTATATCTTCAACAGGCTGAACACCAACTACAAACAGTGTACGCTTACCGTATGCCGGAGTGTGTTCTACTTCTGTGCCGTAAAAGAATTTGACATCTTCATGCCCATCACGCTTCATTGATATAGTCCTGCTGAGATTGAAACATAGTCTACTAGTACATAAAATATACCGAATAACATTCCATAAACAAATGGGTGTGTGTAAGTCATTTGCTGTATCCTTGTAATTGGAGTTCTTAGTGTTCCTTTAGTATACACTGGATATGCTGTAATGTCAAGCATTTTTATTCAGTTCTAGGTGATATATGTCATTGTGTATCTGTTTCCACTGTTCCATGTGTTCATGCCCAGGATGTGTACGATTCAATTTTAAAACACAATCTTGTTTGGTTAAATGGGATAGATGTGGCAAAGACGTAGAAAGATTTATGTATCCTAATGCCCTGTCTCGGACACACATCTCCCATGCTTGTCCAAAATACCAAATGTTTTTGACATCTGGTTGATGATTATCTAGATACCATACAATTTCTTGGGCTCTATGACAAAATAACTTGACGCCGCTATAGTTCATGTTCAGTATTATATCTGATGTATTCCTGCCGCGGCCATCCTCGAGCAGATTGCCATTTTTTGTAGCCCATGGCGATCTAAGAGATATTGAACTATGATCAAGGACTGCTGTACGCCAAGCATTTTTGTTTTTATCAAACACTGCATCATAGAATATTTGATGACTGCGATTCATCCAGTCTGTGTTAAAGTGGGTAAAAATATTATACTCATAGGTTGCAAGTACTACAGTTTGTATATTGTTGTTGTGTATAAATTCAACAATATTTTTGTAAGTTTGATCAAGGCTAGGTATATTCTCTTCCCAGTTGTCTATCAATATTGCAATACCAGGAGCAGATAAATCTATGCTCATAATTTTTCTAATGCGTCTAGTGCTGTTGGATCAAACTCTGGTTCGTCGGCAATATCTTCTTCAACATCAAACAAACTGTTAAACTGTGTTGCAGCATTTACAATACGCTTGCCTGTAAATCCTCTTGTGCCTTTTACACTATCCCAGAACTTGCTATATTCGTTAATGATGTTCATTGACTTGGTGTAATCTCGCTGTTCAAATACACGTTCTACAACTTCACGGAACAGGATTCTATCAAATGTTTCCTGTACCAGCATGCCTGGAACTACGCCTGCATCATACTCTCTGTTGGCACGTTGTACACTTTCAATATGCATCCACACATTGTGGCCCATAAGCAGTGCATATGAGAAACTATCCCATGATGTTTTGCCTTCTTTGCCAATTTTGTTCAACATGCCAGGTGCATAGTGGCACACATCACCAATGGTTAAACGCTCGGTGATTGGGCTGTTTTCAAACAGTTTGTGTACTCCATCAGCAAGTACTGCATCACGGAACGGTGTGCTATCACCAGCATACTTTTTGTTGTCAATAGTAGGTTCCATTTGATAACTCCACTTGCCACGATCGTCAATGCGGATACTGTTGTACACCTGTCCGTTTGCAGTTGCAAGGAACGGGCTCGCACAATCAAAAGATACAGTGAAGTTACTGTTTGCATGACGCCTTACACTACGCTGTATGTCAGTGAGCAAGCATGCCCATTCCAGTTTACTTGTACCCAAGAAGTGCATCCAGTCATGCTGACCTTTTTCTAACAAGCCTTCGTGGATAAGCGTAACCAGTCTTTTTAGCACTAGGTGTACATCACACATGTTCTGTCCGCCCATACCCCAGCCATTAAACGGGCGATCCACTTTGTCTCCGCAAAAGCCTTTCATTTTGTCATACCAATGATCTGCTTCTGCGTGGTTACTGCCTTGTAGTACGTTTAGGATTTTGAGATCGCCGCCTCTGTTAGCCATCCAAAATTCGTTATTGAAGTGAGTTGCATTCACAGCATCATCATAACTGTGGATACCGCAGAGCTCACTGGCTTTTTTATCTAGGTAAGTCCATGTAGGAATATCCATGGTCATTCCATGTGTAGCAATGCCCATTTGCCAAGCAATAACCTGTTCGCGCTTTTTCTCTGCATTTTTATCTTTGGGATTAGCCCACTCACCTGGCCACACACCTTTAGCAATCTGGAATCCGCCTGAATCAGCAAGCATAATAGTGTCTGCTTCTCTGTTGCGAACCATGTCCTCTTTGGGTACATGCTTGCTTAGATCCATGTCAGCGTGTCCAGCACTGTACAAACTGTACTTGTAGGGGAATAACCCTTCCTTGCTGTTAAGCCAATTCAGTGATTCCATGTTAGGCAAGCCTTTGGGCAACCTATCACCAATGACGCTTTTGTTTTTGTCACTTACAGGATAGCGTTCCTTGCCTATATAGCCAGCATAGAAACTGCTAATTGCAGGAAGGAATATAGCATAGTCTTTTTGTTTTGCAGTTAGATCATCTTGTTTCATTGAGTTATCCTATAAACCGAAAGCACTCATTGGTAACTCTTTGCCAACGGTGTATATCTTTTTGTATATCATGTTCGCGAACGTATTCGTTGGTCTCGGTCATCACACTCCACTTAGGAAAAATATAAAATTGGTGAGCAGGAATATCTGCTGTTTTTAGAAGTCCCATCGGACTGTAATGTATGCATATTCTCCATGCTGCTCCAATAACCAGCCAATTGTTAACAACGTGTTTTTGTTGCAAAAACTCTTCAACACTATTTAGATGAATGGTCTTGTAGTTGAATATTCTTGACTTTAACAGTATTGAACTAAGTTGTTCATCACCGGTGCTACTGGAAATAACACTAACAACATTTAATTTTTTTATATTATCAACTATGCAGTTATGAAACGCCCGATGTTGGGGCCAATTCCAACAATCAATGAATAACAATCCCCAAACATTGGGCAGTTTCTGTGATGCATAATCAAAAATCACTACTTGCTCTGTGCTGGAAGAATATAGTTATATACTGCAATGCCGCTATCAACTGTGATCTTTGTAGCGCCTTCATCTGAAATACGCACAGTTTTATCACCAGTCAAATTCATAATTGCAATAAACTGCTGTACTGGCCAACTCCATGTGCGTGTTAGTTTGCCTGCTACATCATGCTGGAACACAAAGTCGCCTGCGTGTGTGCTGTGATCACCAAACAAAAACTTCAAGTTACCATCTTCAGTTTTAGTCTGGAATGTTGTTTCTTCTGCGTTTGCTTGTGCTTGCATTTTCAATCGCATAATACTAGCAGCGGTTGGTTCAAATTCCACAGTCCAGTTAACGTCTTTCATCTTAACAGTTTTCAGCTTCTCCGAAACAATTTCACTTACCATAAAGCGATAGTCGTTTTTAAAGTCACCTGTGGCATTCTTGAAATGCAATCCAACTGGCGCCTGTTCACCGTTGCGTTCTTGACGTGTCACAGTAATGTCTGCATTTTCTTTGTATTCACCAATGTTAAGCAGGATTTTCAGTTTGCTCAAGTTGGGCATACCAAACGTACCCATAAACTCTGCCACTGGTGTGGCAAACTTTGCATTTAACACAACACTTTTGTCTTCTGCTAGCCCATCAATGTTTGTTTCTTTGTCTGTGCCTGTGATTTTAATAAGGTCAATACAGCCCAAGTCATAGCTGTGTTCAACCAAGTCTAGTAGATAATCTCTCATTTTTATTCTCCTAAGATTCTAATTGCAGCCAGGCTCTGTCCACCTTTGAGACTGCTTGTTATTCCGGGTTTTTGTATTTCTAACCAACTCACATTGTTATCCAAATCAAAGCTAGCTAATATTTTAAATCCATACTCAGCGCAAGCTGCTTTTACCAAGCGTCCTGGAGTATAAGTATAGTACGAATTTAGAAAATTGTCAACACCAATCGGATAATCACAGTTATTATATGTAAAAACAGCTACCCCGCC
>Ga0206123_10004322_pt1 | contig 11180 bp, 15 predicted proteins | sample Helgoland_Spring_2_FD_160086 | JGI IMG/M metagenome (GOLD analysis project Ga0206123, IMG submission 160086) | Pelagic subsurface seawater microbial communities from Kabeltonne, Helgoland, North Sea - Helgoland_Spring_Bloom_20160316_1 | ecosystem: Environmental > Aquatic > Marine > Epipelagic ... | reverse complement strand
TTATTTTTGAAATATATTAATTTTTAATTAATTATCTAATCTAGTTTATTATTCATGTAGTACTCTATATACATACTATCTGTTTTCTTTATAGACCACCTAATGGACATTATACTCGACTTTGTCCAAAATGATAGTGTATCAACAATATATTTTATACAATATTAATTAATACTTGGGAGGTTAAATACTCTTTAATATAAACGGGATATTTCTTTTTAGATTTGAGTATGTTATAAAAAAATATGAACTAATTAAAATATTTCCATATGTCTTATAAAATGATTTATTTTTTATTTCATATTTAAAATCTTTTAGCTTAGTTAGGACATAATCCTTATTTGCGTAAAAAAAACTTATTTCCACTTTATCCATCATACTAGTATAGTTTTGATACAATTTTTCCAGTATATCAAAATCGTGTGTTCCAAGTATATGATATTTGCCATTATTTATTAGTTTTATAGCATTTTTAATATATTTTTTGCTTACTTTATCCCAATTTTTCTGGTCTCCATCATTCCACCAACCTTTTACAAGTCTAATTTTCCCCCCTTTTTTTAAAATAAAATTAACTTTTTCATCTATATCTGTATGATAGCAAGCAAGGGTTATATAAATATTTGTAAACTTCTCATCTAAAAATTTTAGATAGGTCGCAATTTCAGCTTCACGATATTTCTTTAAAAACGCACTAAAAATAACAGTAATATTATATATATTTGATTTCTCTATTATTTTTCTTAGTGTTATGTAATCTATAGTATCTTTGTTCATAAACCAATTTAATTTTAAACAAATATACTTTTTTTTAAATTTAGATTGCGATAAAATATTTATATATTTTTCTACTAAACGTATCATCTCCAAATTATTTTTAAAATAATTTGGACTACTTAGAGAAAACGAATATGTTTGCCCATAATCATTAAATAAAGAGGCTATCTTAGTTTCGATATCCATTATAATATTATATAATATTATAATTATTCATCATATATTTATTAGTATTACTTTATTCATAATTGTTTATATGAAACTTATAAATCATAGTATTTGTGTCAATTATCAAGACACAATAGATAGCAAATATAATATAAATTAAAATATAATATAAAGATAAATATAAATATTAATATAATATAAATGCACGAACTAAGAATTGCTTCTATTGGAAATGTAGATTCCGCAAAATCAACAACAATCAGCTGTATTGCTAATAATATAATAGATAATGGCAGGGGTTCTGCTCGTAGTAAAATTTTAAAACATAAACACGAAGGTGATACTGGGAGAACATCATCTATAACGCAATACTATATTAACAATAATGATAAAGTAATAGGATTTATTGATTTAGCTGGTCACGAGAAATATTTAAAAACAACAATGTCAGGATTAACAGGATCGATGATTGATTATGGTATGATGACTATTGGGGGCGAGCGTGGTATTATAGGAATGACAAAAGAGCATTTGTCAATGGCTATAGGTTTAAATATACCTCTTTTTTTTATTATAACTAAAATTGATATTGCGCCTCAAGATAAGATTGATAATATTTTAGAAAAAATAGCAAAAATAATGGCAACAAATGCAGGAGGGAATAAAAAAACAATCATTATTAGAGATAGTGATAATATCTCCGAATTAGATGACTGGACTAATAATAAAATATGTCCTATATTCTTAACTTCTAATAAAACCGGTTATAATCTTACAAATCTGCGAAATTTTATTTACTCATTAAAATCTAGAGAAACCTGGATAAATCCTGCTATAGATTATAATGAAGATATTAATAAAATACTAAGAATTGATGATGTTTTTAATGTTAAAGGTGTTGGTATTGTAATTAGTGGATTAGTAAAACAAGGAACAATTTCAGTAGATGATAAATTATTTGTAGGACCGTTTAATGGACAATATAAAAGAATTTTAGTTAAATCCATTCACGATAATTTCAGAACAAGTGTTAAAACATTAGGTATTGGTAAGAGTGGGTGTTTAAATATACGATTTTTAGATAATAAAAATATAGGTAGAAAAGATATATTAAGAGGTATGATTGTTATATTAAAACATAAGGCTATATGGGAATTTGAGGCAAAGGTACTAATTATTAAAAATACGACAACAATTCGGAAAAATTATGAACCAATAATACATTGTGGAACAGTTCGTCAATCAGCTAAAATATGTTCAATGAATAAAGAAATTCTTAGATCAGGCGATACGGCGATAATACATTTTAGATTTTTATTTCATTCAGAATATATAGAAGTAGGAACACAATTAATTTTTAGAGAAGGAAATACAAAGGGTATTGGTAAAATAACTAAAATTATTGCTTAAATTATATCAAAAAAATTAAGATATAGTAGTAAATTTGGAAATATCTAATTTTTATAGAATAATTAAATATGATAATTAAATATGATAATATAATATAAATAATTTATTATATTATATGTTAAGAACAAAACAGCTTACAAAATTAATAAAAAATTTACCTAAATATTCGTATTCTAAGTTTGTTTTAGAAAATCCAGTTAGACATAAAGTCGATAGACAAAATGCGGTAAAACGATTTTTAGATAGGACAAGAGAAACTAGTGAAAAAAATCACTCACCAAATTCTAAATAATAAGCATCCGGATTATCTAATCCTTCATAATAATTACATATTTTTTTAACTTGTATAAAGCTATTTTTTTTATAAAAATTTATAGCATTTACATTAGTTGTTTGAACATAAAGGGATATTTTATTCTGTTTATTTTGTGTATAATTTTCTTTAACATACTTGATAAATTTATTACCTACTCCTTGTCTTCGATATGTATCTAAAACAGCTATAGACATTATATGATATCTATTATCTATTATTTTAATAAAACATAACCCAACAAGTGTATCATTTATAATTGATTTTAGTAGTATATAATTAGGATCCATACTTAAATTAAAAATATGAATTGAATTATAGTATATAGGTAATGATTGTCTTCCAATATATGCGAGCCTTTCTGTATCAATTAAATTAATTTTTTGAATTGTAATAGTCATACTAATGAATAACATCTATGTAGCCTTAAATAAATATAAATTTGATATTTAATATATAATAAATTTATATTTATTTTAAAAATGGAAAATTCCATCATTACATATAACATACTAAATTTTAAAAATAAAATTGCAGCATTTGATTTAGACCATACGTTAATCCAGCCTAAAAATAATAAAATATTTCCAAAAGATAAAGATGACTGGGAGTGGAAGTGTAATATATTGGATGTATTAACTCTATTAGATAAAAACGATTGGAGTATTGTTATTTTTACAAATCAATTGGGTGTAAAAAGAGGAACTATTACCAAGGATGATTTATTATTCAAATTTAAGAATATACATATTAGTTCAAAATTAAATATTACATTTATAGCATCTATTAATAATAATTATTTTAGAAAACCATTTCCTGGAATGTGGGAATATATATTTAAAAAAAAAACATTTCATAGTGTTTTTTATTGCGGGGATGCGTTTGACCCAAATCATACTAAATTAAAAGCGAGCGATTTAAAATTTGCTCTTAATTTAAATATTCCATTTATTAAAAATACAACAATATTTATGGATGGATTTACTATAAATAAATTAGATGGATTATATGAAAAGTTAGATATACAAAACTTTATAACATTAACTTCTATCAAAAGAGATGTAGTAAAAGGAGAAAAGATAAAATTAATACAATTTATCAAAAAATATAAGTATTTGTTTATAATTTCTCCACCCTCATCGGGAAAAACTACATTTTGTAAGAAATATCTGACAAGTCATCAATTTTTACGATTAAGTAAGGACGACTATTCAACGCCAGTAAAATATTTAAAAGATATTAATATCAAGAGTACTAATAAACTTGTATTTGACAATACAAATTATACCGAAAAATCTAGAAATAAAATAATAGAGGTGTTAATTAGTGAAAATGTATCTATAGATCAAATAGGATATATTTATAGAGATATTAAAAAACAGGATAGTATATATTTAAATAATTATAGATGTTTTATAACTAAGGGACTTGAAAAATTATTACCAGAAGTTGTTATTCACAAATACTATAAATCATTAGAAATACCTGATAAAAACTGTTTAAAATTATCTTCATGGGTAGATAATAAAAATATTAAAGATTTTATAATATAACTATTTAAATTATTTAATATTTAATATTAAATAATTATTTTATTATATCAATATAATATATATATACTAAATGGAAAAAATATGTACATCTTGTTCAATAAATGATAATGGTTTATCAAAAATTGTTAGTAAAGCGGACTGGGTTTTAAAAAAACAAACAAAACATCCCCCTAAAAAATATATCCCAGAAATAAATGAGTTGATAACGGTTCCTATTAATATGGGTGAAAAATTTGCTGGAAGATATATTTATTACTTTGCTTCTGAAAATGAAGATGATTTTAATAAAAATGAAGATATATATCCGGAAGAAGCATATGATGATTATGAAAATAGTGGCTTATCCTTGTTAGATTCTTATGGAAACACCGAAATTGTACTTTATAAACCAGTTGAGTATTATGTTGAGAATGATGATAAAATATATCCTTCACATATCCATTTTATAGTATCTAATAATTTAAGGAATAATTGGTTAAAAAAAAAATATACAGTTAAGGTATAATGATTAATGATTTTATAATAGTAGGTGGAGGTATATCTGGGTTGTATTCCGCTCTAAAACTTTCTGATATAAATCCTAAAAAAAAAATAATGGTGTTTGAGAAAAATAGTTTTTTAGGAGGTAGGATACATACAATTAATACAAAACATAATGATATCAAGTATACATATGAAGCTGGTGCCGGGAGATTTTCAGATAATCATAAATTACTACTTAATTTAATAGATAGGGTTGGATTATCGGCTGATATTATACCAATATCATCTGAGCGTATTCCTGTGGTAAGAGGATTAGCATTCTCTTCTAGAAAGGATTTATATAGTAAATATTCACCTAATAAAAATGAATTGTTAGATATTAATTATTTAATACAACTTATACTGTGCAAATCGAAAGACTATGATAATATGTTTTTAAAAAAAATTTCTATGTATGATCTTTCGTTGATGGTTTTATCATCTGAAGCAAGTGAATTTTTATTAGATTCATTTGGATATAATGCGGAACTATTAGACACAAACGCATATGACGGCGTAAGAATGTTTAATGATGGATTTAGTAGTAAAAATAATTTTTTTATCCTTAAAAATGGATTATCGTCTTTAGTAAAAAAAATAGAAATTGAACTTAGAGAAAGAAATATAGAAGTTGTTTTAAATTCTGAATTGATAGATTATTCTGTGGATAAAGAAAGCATACTGACTTTAGTTTTTAAAGAAAAAAATAATGAGGTTGTACATAAAGTCAAAAATGTTATTTTATCAATACCCAAGAGTTATTTAATGAAGCTTAATGGTTTAAAAACAATTAAAAAAAATATTAATTCTGTTAAAGGTCATTCACTCAATCGAATATATGCTGTATATCCAATAATAAATAATAAGGTTTGGTTTAAAGATTTGCCTAAAATAACAACTAATAATCCTTTACAATATATAATTCCTATAGATGAATCTAAAGGGGTAATAATGATATCATACAGTGATACTTTATATGCAGATTACTGGAACCAACTTAATAAAAATAATAGATTAAACTATTTTATAAAGAAAAATCTTAATGAAATATTTCCAAATATTACTATCCCCGTTCCTCTATTTATTAAATCGTATTATTGGAAAAATGGGGCTCATTTTTTTAAAAAAGGTGCTGATTCAGAAATTATTTATAGAAAAATGTTAAAACCTTTTAATTACAATTTATTTATATTAGGAGAATGTTATTCGTTAAAACAGGCTTGGATAGAAGGTGCTTTAGAAACTGTAGAAGATTTTTTAAAAATAATATAAATACTTGTCGGTATATTACAATAAACATTATTTACTATTATTATATAAATAGTATGAAAAGAGTTATTTATTATTATCAAACATTTTCTGGATTAAACGATATATTAAAACAAGACAACCCAGTTGTTACACACATTCATTTATCATCAATACATTTTGGATTAAGTTCCGATAATTCCCCTTATATTCATCTAAATAATAATCCTCCAAATAGTTATAAATTTAATAGTGTTTGGGAAGATATTAAAAAAGCAAATGATAAAGGTATTAAAATAGTATTAATGGTTGGGGGAGCAGGAGGCGCATTTACCGATTTATTTAATAATTTTGATATTTATTATAAATTATTAAAAGATACAATTATAGATCATCCAGAAATATGTGGCATTGATTTAGATGTAGAAGAGGGAGTAAATTTAGATAATATTAAAATGTTAATCAATAAAATAGTGGAAGATTTTGGTGAAGAGTTTATTATAGCAATGGCACCATTAGCTTATTCTTTACAAAATGATGGCCCTGGAATGGGAGGATTTAGTTATAAGGAATTATATAATAGCAAAGAAGGTAAATATATAGATTATTTTAATGGGCAATTTTATGGAGATTATACCTTACAAGCGTATGAGAACATAATAAATAATGGCTATCCATCTGAAAAAATAGTTATGGGCATGGTATCTGGAGATTTTAGTTCAGGTAATTTTGAACAGGCAATTAATGTAGTAGCTTCTATTTCCGAAAAATATGATATGGGTGGTGTTTTTGTATGGGAATATTTCGATTGTCCACCAGATAATAAAGATCATTATAAGTGGGCAGAAAATATGTATAATGCTTTACATATTAAACTATTAAAGGATTGCATTATTTTATAAGTTATTATATAATAAATTATCTATACATATAGTAATTTTTATATAAATGACATATTTTACATGTATATGTAGTATGTTCATTCATTTGAGCTGGCTCTTTTTCCCAATCATGTTCGCATAGATTCCATATTTTTTTTTGATTATCACTAATCGTATCTTTAAGAGTTCTAATTTCTTTGTGTTTTGTATTAATATCCCGATTAAATTTTCTGTTTTGGTCTAATAATATCGATAGTTCAGTTGATTCGGTTCTGGTTTCAGGTACAATCTCGGATGTTATCTCGGATGTTATCTCAGATGTAATTTCAGATGTAATTTCAGATGTTATCTCTAATATTGGATTAGATGATGTATTGGATGTTTGCTTATAAGACATTTTTAAATTTATTTTATAAATAATTTGTTATCAAATTATTTATAAATAATACTTTATTAAAAATCTATGTTTAATTAATGAATTATTCAAAAGATTATATCGTTTATTTGCTCGAAAATACTAGTAATAATCGAACATATTTGGGTATAACTAATAATTCTATAAGAAGATTACGAGAGCATAATAGAGAATTAAAAGGAGGTGCTAAATATACAACAAGTTTTAAAGGTGATGGTATATGGAAATATCATATTAAAATAGATAATTTAACAAAATGTGATGCATTATCTATTGAACGAATGGCTAAAAATAAACGTAAGGGTGTGAAAGGTGAAACGCCTGTTAAAAAACGCTTAAATGTATTATTACCTATTCTAGAAAGTTATCCTGAATCTAAGATTATATATTATTAAAAGATACTATAAAATTTTTACATATTATAGTAAAAGTTAAAAAAATAAAATTACTCGTTTTGAGTTGTTATTTATTTTCACCTGGAAAGATTCAGTTTTTACAATTATCTATAAGTTACTAAATATCATTTATTTTAATTTTTCAAGCTCAATCCTTTTCCAGACTATTCCCTTATTTTCATACGCACGATTACCTATAATAATAATTTTACTTTTCCCATCATTAGATATAGTCGCAAAGACTGGTTCCATATTTTGTGTAGGATTAGGATTACTACCACCAGTTAACGATACCATATATTTTTTTAATATATTTTTACCAAGTTTTGTTTTGATATTAACTTTTTTATTTGTTTCTGGATTTATTATATATTTATACATTTATAATATATAAATATATTTTTTTTAATTAATCTATTTTTTTTAATTAATTTATATTTTTTAATTAATTTATATTTTTTAATTAATTTATATTTTTTTAATTAATCTATATTTTTTAATTAATTTATATTTTTTTAATTAATTTAAAGGATATTCCCATCGAATAATGATAACAGGTTGTATATAATACTATTGTTACTGTTTATTAATTATATACTATAAAATTTTTACATATTAATTCAGGTATTTCTTCACAAAAAATATTATAACTTTTACATATCATATAAGTATATTTCATATATAAAAGGCTTTGGACAATAGAAATATTAATTTTAATTTCATCCAATATGTTAACAATATTTTTTACAGGTTTCCAATTATTTGGACAAATTATTGATTTACAACATAGGCAGTCTATTTTATAGATAGAATTTAATCTATTAATAATAAATGTATCCGAAATACATAACATACTATGATAGGGGGTTGTTCCAATAATAACATTAGGTTGTTTAAATGGATACTTATGATCGAGTTCTATAGTAATAAATCTATTTTTAACATTGATTTTTAGTATATATTTATTATCGTTCTGAATAATAGATATATTTTTGTAATCTTTTATAATTTCGAAAATTTCTCGTGATAATCTTTTTTCACTTATAGAATACATTATTAAATAATTATATATTATAATATTTAAATATGGATTTTTTTGATACACCTAATAATATTGATTTAAATATGTCAATCATACAAAATACTAAAGAAGATGATTATATATTTTATAGTAAAATAGATGAAAAAACACTTCATTTTACTGATAAAATAAATATTTTAGAAGAGATACAAAATAGAGATTCATACGAACATAATGTATGCCTTGATTATAATTTTTTTTTAAATGATATAAAAAACTCGTATAAAGATAATGATTCTATACGTCATCAATTTAGTGTAGATTTAGAAAGATGTGATGTCTATTTAAATCGACATATTGTTAAAGATAAAAAAAAAATAATTAATTATTTAGATAATAAATATTCGGATGATCTTGTCGTTAAAATTATGATGTTAACAACACAGGCATTATTGGGATTACCTTTTCAAATAATATTTAATAATATTATTATTAATGACTATTATTTAGCAGAAAACAATAATAATAAAGAATCATATAAAATAGTTATAAATACACAAGATAATGCAATTAAATTTAAAGCTTATAAAGAATTTAGAATATTTAAATTAAACGGGGCTGAGTGTCAAAATTTATATAAAGTATTTATTAAATTAGATTTTAGTTTAGAGGATAAATCTTATGTATTATTTAACATTAAAATTAATAAATATTAAAATTAATAAATCATATAATTTTATATATATATAATATAATATGAATTATAATAGAATAAAAAATCCAACAACTGGTCGTTTTGTAAAAGTTACAAGTACATTAGGAAAAAAAATAATAGAAAATTATATAATACAATTAGGAGGAGCACAACCAATAAATTATAATGTAGATATTCTTACAAATGATGAAAAGGACACTCTTAATAGTAATGTTAATGACATTTTAAATACTATAATTATTAATGGATCCGGTCCGGGCACTCTACCGGGAACATATAATGTAGTATTAACAAATAGTATTAGTGTATATTATCCAACAAATAATATTAATCCAAGTGTTAGTAGAAAACCAAAAATATCTAATTTTAATTTTAAAAAATATTTAGATCTACAAAATATGAGTCATTATTACAAAAATATTAGTAAAGCAGATATAACATATTTAAAAAAAGAGTTAAAAAAAAAAATAATTGAGAAAACACGTATTTATTTAAATAATTCGTATAATTTATCTTTAATTTAAATAATAATGCGTATAACTTAAATATTAATTTAAAGTGATTTTATAATTAGTATTTAATCTATAAATGAATGGTAGAGAAAGAGAAAAAAAAATATTTTACAAATGATCGTAAACAAAAATTTAAAATAACATTTTATTTTTTATTAGAATTATTTAAAATTATAATTGCATCTGTATTATTATTATCTGTTATACAAGATTGTGATGGAGAAAGGTGTATGTTAAATGATAAATTTAATAATGGAGATACAAGTACTTATATAGTATTAGTGGTAAATGTATTAAATATTTTTTTTTTTTTATTAATGTATGGTTTTGAGTTATCTAGAGAACATTTTATAATTAATCATTTTGATATAAATAAAGAGTTACCTGATAATTATATTACACATATAATAGATAATTATTCTAGTATAAAATCAAAATTTTTAATACATAATATAAATTATTTATTAGTGGTTTATATACTAATTTTTATATCTTTAATTAATTGGGTAATAAGTGGATTATATATATTTAATAATTATTATAATTTTACTACTGCTATAACATTTATAACAAATATTCTTCTAATTATAACAAAATTATATGATAGTTATTATACCGCAACAACATCTAATAAAAAAAAATATGCATTAAGCGCTTATATTAAAGTTCATATTAATTTTAATACAATTGATAGTGATTTTATATATAAATCTGATAGTTTTATAGAGAACATAGAAAATAATGACAACTATATAGATATTAGTGATAGTGAAAAAAATTTTAATGAATATATGGTAGAAGACCATGATGTTTATGGTACATTAAGTATTAATCGTGAAGACTTAATGAACTTTAACTAAATGTAGGTATGTCTTTTGATATATTTATATATAATATATATAGTTTTAGTAACAACTATGAACAAAACATAATTTACAGTTTATAGATTTATATTTATAAGATTACTTAGATTTTTATTTATAGATTTATAAGATTACTTAGATTTTTATTTATAGATTTATAGGATTAGTTCGATTTATAGGATTACTTAGATTTTTATTTATAGATTTATAGGATTAGTTCGATTTATAGGATTGTTTAGATTTTTATTTATAGATTACTTAGATTTTTACAATGTACACTTAAGATTTTTACAATGTACACTTAAGATTTTTACAATGTACACTTAAGATTTTTACAATGTACACTTAAGATTTTTACAATGTACACTTAAGATTTTTACAATGTAC
>Ga0206123_10004318_pt1 | contig 11188 bp, 3 predicted proteins | sample Helgoland_Spring_2_FD_160086 | JGI IMG/M metagenome (GOLD analysis project Ga0206123, IMG submission 160086) | Pelagic subsurface seawater microbial communities from Kabeltonne, Helgoland, North Sea - Helgoland_Spring_Bloom_20160316_1 | ecosystem: Environmental > Aquatic > Marine > Epipelagic ... | reverse complement strand
CGACATAACGCCCGTCATTCATCAGCAGATCATCGAAACCGAGACCACGCTTTTCGAAATCCTCCTCGATCGCGACCACGAGCTGGATGATGTCGATGGACTCGAATCCGAGATCCGCCAGCAGCCAGGTGTCGCGCGTCACGGTTTCGTCGAAATCGTCGTCGAAATCGAGCAGAAAATCGTCGACGATGGCAATCAGCCGGCTATCGATTTCCGTGCTTGTGTGGGTCTGTGGCGTGGCAGTCATATGGGTTCGGGCTCCGAAAGGTCAGAATGAGGATTGCTGCAAATGGGTTAGCCTGCACTTTGTACGCGCGGCGGCATGGGCCCTCCGATGGCTGGATAATCGGGGTTGTCCTGCAACGAATACAGTGGTTCATCACGTTGTTCGATGCTGTAGCGGCCGTTCCGGCAACGGGCGTTGTATGTTCGCGGATACAGCGGCTCGAGCTGGCCATCGGCCTTGCGTTGTTCGAAGTAATCGAGCGTGGCCTCGACCTGGGAGAAATCGACCTCATGCTTGTGCGGCGCCAGATCGTAATGCCACCACTGCAAGGCCAGCAGACGCTCGACGATGGCCTCGTCGTAGCGCAGGCGCATGACGCGTGCCGGTGAGCCGACGACAATCGCGTACGGCGGCACATCGTCCAGCACCACGCTGGCGGCGCCGATTACCGCGCCATGGCCGATGGTGACGCCGCGGCGGACAAACGATTTGGCGCCGACATAGACTTCGTGGCCGACAAAGGTCTCCGTGGGCACGTCGGCAATGTAACGTCGCGACAGCCGGTTATCGTCGGGCAGCAGCCGCGCGAACTCTGGCATGCGATACAAATGCGGCATGAACTCCGGCTGGGTGAAGGCGAGCGGGTGATTGGAAAACCAGTCCTGCGGGTGTTCCGGCGGGCCGACGATCACGTGCTCACCGATTTGCGCGAAACGGCCGAAATGACAACGGTAAGCACTGGTCGTGCCGCGGCTGTTGATGAACGCAAACGCGCCCATGGAGCAGTCCTTGAAGCGCGCCGGCTGGCCGAGGAACACCGGCCCCTCGTAGTTCAGCGTGCCGTCGATGTTGGCTTCGGCAAGCATCGACAAGCCGTAGTCGCCCAGCCCATCCACGCCGATATCGGTAACAGCGGCCATCGGTTACTCCATGTACCCGAGCATCTTGAGCTGATCCATGATTTGCTGTTTTTCGGCGTCCTCGATCTGCTCGCTTTCCTCGCGACCGCCGGGGCTGTGTGTGGCCTCGCCCTGCCGTACCGGACGTTCGGCCAGCCAATCGTCACTGAAGAAGGCTCGCGGCACGTCGCCTTCGAAGTCGGCCGGCACGTCGAGCCCGGCGCTGTACAGCAGCGTCGGCGCCACGTCCACGATTTGCCGCATGTCGGTCATGCCATCGGCGGCAATGCCGCGACCGGCGGCCATGAAGATGCCGTCGGGATGATGCGTGCCCTGCGGGATCCGGCGCCGCACGACCGACGGCTTGTAATTGCGGATCGAGACGAAACCATGGTCGCGCAGCACCAGGGTCAGGTCCGGCGCCCGCTTCATGTGCGGCCCGGGGAAATGCTCCTCGCGCTTGAGGACGTCGATGACCATGGGCTCGCCGTCTTCATTAACGAGGGCGAACAGATCCCGAATCAGCTGGTCTCGAAAAGTTTCGTAGTCGTCTGGCGCGATGCCGGCATCGCCCGGTTTTTCAGCCACGCGGATGTGGATGCCATTGGACGACGGCGTGCGGCAGTAGGCGCGGGTGCGCGACCAGTCCATGTTGGCGAAATCGGCCTCTTCGCGGCGGCGCGCCAGGTCGCTGCCGTCGTCATCGGCCCAGACCAGGTAGCCCTTGTCTTCGAGGAAGGAGTTCAGTCGCAGCACGTCGGTGGTGGCGGTAAAGCCGTGATCGGAGGCAATGAACACCTGGGCGTCGTCACCGGCCAGTTCGACCAGCCGCTTGATGTAGCCATCGAGGTTGCGGAAGTACTCGAGGCAGACGTCGCGCATGCGTTTTTCCCAACCCTGCGGGTTGGCCGGCACGAGATCGGGGTCGATGAACGACCAGGCCTGGTGCTGAATCTTGTCGACCCCGTCGAACATGACCGCCATGATGTCCGGCTGTTCGTGCTCCAGCACATACTCGGCGACCTGGAACCACTGCCGTTCGCGCGGCAGGTGGTAGCGCACCCAGTTCTCGGTATCGTCCTCGGAGAGCTGGTCCATGGCCTGTTTTTCGGCCTCGAAGTCCCAGGCCAGCTCCTTCGGCTCGAAGTCCGGCACGTCGCGCTTGAGATTGGCGAACAGCTCGCGCGGATGGGTGTTGCGGCGCAGGTGCTTGGCCGGAATAAAGCCCGGCACGATGCAGCCGTTGAGATCCTTGGGCGGCGGCGCCGTCATGGGAAAGTTCAGCGCGGCGACCTTCTTGTCCTGGCGCGAGGCGATCTGCCAAATCAGTTCGGCGTCGATGTCGCGCGAGTCATACAGGGTCCAGAACACCTGATCGCCCTGGTCTTCGGCACGAATGAAATCATAGACGCCGTGATGGCCCGGCGAGCGCCCGGTCATGATCGAGGTCCAGGCCGGCGGCGTCAGCGGGTTGGGCGTGGAGCGCAGGATGCTGCGGCTGCCCCGCTCCACCAATTGCTTCATGAACGGCATGGTCACACCCTCGCCCGGCCGATCGCTGATCAGCGAATCCAGCACGTGGTAGGTGCACCCGTCCAGTCCGATAAATAGCGTCTGTGTCATGGCCTATCTCTTACCTTGATTATCCGTATCTTGTATTCGTATTCACGCCTGAGCGGTTTGCGCCAACACCTCGGGTGCCATCCGGCACAGCGCACTCACGGTATCGGCATCGGCGCCGATATGCACTTCGTAGCGACAGCCGCGGTGCTCGATAACCGCCGTCGCCTGCTCCGCCTGCCAATCCAGTGACTGCAGACGCCACTCCTGCGGCCGACCACCCAGCCCTGCGCCGTCGGCCTTGGCCGCCGCTTCCTTGGCGCACCAGGCGGCCACCACTGAACGCGTATCCAGCCCGTTGGCAGCCGTGTCAGCGGCATTGCCGGCTAGCACGCCGCGCTCGTCCTCGGCCAGGCCGCCGCTGGCGACGTCCTCGGCACGGATGCCGTCCAGCCATTGCATATCCACCCCCAGCCGCAGCTCCGGCGGACCGGCCGCGGCCAGCGCCCGTCGACGGCTGTGCGACAGCGAAATCGCCGGCAGGGTCAGATCACCGCGCTGCGGACAGCGGGCGAATGGCTTGCCATTGGCATCCGCGACGATCTCGATGTCCGCGCTGCCCAGCGCCAGCTCCCGGTTTTTCAGCAACCAGTCGCGTACCGCCTCCTTGGCGGCAATGCGTCCCGCCAGCCAGTCGTTGCGACGCGGGCCTTGGGCAGGCAACGCGTGGAACACCGTGCGCTCGGCGCGATTGAGGGTCATCTGGGCGAGCATGTCCTGCCACAGCCCACCGCCGCTGGCGAAAAACGGATCGGCGAGTGCATCCAGACGCCGCGCGCAGCTTTCGCTGCCTCCCGAAAGAGGCACCGCCCGTCCCAGAAAGCCCGATTCCGGGTCCAGCCGCAGCTCGCGCAGCCAGTCGGGCACGGTGAAACAGCGGTCGGTCCAGCCCTCGACCCGGGTCACCAGCGCGCCGGATGTGTCGATGACATCGAACCCGCCCGCGATCGTCTGGGCATTGGGCTGGGACATGTCGCCGCGACAGATCAGGCGGCGGTCGTCGGCCGCGCTCGGCGGCGCATGAAACGACACCCGATCGATGTGATAGGGGAAGCAGTTCGTACCCCAGCCCCAGTGCTCGGTCGCCCAGTAGGCGACGGTCTGGCCTGCAGCATCCAGCAAGGCCGGGTCGAAGGCGAATCCGGGCTGCGGCACGTCCGCGAGATAATCGTGACGCGGCAGGACGGCCATTTCCGCCTCGATCGCGTTGTCGGCCCAGCGGGTGATGCGTTGCACCCCCTGCAGGCCGGGACCGTGGAACATGCCCTGACTGTAGAGCGTACCCGGCGGATTGACCACGGGCTCGCGCGTCTGGCGCGCTGTCCATTCGCGCGGTGCGGGAGCCTCGGGATAAGCGGACGCCAGCACGACGGTCGCCGAGAACAGCGGCGCCTGGGTTTCCTCGGCCGGACGCGGGTCGATACGCACATGAAACCGTGAGGCGTCGCCGGGATCGCGCGCGGCGGTGATGGCCACGGCGAGCTCGCCCAGCGGCAGGCCCAGCCAGCGGCTGCCGTTGATGTCTTCCAGCGCCGCCACCACGCCTGCTCCGCCGTCCAGCACCTGCGCCGCCTCGGCGACCATTTCCATGCTGAACGTGAACGGCACCACCGACAGGCCGGCCAATGAATCGTCGAGTCTGGATGCAGCCCCGCTCAGGCAATGGTCGAACAGATAGCGTTCGCGCGCGAGGCTGATCGTGTGCTCGGCAACCAACCGATCGGGCGATCGGCTGACCACCGTGCCGATCAACGGCGCCGTGGCGGGTGCGCCACCTGTTGGTGGCGGCGGCGCGGCCGACGCCGGAGCGCCGACGCCAAGCACCCGGGCCTGGCTTTCCAGAAACTCGTTCATCAACGCGAAATGCGACTGCATGCCGGCTGTACGCGGGTCCATGGGCGGCTCGGCGGCAGCCGGCGCTTCGGGCGCAGACGCGGCCGTCTGTGTCGGTGCTTGCACGGCATCGCTGATCGCATCGGACGCGTCTTCGGCCCGTCTGGCGACAGACTCCGGCAACGGCCGCGCCTGCCAGTCGGGGCCGGGCGCAAGCGGCGGAATCGTAAGCTTGAGACGCGGCTTGCGCCGGGTCTCGCCGGGCGCGGCATCCGGGTCGACCGCCGGCAGGTCACGGTGGGCATACAGCGCTGCCGGCTGCATCGATACGCCCTGGGCGAACAGGGCCGCGACAGCCGAGAAGAAATGCGTAGTATCAGGCTGGCGCCGGCTGTTGGTACTGATCGACACCAGATCGCCGCGCCCGCGCAGGGTATCGGTGACGAACGCCGACAGATTGGCGCTCGGCCCGACCTCCACGAAAACCCGATAGCCGTCGTCGTAGAGCGATTCCAGCACCTCGCGGAAACGTACCGGCTTGGCCCATTGGGCCGCAGCCAGGTCGCGGATGCCATCGGCGTCGCCCGGGAAGGCCTCGCCGGTCGCGCAGCTGATCAGGGTCACGTCGCCCGCACCGAAGTCGATGTCATCGTAGAAACGGCGGAAGGCCGTCGCGACCGGCTCGAACTGTGCCGTGTGATACGCACGGCCGAATGGCAGTTCGGCACAGATTGCGCCTTCGGGGGCCAGCCGCTCGCGTGCGGCACTCACGACGTCCGGAGCACCGAACAGCACCGCCTGATTCGGGCAGTTGTCCATCGCCACCACGAGCTGGTCGCCGAAGTCGGCCAGTAGCTCATCACGGCGCTCGGCGGGCATGGCGCCGACCGTCAGCAACGTGCCGGTCGCGATCTCGCCCGCGGATTCCACCTGGCGGTAGACCTCGTTGAAGGCATGGCTGATACGCGCGATCTCGTCGCGCGAGCCCGCCTGCACGTGGCCGGATGCCATGAGCGCGGAGTTCTCGCCGGTGGAATGTCCGAGCATGGCGTCGGCCTGTACGCCCAGCGCGCGCAGCAGGGTATGCAGCCCCTGGCTGGCGGTGTAGACGGATTCCGACGCCAGATCCATGTCGTAGAGGTGGGCCGCCATGCGCTCGCGCGCGGCCGGCTCCACCGCGGTGGGCGGCGCGAACAGCACATCGCGGGGACGGTAATCGCGGATCGGGCCGTAGGTGCTCTCCAGCAGGTCGAACCATTCGCGCACCTGGGGAAACGCCACCGCCAGATCGGCGAGCATCCCCGCATATTGCGAGCCTTCGCCCGGAAACAAAAACGCGACCCGACCGGCCGGCGCGCCGGTGCCGTAATGAATACCTGAGCGGGTCTTGAAGGCTTCGCCCTTGGCTTCGATGCGTTCGGCGGCCTTGTCCAGCTTGTCCGCCAGGTCGCCGGTATCGCGGGCAACGATGGCCAATCGATGCTCGTTGCGGCCGGTTTCGATACGCTCGGCCAGCGCTTTCGCCAATCCGCCGGCATCGAGTGTCAATTCCGCCCGCACACGTTCGGCCAACGCCCGGGCGTCCGCGCACAACATGGCGGCCGACTCGCCCGCGAGCACAAACAGCTCGCTGTTCGCCGGGGCGTGCAACACCGGCACCTGCACCGGCCGCGGCGGCGCATGCGCCTCGAGCACGACATGGGCATTGATACCGCCGAAGCCGAAGGCATTGACGCCGGCGCGGCGCGGATACTCGCCCGCGTGCACCCACGGCCGGGTTACGTTATTGACGTAGAAGGGCGTGCGTTCGAGTTCGAGCTCGGGATTGACCTCATCGCACAGGGTGGGCGGCAAAACGCCGTGGGAAAGCGATAGCGCTGCCTTGATCAGAGACGCGCTGCCGGCCGCCGGCAGACAGTGGCTGATCATGGACTTGACCGAGCCCAGCGCGATTTCCGGCTGAGCGCCGCGGCGCTCACCGAATACCTGGGTCAGGGCGGTGACTTCGGTCTTGTCGCCGAGCGAGATGCCGGTGCCATGCGCCTCGATCAGCCCGACCGTGGACGGATCGACGCCGGCATTGGCGTAGGCACGCTCGAGCGCCAGCACTTCGCCTTCCAGACGCGGCGCCAGCAGGCCCTTGGCGCGGCCATCGCTGGACGACCCCACACCCTTGATCACGGCATGAATACGGTCGCCGTCACGACGGGCATCCGTCACCCGCTTGATGACCATCATGCCGGCGCCCTCGCCGAGCAGGGTGCCGCCGGCATTCGCCGAAAACGGCCGGATATCGCCGCGTGACAACGCGCCCAGCTGGGTGAACAGCATGAACGCCTGGGGCGAGTTCTCGGCCATCACGCCGCCGGTGAGCATCATGTCGATATTGCCGCTGCGCAGTTCGCGGATGGACTGCTCGAGCGCCAGCAGGCTGGAGGAACAGGCCGCATCGACCAGATAGTTCGGCCCCATCAGGTCGAGCCGGTTGGCGATGACGCCACTGGCGACGTTGGGAACCAGTCCGGGCGCCATTTCGCTGTTGAACTTCGGCAGCCGGGCCTTCATCTCGGCGCGCAGCTCGGCGAGTTCGGCATCGGAAAAATCCGGGCGCACCCGCCGCACCAGATCCAGCGCCTGATCCATGGCCACGCCGTGCTGGAGAAGGGTCGCCTCGCCGCGATTGAAATAAGCGCCGCAGCCCAGAATCACGCCGGTCCGCTTGCCGTCGTATTCACGCGCCTTGCCGCCGTACCCGGCATCGGCGAGCGCGTCCCGGGACAGCCGCAGGCCGAGGTACATATCCGGCGAGCTGCCATCGACCGTGGACGGCATGATGCCGAATTCGGTGGGGTCGAACTCGGCCAGATCGCGCAGAAAACCGCCCTTGTTGGTGGCGATACGGTCGTTTTCGCCGCTGTCGGGATCCAGATACGGCCCTGTCCATTCGTCGTCGGCGGGCTCGACCGCATCCACGCTGTTCAGGATATTGCGCCAATACGCACGCATATCGGCCGCGCCGGCATAACAGCCGGCCATGCCGACGATGGCGATATCGTCGTCCTGGGACGTACTCACAACGGCTCTCCCGACCTCAGGTCGCTGCTGTCAGACGATTCAGCGCCGCGGTCGCGGTGCCCTCGACGTTACGCAGTGCCAGTCGCACCCGGCCCTCGGTGTCGACATAATCGACGTCGTAGCGCAGCGTGCCGGCTTCGGCCCCCGGCTGCAGCCGGAACACCAGCCGCAACGGTCCGGCGAGCGGTTCGTGGCCATAACGCCGAATCGACCCGAAAGCCGACGGCAACGCGGTGGTGTCGTGGTTGATACGCGTCCAGACCGTGGCCAACTGCGGGCCGCAGTCGAGCAGGCCCGGATCGAGCAACCACGAACCCTCGGCCGACGGCAGCCACTCACCGACCACGGAAGGCGAAGCCGTGGCGTCCACGCCTTCCGGCGCCGTGGCATCCACGCTGGTCAGCAGCTGAAAGTGCGGGCCGTGGAAGAGATAGTCACCGTAAGCCTGATCGAGCGCCACGGACGGCCCTTCCAGCGCATCCCCGGTGTATTCGGGGGGCGACTCCAGACGTTCGACCAGGCACACGCTGGCGCGATAACATGCCGCGCGCCGGCCGGCCTGCCGGATATCGGCATCGATGATCTGCTCGCCGACACCCGAATGGCTGGATGCCCGTAGACCGATCTCGATATCGGCGCCTTTTTCGGGGTCGAGCACCACGCCGGCCAGCACCCGGAGATCACGGATTTCGGCAACCTGCCAATCCGGCCAGCCGGCCGCCACGGCCTGGGCGATCCATTCCGCCGCGCCGGTCGCCGGCAATACCGGGTTGTCGTCCAGTTTGTGATCGGCCAGGTACGGGTCGCTTTCCACGCTCAGATGATGCTTGAGGACCAGCGCTCCGCCGCTGCCCATGCTCAGCCGGGCGCGAACCAGCGGCAGCGTCGGGCCGCCGTGGGCGGCTGCCGCGCGGACCCGTTCATCGGCCCACGGGCCTTGTCCGGCGACCAGTTCCACATCGCCGCGTCCGCCCAGCGCCAGTTCCTTCACGAAATAATCGGCGCCGTCCGCAATGGGAATCGCGACCAGTCCCCGTTCGCTGAACTGGCGCTTGATGCCTTCGGTGACCATGCCGGCGTCCCAGGGGCCCCAGTTGATGGCCATGACCCGGGTGTCCATCCACGCGTGCGACAACTGCCAGGCCAGCCGGGCCACGGCTTCGTTCGCGGCGGCGTAATCGGCCTGCCCCGGATTGCCGTAACGGCCCGCCACCGAAGTGAAGAAACAAAGCGCCTGCAACGTCTCCGGGCGCAGTTTCCGGGCCAGCACCCAGGCCGAATCCACCTTGGTGGAAAACACCCGCGCAAACGATTCCGGCGTCTTGTCGGCGAGGTATTTGTCCTCGATCACGCCGGCGCCGTGGAGCACCGCATCGATACGTCCATGGCGGTCGTACAGGTCGTCGATGACGTCGCCGAAGTCGGCCTCGTCACGCACATCGGCGGCGTGGTACTCCACCGTAGCGCCCGCTTCGCGCAAGCGCGCCAGATTGGCCCGGATCTCGCGTGCGCCGAGCACACGGTTGTAGCGGGCCTCGATCTCGATCGGCTTGACCTCCTCACCCGCGGCCTTGGCCTGCTCCATCAGGGCGCGCTTGATCTGGGCTGCGTCGGTCAGTTGAGCGAGCGCGGGATCCTCTCCCGGCGGTTCGGGACTGCGCCCGACCAGTACCAGCGTCGCCCCCGGCACTGTCATGCGGGCCAGGATGTCGGCTGTAATACCACGTGCGCCGCCGGTCGCGAGAATCACCCAGTCCGCCTGCGGCTCGAGGCCCGGCGAAAACGGCGTATCCGCCAGCGGCTCGGCCGACGTGACCGGCCCGTGACGAGTATCGCCGGTATAGCCACATTCCAGAAGGCTGTCGTTGCGGGTGTATTCCGCGTACAGATGCTCGGCGATCGAATCCGGCGTCTGACCGTTGAAATCGACCAGCCGCGCCACGGCCTCGGGATATTCCTGGGCCAGACACTTGAGCAGCCCGGCCGCACCACCGGCCAGCGGTGAGCCATCGCCCAGCGTCTCGCGCGACAGCGAGCCGCCGAGACGGCTGGCCGCGACCACGCGCGCGGTCGCGATATCGTCACCCGCGGCACCCACAAGGTGGAACAACGCCAGCACGCAACGCGCGCCATCCGCCTGCCATTCGGCCAGCGTATCGGCGTGCGCCGGCGCCAACCCGTGCAGACTGATGATGCCGCGGACCGGCCCGTACTGTGCAACCGCCTCACCGACTTCGCGTTCGACGGCATCGGCGTCGATGGCCTCGATCACGGCCGGCGTGGCGCCACCCGCGGTGAGCTGTTGCGCCAGAGCCTCGCGGGCTTCGCCCGCCGGCCCGGCGAGCAATACCAGTCCTTCCGGCTCGATACAGTCGCCTTCCAGCGGCATCGGGGCGGACCGGATCACGAAACGTGGCAGTTCGGCTGGCGTTGCCGGACCGGTCTCGGCGGCTTGCGCCGGTCCAGGCGCTGCGGCGGCCGCGGCAGGCGCAGCTTTACTGGGCGCCGGCGCGGCTGGCGCGTCGCCCGCCAGCGCATCGATTTCGGCAAGCACGGCGCTCACGCTCTTGGCGGCGGTGAAACGTTCCATCTCCGCCTGCATGGCTTCGCCGACAGCTGCCGGCAGTTGCTTGCGGAACGCACCCAGAATCTCGACCCGCTTGATGGAGTCGATACCCAGGTCCGCTTCCAGGTCGGCATCGGCCTCGATCATTTCTTCGGGGTAACCCGTGAGTTCAGCGACCGTAGTCTTCAGCAAGCCCTCAAGATCCAGATCGGCGGTACCGGCCATAGCCGGGGCGGTTTGTGTTGCCGGCGCCTCGGCGGCGGCAGAAGCCACGCCACCGATGGCGTCGAGTGCGGCGAGTACCGCGCTCACGCTCTTGGCGGCGGTGAAACGCTCCATATCCGCCTGCATGGCTTCGCCGACAGCCGCCGGCAGTTGCTTGCGGAACGCACCCAGAATCTCTACCCGTTTGATGGAGTCGATGCCCAAGCCCGCTTCCAGGTCGGCATCGGCCTCGATCATCTCCTCGGGATAACCCGTGAGTTCGGCGACCGTGGCCTTGAGCAAGGCCGCAGCATCGATATTACTGGCGGCCGGCTCGGACGCTTGCGGCGTCGCCTCGGCCGGTGCTGTAGCCACGGCGTCCAGCGATTCAAGTGCGGCAAGCACGGCGGTCACGCTCTTGGCGGCGGTGAAGCGCTCCATGTCCGCCTGCATGGCTTCGCCGACAGCTACCGGCATCTGCTTGCGGAATGCGCCCAGAATCTCGACCCGCTTGATGGAGTCGATGCCCAGGTCCGCTTCCAGGTCGGCATCGGCTTCGATCATTTCCTCGGGGTAACCCGTGAGTTCGGCGACCGTGGCCAGCAGCAACTTCCGGTAGTCCACCGCGGCCGGTGCGGGCGCCGCCTCTGGCTCCGGCTCCGGCACGGGTGCGGCCGGCGCCTGCGGCGCGACGGCCTCGGGCTCGGGCTCGGGTGTAGCCTCCGGCTGAGACGGGGCGGCGGCCGCAGGCTGCGGCGCGGGCGC
>Ga0206123_10004316_pt1 | contig 11192 bp, 12 predicted proteins | sample Helgoland_Spring_2_FD_160086 | JGI IMG/M metagenome (GOLD analysis project Ga0206123, IMG submission 160086) | Pelagic subsurface seawater microbial communities from Kabeltonne, Helgoland, North Sea - Helgoland_Spring_Bloom_20160316_1 | ecosystem: Environmental > Aquatic > Marine > Epipelagic ... | reverse complement strand
GACGGGTCTTTTATTTTGTATGGTCCCAAATGCCAGAGGCTTGCCGGGCTTTATCGCAACCTTCCAGAGGTCCAGTGAACCTAAAGCCTCGACCGCAGCTTTAACATGATCTTCCTCACCCACGGAAACGCCGCCGCTCGATACCACACAATCTGAAGTTTCGGCACCTTTCAAAAGTGCTTCTACTGTCGCTTCCTGACTGTCAGCAACCAATCCCAGATCGACGACTTCCATCCCCATGGCTTCAATCATTGCGGCCAATGTAAAGTGATTGGAATTATAAATTTGGCCCGGACCAGGCAAACCTGGCGCCTCCACCAGTTCATCGCCCGTGGACATAATCGCAATTTTCAATTTTCTAAAGACTTCAACCTTGTCAATGCCGGTGGATGCGAGCAGCCCAAGATCCTGGGGCAGAAGCACCTTGCCCCTGGTAAGTAGCTCAGATCCCCGGGCAATATCCTGCCCCTTAGGACGAACGTTTGCGCCAACTGACGGCCGTTCGGTAATCTCGATGCGATCACCATGTCCAATGGTATCTTCCTGAATCACCACCGCGTTAGCACCCGGAGGAATAGGCGCACCGGTAAATATCCTTGCCAGGGTCCCCGGGACCAGTGCCTGACCAACTTGTCCGGCTGGAATTCTGTCAGAAACTGTATAAATACCACCCACAACAATATCAGGGTCAGTGGCATCAAAAACATAGCCATCCATTGCACTATTGTCATGGGGAGGAACGTTGACGGCTGCTGTGATTGCCCCGGCCAGGATTCGACCAGAGGCTTCACGCAGCGGCACAATTTCAGTTTCAGTGATTGGAACGGCCTTATCGAGTAAAGTTTCGATAACCTCATCAACAGGCAGCAATCCAGCCACTAGTGTTTACCCGTCCGAATTAATTCAGCAAAATTACAGGGTCCATTGTTGATGTCCAGTTGCTGCGCCAAAATCCCGTTCCAGGCGGTTTTACAAGCGCCGGTTGAGCCAGGAACACAAAACACCAGAGTATTATTTGCAATACCGGCAACTGCCCTCGACTGAACCGTCGAAGTACCAATTTCCTGGTAAGAGAGTGACCGGAATAACTCGCCAAAACCAGGGATCAAGGTATCCATTAGCGGTTCAATAGCCTCGGGGGTGGAATCCCTGGAGGTAAAGCCGGTGCCCCCGGTCAGAAGTACCACCTCCACCTCTGAATCTGCAATCCAGGTAGACACCCGGGCCCGGAGCAAGTAGATATCGTCGGCTATTAACGCTCTATCCTGCAAAACGTGACCGGCATCGGTTAATGCATCACACAAAAACTGACCTGATGTGTCAGTTTCCTGCGTCCGTGTATCTGAAACGGTCAACACCGCTATTTTAAGATTAGTTTCCATTGAAGATATTTCTCTCATCATTCATCAAGTGATAATAAATGTACAAAGTACAAGGTTAATTATCCTGTGTCGAGTTTCCGACTAACAGGACCTAATCGCAGGAATATTTCTGATATGCTCCCTTATTTTGCAGCGCATCGGTTCGATTTCTGCAAACCAGAGTCTGAGTCTAAAGTCACTAGTGTAGCTTGCTCTCTCCCGGGACGGCATTATCAACAATTTCGCGAGCAAACCTGGTGACCAAAAGCAGAGACAATTAACAAGAGCCAATAACAATCACCCAATCGTCGGGACCCAATATCTCACAGGAAAGGAACCCCATGGACAAGTCAATCCAAAGCCTACTGCCACAACTGAGTGTGTTCGGTTTTTTACAAGAATCTGATTACCCAATTATTGAAAAGTACATGTTCAAATATGAATATGAGGATGGCGCTTACGTTTTCAAGGAGGGCACTCATGGGGGTTACATGTTCTTCATCGTCGAGGGCACTGTTGAAGTCATCAAACAATTTGACACAAAGAAACACGTCATCGCAGAGTTATCGGCAGGTCGAAGTGTGGGAGAAATGTCTCTTATCGATGGCGCACCGCGATCGGCAACTGTTAAGGCGAAAACGGACTTGTCTCTTATTGTCCTGAAACGAGAAGATTTTCAAAAGCTGCTGGAGGAGCAACCCGGGGTGGCAAACAGGGTATTGATGGGCATCGCAACCCTGTTAAGTAGCAGCCTCAGGGACACTAACAAGAACTTTACCGAGAAACTGCTCAGTATTTGCTAGTCGCCCCTGGGACAAAAAGTTTATCGCTAACCATTGACCAGGTAATGGACGTAGATACTGGCCATATAACCCAGTGCAATTGCCCAACTCCATTTGAGATGGCCAAAGAAGGTATAAACACCCTTCGCCTGTCCCATGAGGGCAACCCCGGCAGCGGATCCAATTGACAACAAGCTGCCACCCACACCACAAGTTAAGGTAATTAACAGCCACTGGTAATGGTCCATTTCCGGGTTCATCGTTAAAATCGCAAACATGACAGGAATATTGTCGATAATCGCTGAAATAACACCCATCGCAATATTTGCCCTGGTTGCGCCGAGATCGTCATAAAGGACCCCTGACATGATCTCAAGGTAGCCAATGTAACCCAGCCCACCCACGCAGAATATAACGCCGAAGAAGAAAAACAGAGTATCCCACTCGGCTTGTGCAACCTCGTTAAAGATATTGAACTTGAAGAAATCTTCGTGATCGTTCGGCGAGGACATCTTGATATAGTAGGCATAAATAAAGAGATAAGACATACCAAACATCATGCCGAGATAAGGGGGCAGGTGTAAAAACTGTTCAAAAGAAACTGCTGTTGCGATGGTGCATAGAAACAGGATACAAATCACCGCAGCTCCACGTTTTAACGCGACTGTATCTTTGACTGCTGCCGGTTGTTTGTCCGGCACGGCGAAACTCATAATGGTTGCCGGTACTAAAAAGTTCACAACTGAAGGCAAGAACAAACTAAAAAATTCAAAAAAGTCAGCATGACCGCTCTGCCACACCATCAGGGTTGTAATGTCACCAAAGGGGCTGAAGGCTCCACCCGCATTAGCTGCCACGACAATATTGATACTGGAAACCGCGACAAATTTAGCGTTGTCGGAGCCAACGGACAATACCACTGCTCCCATAAGCAAGGCGGTTGTCAGGTTGTCCGCGATGGGAGACAAAAAGAATGCAATTATACCTGTTATCCAGAACAGCTTGCGGTAACTAAACCCGCGACTCACCAGCCATGACCGCAAAGCCTCAAACACATTCCTCTCGGTCATGGCATTTATGTAGGTCATGGCGACCAGCAAAAATAAAAATAATGCGGCGTATTCGAGCAGATTATGCTGAAGAATCTGCTCCAGATTGTGTGGGTCAGCACCACTTTGCTGGGCAAGATAGGCAACCAGTACCCAAATCAACCCCGCTGCCATTATGACTGGCTTTGACTTGGGCAGATGGATGAATTCCTCCACCATGACCAGACTATAGGCCAATACAAAGATGACCAGGCATAGCAAGCCAATAAAGGTGGTTGTAAGCCCAAGATTCACAACGGACTCACCGGAAGCTGAAGCGAACAATGTCGGTGAAAAAAGAATGCCTGCCAATGCAACGATCAACTTCATGACTGCCCTCATATATTGATTAAATTGTTAGGACGGCCATCCGAGAACCGTCCCTGTTCCAGTATTTAAAGCACAAGTTCTTGTGCACTTCCATTCAGTATAGTCAGGTAAATCCTGCGGCGCGTGAAACTACTCACCTTTCCATGCAGGTGCTCGCTTCTGCGAAAAGGCGAGGGGTCCTTCAACAAAGTCAGCCGAGCCATACATTGCTGATATTTGATCATATTTCCCTTTGATCGCATCCTCAAGTGAACTTGCACCCATCCCCTGCATCGCGGCCTCCTTGCTGCCTCGAACAGAGAGTGGTGCACACTCCAGAATCTGTCCAGCCCAGGCTTTTGCAGCACTTAGCGCTTGCCCGGTTGGTACAACTTCATTGACAAAACCCAGTTGTTTGCCCTCTTCCGCCGGTACCCTTCTGCCGGTAAGCAACATTCCCATCGCCTGTTTCATCCCAATTTCCCGGGGCAATCGATGAATGCCTCCTGCCAATGCTGCAAGTCCAACACGGGGTTCAGGTAATGCAAATATTGCGTTTTCAGCGGCGATGATAAGGTCACAGGCCAGTGCAATCTCGAACCCACCACCCATCGCAATGCCATTTACCGCAGCAATGACTGGCTTGGGGTTATCAAATCTGGATGTCAGACCCGCAAAACCACTTGCTGGTGAGTACATTTTGCCACCGGAAGCCTGATATTTAAGGTCATTACCAGCACTAAATGCACGATCCCCGGCACCGGTTATAATTGCAACCCATTGGTCCTTGTCCGCCACAAACTCATCAAAAACCTCAGCCAATTCTGCATTCGCCGGCGGATGGAGTGAATTCATCACATCGGGTCGCTGAATCGTGACAATCGTTAATGGGCCTTCGCGTTCTACACTACAAAATTCAGCCATGGTTATCCTTCCAAATTGATTTGTTCACAAGTCTAACAGCAAGTTGAGAATGATTAACAGTCGCACAGAGACGCAGTCTAATCCACAATTTTGACTAGCATTAAATACAACACCAGGTCTGGTGTTGGCTGCTAGTGTTTAGCGCTGCTCACGGCAACTTCAAGCCGCGCCACAGCATTTTCCAGCTGCGCCCGGGGACAGCCAAAATTCAAACGCATAAACCGATTGTCCCCAAATTGCTCTCCGGGTGACAATCCCAGGCCTTTTTGCTCAAAAAAACCGGGCGGATCATTCAACCCAAGCTCGGCGATATCAAGCCAGGCCAGATAGGTCGATTCAAGGGGGCTCATACTGATGCCGGGAATTTGTTCAACCGCCTGGGCCAGATAATCCCTGTTACCCTCGAGATACCGCAATAAATCCTGTCGCCAATCTTCGCAGTCGGCGTAGGCAGCCTGCATCGCCGTATAGCCTAACAAATTGACATTACCCACCAGCCCGGCCCTTGCCGCCTGGAACTGCTGCCTTAAATCAGGATTCTGAATAATCGCAAAGGAACCGCCAAGCCCGGCCAGGTTGAAGGTTTTACTCGGAGCCATGAGCGTAACAGTCCTCAAAGCGGCGGCTTCACTAATGGATGCCGTCGGGATATGGGGGCGGCCATCTAGCACCAGGTCACAGTGGATTTCATCAGAGCAAATAATCAAATCATTTTGCTCACAATTATCAACAATGGCTTCAAGCTCAAGCCTGGTCAAGGCCCGTCCAATCGGGTTAAAAGGATTACACAACATTAATAGCCTGGAATTACCACTGGAGGCACGACCCAGCGCATTCATCGGGAACTGCCATTGCCCCCCCTCATAGATCATCGGAAATCTTTTTAACTCCCGCCCCTGGTTCTCCGGGGCGGAAAAAAACGGGTGATAGACAGGCGTGGCGGTGACTGCTGCCTCATCTTCTTCCAGTATTCCTGAGCAGCACAGGTTCAAGCCGGCTACAACACCAGGAAAAAAGACCAGATCTTCCGGCAGAATCTCCCAGTCATAAAATGACTTCATCCGTTGTACAAGAATATGGCGGAGTTCTTCTGACGCTTCCGTATAACCAAAAATCCCGTGTTGTACCCTTTCTTGCAGGGCTTCGATCACTGCAGGGGGTGAGCGAAAGTCCATATCAGCAACCCATAGCGGCAGTATGTCTGAACCTTTGTATTTGTTGAATTTAGCGCTGTTAGTCGCCGTTCGGTCGATGGCTGTGTCAAAATCTGAGGACATAAGTGAGGTTTCTCTCTATCTCGGTGCATATTATTTTGGGAGTATAACAAGAGTGACATATACTGCCTCGATCAATGTCGAATTCAGAAAATTCAATCAACAAACATTCAATCAGATAAAAGGAGAAGACAATGGGGCTATTCAGTCGCACACCCGTCTCGGTCACGGCGGATAATGCACTGCCCGGGCGAGAATTGGCAGTTGTGGTACCAACCACACACTTTGTGAATGGAAACCCATTGGTCGCTCCATTTCCGGCAGGTCTGGAAGTTGCTTATTTTGGTATGGGGTGTTTTTGGGGAGCCGAGCGCAGATTCTGGGAATTACCCGGCGTCTACACTACCGCGGCCGGTTATGCCGGTGGATACACTAAAAACCCTGGCTATGAAGAAGTATGTAGCGGCCTGACCGGACATTCGGAAGTTGTGCTGGTTGTTTACGACCCTGCGATTGCCAGTTTCGAGAATCTGCTGACGCTATTCTGGGAAAGCCATGATCCAACCCAGGGAATGCGACAAGGCAATGATATTGGGTCTCAGTATCGATCCTGCATCTTCACGACAACACCTGAACAATTAAACACCGCCAGAGTTGCGGCGAAAAAGTATCAGGCTGGTCTCGATGAGTCAGGATACGGGGAAATTACGACAGATATCGAACCCTTACCTGCCTTTTATTATGCTGAAGACTATCATCAGCAATATCTTGCCAAAGTACCCAATGGCTATTGTGGACTGAAGGGTACGGGTGTTTGTTACGTCGCAACTCACGAATCCACCTGAACCATCAAGACTTGTTTGTCACCCATGAACCTCCAGAAAAGAGACAACCGGGAAGTGAAAAATGAGTATCAAGCCATCAGCGAAAGTCAGCGAAAGCCATAGCGAAGCGGTGAGATTGTTTGGTGAAGCGGGAACCTGGCTTAACGCCGAAGACCGCACCGCCATCTGGACCGAAGCCAGGCATGCAACTCACTGCAAATTGTGCCTCGCTAGCAAACAAGCCCTATCACCCTATACGCTAAAGGGTGATCACGATACCGCGACCGGATTACCTGCCAATCTGGTTGAAATAGTTCACAGAATAAAAAATGATTCTGGTCGACTCACAAAACGCTGGTTTGATAAACAATTAGACACGGGTCTCAGTCGCGAAGCCTACGTCGAAACCCTGAGCCTGGTCGCAACATCAATCATTCTGGATAGCTTTGCCGGGGCGATGGGATTACCTGATTATGTGATTCCCGAACCCGTGACAGGTGAACCAACCCGGATAACTAATCCCGATGTTGTCGACGAAGGCGCCTGGTTACCACTGACCAAAGCAGAACAAAAGGTTGAAGACCACGGCTTGCCAAATGTGCCAAATATCGCCAGGGCAATGGGCATGGTTCCTTCCGGCATGATGCATTTTTTTGGGGCTATGCGAGCACATTACTCGCTCTCGGGCGACGACTTTGGTATCAACCGATCACAGGTTGAGCTTATTGCCGCCAGAGTTTCTTCCCACAATGCGTGTTTTTACTGAACCACGTCACATACGTTGCTGCTTCGTGCGAGCGGCGATCGAGCTAATGAACAGTACAATCTCGATTCTGTCACGGCGCCCGGGATCGGAGATACCGGCGTCACCAACGGCAAGTTCCTGATGGAACTTAGTGAGGCCGTGTTTTACCAGGATGAAAATAGCCTGGCCAATATCCGTCGCCGGGGTCTGGAACTGTTGGGAGAAAGAGGGCTTGCTGATGCCCTTGGTATCGCCGCCGCTTTTAATGGTATTACTAAAGTTGCAAATGGTACCGGGCTACCGCTTGACCAATCAACGGATGCGGTCACCGGCGAGATGAGAAGCAGTACAGGTATCAACGAGTATTCAGAGGCAGTTAAGTCGAACAGATATGATCGGGGCGCCTGAGATTACCATGCGCCGATTCACTGGCCAGTGGAGCCGCCGTTTTCGGTAGCAAACACTTCCGTCATAAAACGCATAAACGCCCGGACCCTGACGATGTTTCGATAGTCCGGGTGAGTCAGCATCCACAGGCCAAACTCTACCGGCTTTCGCTGTTGTTTAATTTCCCGGATATCCCTGGTTAACGAAACCCTGGACACAACCCCCGTACCCAAACCCTGATTGACAGCACTCACTGCATTGTCGTGCCCTTTTGCATGAAATGAAGCTGTACCGGCACCATATTGCCGTCGAATATCTTCCTGCATCTGGACAAACTCTTCAGCGCCGGATTTCGAACCCCAACTAATCCAGTTCTCCTGGGGATCTCGTTCGCCCTGTTTCTTTTTACGGCTTGCAATCACGAAAGTCACATTAGTGAGCTTTCTACCAACAAGTTGCTCAGGGGGATTGTTTGTCACCAAAAAGGCAACGTCAATTTTGAATTTGACAAAATCATCCGGTGATCTGGGTGTCGCCTCTTTCATATCAATAAGTACTTCACCGTGGGTAGATAAAAAATCAGCCACCGCGGGTAGCAGATCAATCATACCCGGGTCAGGTAGCACGGTACTGATCTGGCCATGAAGCAGGCTATCTCGCCCTTTGGCCTTTTGCATTATGGCATTCACTTCCTCGCCAATACTGCGAACATTCTCAAACACGTCTTCGCCATCCGGTGTCAGCCGGTATCCGGTACGGGCATGATCGAACAAGCGTAATTGTAATTCCCGCTCCAGCCTCGCAACTGCTCGCAATACCGTGGCGTGACTCACCCCTGCCACCTGTGCAGCCCTGGAGACAGAACCTTGCTCAGCGACAAGCGAGAAATATCTAAGGTGATCCCAGTTCATTACGTCTTCGCCCCTATCTATTGTTCAATAATGAACAACAGGGCTCCACAATTCTACATATATAAACAGCATTGATAGGGCTAAACTGGCGCATGTTTGAATTTTCAATGGAGTAATCATGTCCCTGTCCAGCATAGAAGACGCTATCAAGGATTTCGCCGAGGGCAAACTGATCATTGTCGTCGATGACGAAGATCGAGAGAATGAAGGTGATCTTATCCTGGCCGCCGAGAAGGCAACCCCCGAGAATATCGCCTTCATGATTCGGTATACCAGCGGCATTATTTGCGCACCAAGTGAAGAAGAGAGACTGGATGAACTGGAACTACCTATTATGGTGGAACAAAATTCTGACCCGCTACGGACAGCCTTCACGGTCTCCACTGACTGCATTCGGGGGATGACCACAGGCGTTTCAGCAGAGGAACGTGCAAATACCCTCCGGGCGCTTGCCGACGAGTCTGTAAGTGCCGCTGACTTTATCAAGCCCGGCCATATATTCCCCCTCAAGTACCGGGCAGGTGGCGTACTTGTACGCTCGGGTCATACTGAAGCCGCCATAGACCTGTGCAAACTGGCAAACTTAAAAGCGGTGGGTGCTCTGGCTGAACTTAATCACGATGACGGCACCATGATGCGCCTGCCGGCACTCCTGGAATTTGCCGCAGAACATAATCTGCATATCATTTCGATTGAGTCACTTATCCGGTACCGGGCGGAACACGACGTGCTGGTTTCCGAGATAGCGACTAACGAGATCATGCTGAACAAGACTCACTTCCGGGCACATATTTACAAGACGGTATTTGATGGCAAACTTATTACAGCGATTGTTAAAGGGAATATCGATAGCGAAACCCCAACCCTTGTCAGGGTGATCAAAGGCTCAAATGGCAGGGATTTTATGTCAAGCGCTCTGGTCGAAGGCAATGTGATCAGTAACTCTTTAAAACTGATCGCCGAGGCGCAACAGGGTGTGTTTATCTATCTACCACCCTCCGATGATATTGAAGTTGAAGACGAGCAGTCCGGTGCAGTCTGGCGCGAAGTGGGTCTAGGCAGTCATATCCTTTCGTCCCTCGGGGTCCGCCGCATCCACTTGCTTGCCTCTAAGGAACTTGTGTACCCGGGCATTTCCAGCTTCGGACTCCACATCGAAACAATCATAAAAGAAGAGTAATCCCGGCAAGAGAATCTCATGAAAAATAGCTTCGAGGAAAACATCATGATGCTGTCAGAATCAGCAAGCGCTTCTTTGCCGACAAACCAGGGTGATTTTATATTGAAAAGCTTCAGCGGCACAAAGCACCTGACAGCGCAAAACACCCTGCCACATCTCGCATTAATTATGGGACTTGAGGAAAAGAACGGTTGTGCCGATATCCCGCTGATCAGAATTCACTCCGAGTGCATTACGGGTGATGTATTTGGCTCACGCCGTTGTGATTGTGGCCAACAACTTACCCGGTCGATGCAGTTAATCTCGGAGCGTGGTTGTGGTGCGGTCATTTATCTTCGCCAGGAAGGCCGTGGCATTGGTATTGAAAACAAACTAAGAGCTTACTCGCTACAGGAACGAGGGTTCGATACGCTGGATGCCAATCTTGAGCTTGGTTTACCTGCAGACAACAGGGAGTATCAGGATGCTGTCTGCATTCTGCATCAACTGGGTGTCAAAAGATGTGATCTCCTGACCAACAATCCGGAAAAAACAAAGGCCATTGCATCATCTACGATCGAATTAAATGCTGTACTGCCAATTCACATTACCCCGGATCATCCCTGCTGTGTTGCGTACATAAATACAAAACAACAGAGAATGGGGCATACGTCCAGCCAATTAACTTCCTAACGATTCTGGTTCCGGTTTCCTTTTGATTTTTGACCAGCTTCATCTCTCTGGTAAATATAGAGACAAAAGCCACCGTGAGACCCCACATCAACCGGCCCTGCATAGATACCAATGCCATCACATTCTTTCGCGCGTTCACTCTGGACGTAAATAGACTCAAGCAGATAACGTCGGTTGCCCCGGGTCAGCCTGAGACAGGTGCCGCCGTGAAGATCAGCACGATTAGGACCCACATAAGTACCACCTGAACGGCACGCAATGGTATCTGTGTATGAGCCCACAAGTTCGCAACTGCCCCTGGTCACCATACAAACACCGCCGTGCTCCCTGACCTTGTTCGGACCACCATAGACTTCACCCGGTTCACAGTCTCGTCGGGTCTCGTAGCTGAAGATCTCACAAAAATCGCCAGCGATTGCAGAGGCTGCCAGAACCCTGCTTGCCTGACCGGGGAACGCAACGAGAAAAATAAGCAGCCAAACCGCCCGTTTAATATTCATATCCACTTCTACTCCCTACACCATCTGAATTGATGTACACCAAATTGTTCCTAACTAGTGTCTATCTACAAACTATCTTCGGCGGTATTACTTCCCTCATAAGTGCCTGTAATATATGCCTAACTTATTTTTAGTTTTGCAGTTTCGACTGAATTTCGTCTATTTATGGACGGGAACTAACTTGATCTTCCCCCAATTTTGCAGACACCTCAATAAGCGTCATAATCTGACATCGAGGTGTACTTATGTCAAAACAAAGAAAACGATACTCAAAAGAATTCAAGCTACAGGCCGT
>Ga0206123_10004311_pt1 | contig 11198 bp, 12 predicted proteins | sample Helgoland_Spring_2_FD_160086 | JGI IMG/M metagenome (GOLD analysis project Ga0206123, IMG submission 160086) | Pelagic subsurface seawater microbial communities from Kabeltonne, Helgoland, North Sea - Helgoland_Spring_Bloom_20160316_1 | ecosystem: Environmental > Aquatic > Marine > Epipelagic ... | reverse complement strand
TATCTAGTATAAATAATAAGTCAGAAGAAATTATAAAATGGGAAATCAGTAAATTACAATGAACAAAGTTAAAACTGCATTAATATCCGTTTCTAACAAAAAAAATATAAAACCGATTTTAGATATACTTAAAAAGAATAAAGTTAAAATAATTAGTTCTGGTGGTACTTATAAAGAAATAAAAAAATTGAAATTTAAATGTATAGAAGTTTCAGAATTTACAAATTCTCCTGAGATCTTAGAGGGAAGAGTAAAAACACTTCACCCTAAAATACATTCTGGAATCTTGAGCAAAAGAATTAGTAAATCTCATCAAAGTGAAATGAAAAATAATAATTTTGAAAATATAGATTTAGTAATTGTAAATTTCTATCCATTTGAAAATACTTTAAAAAAAACAAGCAATCATAATAAAATTATAGAGAATATAGACATTGGTGGACCATCAATGGTTAGATCTGCAGCCAAAAATTACAAAGACGTTACTGTTATAACTTCTACAAATCAGTATGAAGAATTAGTTGAGGAATTAAAAAAAAATAAAGGATCAACAACTTTAAAATTTAGAGAAAAATTATCTAGAATTGCTTTCACAGAAACTGCTTATTACGACTCTGTTATTTCAAATTACTTTAATGATATTTCAAATACGTCTTTTCCAGATAAACGAACATTTCACGCTAACTTAATTAAAATCCCAAGATATGGAGAAAACCCACACCAAAAAAGTGCAATATATTCAAAAAATTTAAACATGAATATAGATCAAATACATGGAAAAGAACTTAGCTATAATAATTATAATGATATTTTTGCTGCTTTAACTATTTCAAAATCTTTACCCAATAATACAGGAACAGTAATTGTTAAACATGCAAATCCTTGTGGAGTTTCAATTAAAAAAAATAATCTTCAAAGTTATATTGCAGCTTTAAAATGCGATCCAGTAAGTGCCTTTGGCGGGATAGTATCTTGTAATTACAAAGTCACTAAAATAATTGCACAAGAATTAAATAAACTATTTCTTGAAGTTATTATTGCAAATAATTTTGATACTGATGCACTCAAATTATTAAAATCCAAAAAAAATCTTAGATTAATAAATGACACAAAATATATTTTTAAAGAGGATTTAAAGTTTATATCAAATAATGAAGAAATATTAGTTCAGTCTGATGATATAAAAAAAATTAATATTAAGGATTTTAAAGTTGTTTCAAAAAAGAAACCTAATAAAAAACAAATGAAAAATCTTTTGTTTGCATTTAATGTCTGTAGATATGTTAAATCTAATGCAATTGTTTTAGCAACTAATGAAACAACAGCTGGGATTGGCTCTGGTCAACCAAGCAGATTGGATAGTTGTCAAATAGCAATTGATAAAATGAAAAAATTCTATGATGCTAAAGATGAAATTGTAGCAGCATCAGATGCCTTTTTTCCTTTTGTAGATGGTATAGAAAAATTAGTTCAATCAGGTGTTACAGCTATTATACAGCCCTCTGGATCTATAAGAGATAAAGAAATTATTAGTTATGCCAACGAAACTGATACAATTTTAATTTTTTCTAAGAATAGGCATTTTAGGCATTAGCTATCTGATCTATTTTTGCTGCTAATATAAAGTCATTTTCTGAAAGCCCTTCAATTGCATGCGTTGAAATTTGAATCTCAGCATATCCCCAACCAAATGTTATATCTGGATGATGTCCCTCGTTTTCTGAAAGCTCTCCAACTTTATTAATAAATTTTTGACTTTCTTTAAAATTGCTAAATTTAAATTTTTTATTTAAAAAATAAATTTTTTTTTTATTTTTTAAAATATTCCAGCCATCTACTTTTTTTTGATATTTATGAATTTCAGAAATATCAAAAGGTATTACTCCACCCTCACATGACAAACAATTTTTTTTTAAAAGGTCTGACATTAAAGTTTATTTTTAAATTCATTACATCTTATATTTATCTGATTTGATAATTTTTGAGAAATAAATTCTTTATTAAAATTCTTTAGACCAATTTTTTTGTATGACATATCATTAATAATTTCTGCATAATTTAACCACTGGTTAATTACAAAAAAATCTGAAATTGACAAACCAGATACGGTATTAGAATGTTTTATGGTATTTAAATTTTTTTTAGCTTCTTGATTTTTTTCTAGTTTACTCCATTCTTTGGGATAAGACATAAATTTTACATCAGTTTTATTCACTTTCTTAAAATTTGGAAATGATTTATAAAATTCAGAACATCCTCTTTTAATACTGGCTTTATATTTAATATGCTTTTGTAATAATGGTCTAATATTCTCCAAAATTATTTCAGCTTCTTCCAAGCTAGTACAATAAATAATTCCTTTATATAATCCTAAAATTTCATCTCTGAATTCAACCATGCATTTTCTTTGATTATTTTTTGATAAATTTAAACTATCAAAAATAAAAAATAACCTTATTAAATCTAATACGTTTTCTGGTTCAATTTGAATTTTAAAACAACTAAAACAAAATTTTGGAATTAAATCTAATTTATTAAAAGTTTTATGATGGCTTTCACAGTTTAAATCAATAGGATTTCTTCTATATGCTTGGGTTTCAACAAAATCTAGTCTATCAATATTATTTTCAATATCTTTTATAATTTCATAAGATTTTTTAAAAATTAAACTTAAATTTTCTACTTTTAATAAATCATTGAAAATGAATTTATTTTGAAGCTTTCTAAGATTATTATTAGCATTAATAATTGGGTGAATATTATCTGGAACATAATATGTTAATAAATGAATTATACTTTTTTTAGCAATTATACTTTTTGCCTCAAATTTAAGTGTTTTGATATAATTAGCTATAGCTTCTTTGTAATACCCTTGGCTTGCATATACTAATCCAAGATTATTATACACATTTGGATACTCAGAATTAATTTCCACAACTTTTTCAAAATATTTTATTGCCTTATCTTTATTTCCATCTTGATGAGAAATAATTCCAAGATTATTATATGCATAAAAAAATAGCCCATCAATTTTAATAGCTTGTTTATAGTTTTTTTTTGCTAAATCTTTTTTTGCTAATTTTTCATAAATTAAACCAAGATTATAATATACTAGGGCTATATTAGGGTTAATTTCAGTCAATTTTTGATAAAGATTTATGGCAACACTAAAATTTTTATTTTTTTGATTGTATAAAGCTAAATTAAATAATTCTTTATTACTGGATTTATTTATTTTTACCATTGTGGTTTGATAATTTGGAGCGGGCAAAGGGGGTCGAACCCTCGACCTTCTCGTTGGCAACGAGACGCTCTACCACTGAGCTATGCCCGCACTTAATTTATGTTGAAAATAATAGCTTTTTAGAAATATAGCAATAGTAAAATTATAGGTAAGATAATTCCTTTAAATCTTGCTCAAAGGCTTTTTCAATTTTTAATTTTAAATCACTATTTAAAATTTTTTTCCAATCATTTTTTGGACCAAGATGAAAAAAGGGTACCTTTTTATTTTTATCCTCTCTTAATGGAACTGCCTCTGAAAAACCTTTGTCTCTTTCATTTTTCTTTAAAGTTTCAAAATTAGTTGATCTTAATGTATTTTTTAATTTCTGCTTATCAATTTTTTGATTATTTTTTGTAATCTCATTTATATGTTCAATTATTTCTAAAACAACAATATATGTCTGATTAATTAAATCTTCATATTTGATAAATTTTATTGGAATTTTTTTTTGAACTTTCCAAGATTTATAATTAGTTCTCCAAGAACTTATATATTGAAAATCACTAAACCCATTTTCTTCAAAGTTTTGTACGTTATAGATAAAATTATTTTCATTAGTTATCCACTCTATTGCTTGTTCGTCGTTTAGTTGGTAATGATTTTTAACTGAAGTGATCACGTTTCTAGGATCTCTAACTACATACAGTCCTCCAATTGAATTTTGACTATTTGTAAAATCAAAGTTGTTTACTTTGCCAAATACATTATGTGTTTTAAAAAACTTTATTTCATTTTTAAGATTAATTTTTTCTTGTGCTTTCAACCATAATTTACATGTTTCACCGGCATTTTTTTTATCATATTTATAATCTTTAAAATATTTTTTGGTTGGGAATTGATCAATTTTTTTCAAAAGATAATCTTCAAAAATTCCATTTTCAGAATAATAGTAGGTACTGATCAATGCTCTGAGCCATGTATTACCACTTTTTGGGTATGAAGCTATCCAGAATATCATGTAATATTTATTTTAGTTAAAGCTTATATACAAATTTTAAAAACTTATGATATATTGATTATTTAATAAATTAAAATGAATAAAAACAATTTACCAAAAACAATACCTGTTTTTCCTCTCAGTAATTTCATAATTTTTCCAAAAACAACGGTTCCATTAAATATTTTTGAACCAAGATATATTGAAATGATTAATGACAGTATGAAATCAAATAAAATAATAGGTTTAATACAACCCAAAAAATACATTAATAATGATGTACCCTCTGCCTTACATGAGGTCGGGTGCCTTGGCAAAATTACAAGTTTTAAAGAAACTGAAGATGGAAGATACATTATTGAAATAAAAGGTCTAATTAGGTTTAAAATTATTCAACAAATTAAATCACTCAAACCTTATAGGATATATGAAATCAATTTTAATAATTTTGATCATGATCTTAGTGAAAAAAAAGAAGATTTAAAATTTTCTGATCTTGAATTGATTTTTAAAGATTTAAAGACTTTGTTTGATAAAAGAGGTTTTATTATTAACTGGAAAGAACTTGAAAAGCAAAGTTTGGACGAAACGATAAATGCTTTAGCAATGGCTTCTCCCTTCACTCTAGAAGAAAAACAAGTTTTGCTAGAGGCTGAAAATCTAAGTATTAGAAAAAATAAAATATCAGAAATTTTGAGTACTTATACTTATGATATTTTTGATAACACAACTATACAATAAATTAAAATACAGCTCCATTATCTGCAATCTTTGTAAATATTTTGTTTATTTTTGGATGATTACCAATCAGCTGAACTGACTTACTTAAAAATTTTTTGTTAATTTTTCTCTCAAAATTAAAAAATTTATAAATTAAATCGACTCCATTTGAAAAAATTAAATTTTTATGTTTAACCCTATTTTCAAATTCAATATTTACAGATTTGTCTAATGGTAAACCAACTTCAATTCTTTTTTTAATAATTTTTAAAAGAGTTTTTATATCTCTTATATTCATATTAAAACCTTGACCTGCTAAAGGATGTATTTTATGTAACAGGTCGCCAAAAGCTAAAATATTATTATGATAATATGACCTTAAGTTTAAAAATCTAAGTTCAAAATTATTTAGTTTTTCAATTTTCTTTATTTTATATTTCATATTCTTAATTTTAATTAATTGTTTAATGTTTTCTTTAGTTCTATTAATAGAGTTGGGAATTGAATAAACTATTGAGGTCTGTGTGTTAGAAATTGGCAAGAAAGCTAAAGGGCCCTCTTTAGTAAAAATTTGAACAGCTGCATTATTTAAAATTTTTTCATGTGTAATAATCGTAGTGTAAGCATTGCTGTTGTATTTTTTTAATATTTTTTTTGTAAAATATTTTTTTGTAATATTACTTAAATGATCACAGTTTATTACAAGGTCATATTTATTTACGAAAGATAGACTTTCTGAGATAATTAATTTTAATTTGAAATATTTATTTTTATTCAAATCTTTCTGTAATAACTCATATAGTTGATGATTTTTCACTATAGAAAAAACCTGGTTATTGTTATTTTCAAAATTTATTAATTTTTCTTTTTTTAAGTTATCACTAAAAATTTCTATTTTTTTTACATTCCATAAAAGTCTATTAATATTAATTACATTTTCATTAAAATAATCGATATTACTTTTTGAGATTCCAATTGTTCTAGTTTTGCTTAAGAATAATTTTTTTTTTTTACAAAACATATCAACATAAATATTTTGTTTTATTAATGCTGAAGCTAAAGTTAAGGCTGTCAAACCATTTCCAATTATACAAACTTTCATATTATTTTTAATTTTAACAATAAAAATTAGATGATACAAAGTGATTTAAATGATTAATATATGAATATTAAAAAAACAGCCAATTTATTAATAACTTTTGCTATTAAAAGGATAGCAGAAATTTTTGGAATTATTATTTCTGTAGCTGGATTGCTTTTGCTAATATCTCTAACAACTTATTCTCCAGATGACCCGAATTTTATTTTCCCAGATAACACTCAAATCAAAAATCTATTAGGTTTCCAGGGAAGCTTTGTTTCAGATTTATTTTTTCAATCAGTTGGACTAATTGCTTATCTAATTCCATTCACTTTTTTAATAACTGGTATTAATATATTTAAATCTAAAGAATTCTTTATTATTATTGAAAATATTTTTTTTATAATTTTATACTCTGTTTTTGGTAGTCTATTTTTAACTTACTTTTATTCAAATATCTTTACAATTTATATAAATGGTAATGGTGGATTTATTGGTGCTTATTTAAACCAAACATTCCTTAATTCATTAATACTTGCGAATGAAAACATGTTTTATTATCTCTTAATTTTATTAACTTTAGTTTTATTTTTATTTAGTATTAATTTTAATCCAAAAAAACTTGGTGTATTTGTCAAGAATATTTGGAGTTTATTTCAAATAAATACTAATAAAAACTATACCGATAAAAATGAAATAATTAGTGAATATATTCCACAGGATGAAATTAAAAATCTTATCCAAGAAGATTTGCCTTTTATTAAAAGTGAAAGTAAATCCGAAACTAAAATTAAATTTCAACTACCAAACCTGGCCCTATTAAAGATTCCTTTCAAAAAAGAAAAAGAAAAATTTAATAAAAATGAAACTCATGATCCTAAGTTTTTAGAAAAAATATTAATGGATTTTGGTGTCAGTGGAAATATTAAAAAAGTCAGTCATGGCCCTGTCGTTACTCTTAACGAGTTTGAGCCTGCAGCTGGAGTTAAAGTATCTAAAATAATTAATTTATCTGATGATATTGCAAGAAATACAAGTTCTGAGTCTGCTAGAATTTCTACCATTCCAGGGAGTAATACCGTAGGAATTGAGCTACCAAATAATTCAAGGGAAAATGTCTATTTAATTGAAATTTTAGAAAATGTAGATTTTAAAAAAAAAGATATTAAATTACCTATTGCCCTTGGTAAAAATATATCAGGCATACCAATTATAGGTGACTTGGCCTCTATGCCACATCTTCTAATTGCTGGAACGACAGGATCTGGAAAATCAGTTTGCATTAATACTATCATATTATCTTTACTGTATAGACACACACCAGATAGATGTAAGTTTATTTTAATTGATCCTAAGATGTTGGAGTTGTCAACATATGAAGGGATTCCTCACTTACTTTGTCCGGTAATCACTGAAGCAAAAAAAGCAGCCTCGGTTCTTGGTTGGGTAGTTAAAGAAATGGAAAGTAGATATAGATTAATGACCAAAGAAGGTGTTAGAAATATTGATGGATACAACACTAAACACAAGCTGCCAATGCCTTACATAGTTGTTGTGGTTGATGAAATGTCTGACTTAATGTTAGTTGCAGGTAAAGAGATTGAAAACTACATCCAAAAATTATCTCAAATGGCTAGAGCAGCAGGTATTCATATTATAATGGCAACTCAAAGACCAAGTGTTGATGTTATTACTGGTACCATTAAGGCAAATTTTCCAACAAGAATATCTTTTCAAGTTACCTCAAAAATAGATAGTAGAACTATTCTTGGAGAACAGGGCGCAGAACAATTACTTGGAAAAGGAGATATGCTTTATATGTCGTCTGCAAATAAGATAGCTAGAATTCATGCTCCATTTGTATCTGATAGTGAAATTGAAAAAATCAATAACTCACTTAGAACTCAAGCTGAGCCGGACTATGTTGACGAAATTTTAAATTTTGCAGATGAAAAAGAAACTCATGATAACCAGAACCAAGGGGATAAAGATGTCCTGTACGACTCTGCTTTAGAAATAATTAGATCCGAAGGTAAAGCATCAACTTCTTTTCTTCAGAGAAAACTTCAAATTGGATACAATAGAGCTGCTAGAATTATTGATATGATGGAAGCTGATGGTATTGTGAGCAAAGCAAACCATGTTGGCAAAAGAGATGTGCTTTAATGATTAAATACTTATTCATATTTATGATTTTTTTTTTTAGCACAAATTTAAAAGCAAATAATAAAGAAAACATAATATATAATCTTAAAAATACTCAAAATTTTAATTTTGATTTTGAACAAAATATTAACAAAAAAATTGAAAAAGGAAATTGTATAATAGAATATCCCAAAAAAATTTATTGTGAATATTCTGGAAGCAATGATAAAATTTTAGTCTCAAACGGCAAGTCTTTAGTTATAAAAACAAAAGTAGGTTATTATCGTTATCCACTTAATAAAACACCTCTATATTTAATTTTAGATAAAAATTTTTTAATAAATAAAATAAATAAACTTGAGGAAAGAATTATTGATAATTCTATTATTAATTTTACAATCAAAGAAAATAATTATGAAGTAAATATTTTTTTTGATGAGATAACATTTAATTTAATTGGTTGGCAAACAAAAGATGTATATCAAAATCTAAATATCACATTTCTCTCATCAATTAACAGAAATGAAGTAATTGAAAAAGATATATTTAAACTACCCATTCAAAATTAAATTACCACCGTCTCTGTTTTAAAAATTTTCATACCTCTTGAAATATAATTATTTAATGCATTTCTGTGATCCAAAGAACACGTATGAAGCCAAACTCTATTAATATTTTCAGAAAAAGATATTTTAATTGCTTCACTTAATAAATAAGATCCAAGTTTTTTATTTTGAAATTCCTCTAACAACCCAAAATAAGCAATCTCTTTTTCTTTATTTTCTATATGAAAAATTAATTCAAAAAAACCTGCTAGATTCTCTTTATGTTTAAAAATATAAGTTTTTACATTTTTACTTGATACATAATCAATCCATTGAGTTTCTGACCAAACTAGCCTATCTACCCATTGATGTTTTTTACCAACATTTTTATAAAAGAATTTATTTAATTGAAAATTAATTGGATCTAATAAATTTAGAGAATAATCTGCAGGAGGTTCTGGAACATTTTTTAAATCTTGAAGAGACTTAATTTCTAAATAGCTTCTCTTAACCTCTTGGGTCACTCAACCATTTTTCCAACTTTTTCACCTCCAAATAAATGGAAATGTAAATGTGGAACCTCTTGACCACCATGGTCACTGATGTTTGCTAGTGCTCTATAGCCCTCACCTACTTCTGATGAAATACCAAGCTTTTTAGCTACTATATTAATACCTTTTAATAAACCAACCATTTCCTCTTGAGAAGCGTTTAAACTAAAATCATCTAAATCAATATATTTTCCTTTTGGAATTACTAAAGCATGAATTTTTTTTTGTGGATTAATGTCGTGAAAAGATAAAATAAAATCATCTTCATAAATTTTATCACAAGGAATCTCTTCTCGTAATATCTTTGCAAAAATATTACTATCGTCGTAAGTCATTTTTTTCTTTTTTCTAACTCAGACATTACTTCTTCAATTTTTATGTTATTTGCCTCAAGATACATTAGCAGATGGTAAAAAACATCTGCAGCTTCATGAATTTTATTAGAATTTTCCTCTACAGCCTGAATTAATTCATCAACTTCTTCTAAAACTTTTGCTTTACTTAATGATTTATCGGTAAGCAACATATTAGTATATGAACCTTCAAGAGGATTATTTTTTCTCTCTCTTGCAAGTTTTACTAGGTTTTCTAATGTGTTAAGCATATTAAATTCTAACAGGAATTCCTTTTGAATCCAAATACTCCTTAGCCTCTTTTACAGAATGTTTACCATAGTGAAATATAGATGCTGCTAAAACTGCACTAGCTTTTCCTAATTTAATTCCATCTACTAAATGATCTAAATTTCCAACTCCACCAGATGCGATTACTGGAATATTTACTTTAGAAGATATATTTACCATTAAATCAATATCATAACCAACTTGCGTACCATCTCTATCCATAGAGGTAACTAAGAGCTCACCTGTTCCACTATCTTCCATTTTTTTTGCAAATTCTATTACATCAATTCCAGTATTGTTTCTTCCACCGTGTGTAAAAATTTCCCATTTATCTGTATTTTTTTTAGCATCAATTGCAACTACTATACATTGTGATCCAAATTTTTTTGAACTTTCAACTATTACTTCTGGATTTTCAACTGCAGCAGTATTGATTGATACCTTATCTGCCCCACAATTAAGTAACTTGTATATATCCTCAACACTTCTAACTCCACCTCCAACAGTTAAAGGAACAAAACATTTCTTAGATGTTTTCTCAACAACATCATAAATGGTTTCCCTATTTTCATTTGAAGCAGTAATATCTAAAAAGCAAATTTCATCTGCTCCACCATCAGAGTAAATTTTAGCTTGTTCAACAGGATCGCCTGCATCTTTTAAATCAACAAAGTTAATTCCTTTTACCACACGACCATTTTTAACGTCCAAACAGGGTATTATTCTATTTTTAAGCATCTATTTCTTTCACTAGTTCATCTAATTGAATATCACCATCGTATATTGCTTTTCCAACTATAATACCTTCAATGTTGTTGTTATTTAATTCTTTGACTTTCTTAATGTCATCAATTGAAGAAACTCCACCAGATATTATTACAGGACAATTAGATACATCAGCAACCTTTGATGTTTCTTCAAAATTAGGACTTTGCTTCATTCCATCTTTATTAATATCAGTATAAATCAATCTACTTGCACCAAAATCGTTAACTTCTTTCAAATAATCTAAAGTTAATTGATTAGAATTCTCTTTCCATCCTGATACTGATAAATAACCATCTTTAGCATCTAAACCTAGTGCAATCTTGTTTGGAAATTTTTCACAAGCTTCTTTTAGAAAGTTTTTATCTTTAATGGCAGCGCTTCCTAAAATGACTTTTTCAGCACCTGCATCAATATATTTCTTAATACTTTCAAAATTTCTTATTCCTCCACCAATTTCAATTTTAAGATCAAATTTAGTTACTATTTCATGAATAATATCCAAATTAACTGTTTCACCAGTTAAAGCTCCATCTAAATCTACT
>Ga0206123_10004302_pt1 | contig 11215 bp, 18 predicted proteins | sample Helgoland_Spring_2_FD_160086 | JGI IMG/M metagenome (GOLD analysis project Ga0206123, IMG submission 160086) | Pelagic subsurface seawater microbial communities from Kabeltonne, Helgoland, North Sea - Helgoland_Spring_Bloom_20160316_1 | ecosystem: Environmental > Aquatic > Marine > Epipelagic ... | reverse complement strand
ACCCTATAAGGATCTGCATCATCAACGACGATACCAGTCCACCATCTTAGATCATCACCATAAAAGTCAGTAATCATACTTTCACCACTTTCAATGTTAGGTCATGTTTCTCATCATAGAAATTATGTTTTGCTTCCACAATAAGATACTCTCCTGATTGTTCCTTGTCTGGCTTAGATACACCGTCTATCAATTGTAATATTTCAATGTTTATTTTATTACCGATTGTATTTAAGTTATTAGCCATAAATGTCCAAGCAGATACATCGATTGTTAAGGTACCAGTGCCTACTGCAGTAAGAATAGAACCACGTACCACCTTTGTTACAAGCTTATTTAGATTATCACCATCATAACCATAACTGTTACCAAAAGTCATACTAGGCGTTTGTATATCAAACACAAAGGTAGACTCATATTCATCTACTGGTTTATTGTCTACAGTAAAGTTTTTATCATAAAGATTAGCATCAAAATAATCTGATACCCTTACCTGTGGCTGATCGTTCTTATTATTAAATGTTATATCATGGACTTCATATCTTTGACCAACAGCACCTCTTACAATAGATGTGAGAGTAGTACCACCAACATTTCCTTTAATTTTTTCTATAGAAAGTATAGAACGGGCAGCATCTTTGCTATGAGCTACAGCACCGCCATACGAATATTTTTGCAATCTAGTCGGATCTTGCATCATATCACTTAAAGATTTTAAGTGAATATCTTCACTATTAAGTGTTGCATATAAGAAATATGGAAACCCGTCTTCATCTGTTGCTCTGTTTAATATCCATTTAGCTGCACTCAGAGGTGTTATGTAAGGTATGATAACAGACATAACTGCCTGAGCTGGTTCAGAAAAAACATTAACAGTTTTATCTAAAAAACCACTTACTATATTTTTTATAATCTGTGATGGTGTTCCGGAATAGCTTTTAGATATTTTTTGAATCTTACCTTTAAATGTATGAGGTTCTTGTAACTCAAATAAATATGATATCGTAGAATCATTTACAATTTCTTTAGCTATAACAGCCGTAAGCATAAATTCTCTTTTAATAGGTATTGTAGTCTCAGGATTTAAAATAGCATTCATATCAATTATAATCTTTTCAACACCAGTAATCTGTAACCGTGCAAAGATGTTTGCTGAATCTACTACCAAAATTCTACCAGAAATCCCACACTTACCTAAATTCTCATAAAGATTGAGTTGGGCAATTACTGTTGTGATATCAACTTCAATCGATTGGCCTTCTATTTCTGTAACAAATTTTACAGTATTATAGCCATACTGAGTTTGTGTAATACCAGACATTGATTAACCTTTAATGATTGATTCAAATTGAGTTACGACTTCTCGTACCACTTTAGGATTTAATGTTACAATTTCTGATTGATCTTCATTAAACTTAATAAGTCTATCTAAATATGAAACACCAGTATACCCTGAAGGTATTGATTGTGTATGAGGATCAATATCAACCCATTCACCATCTGCATTCTCATAGTGATGTACTGCAGTATACTGAGGACCATCTCCCGAACATATAAGTGTTTGTGTTTCACCACCCTCACCTACGTTTACACTCTCACCAACATTAAAGTTATTAGGACCACCTGTATCTACTACTAATTGTCCTAAGTCAAGTAATACTTCTTTAATCATACCACCAACACCAGAGATTGATCCAGTAACAACTTGACCTACCTTAAAGTTTGTATTACCAATATTAGTGGCTGTGGTAAGCATTCGATATGGATAGTTCATCTTTGCTGTATCAAATAATGTACTCTGATCTAATGGCCAACCACCTTCTCGTAGCTTTTGATTCAGAAGAAAGAATGTCCAATAGTAATCAGTTGTACCGTATAGTTTATATGATAGTGTGTCTGGTCTCTCGCCCTGTGGTATAGTATATTTCTCATAGAATGTTACATCACTAGGAACATCACCGATTACATCTGCATATGTATTTAATACTTGGAAGAGAACACTTGCTTCATTATCACCAAACTTATATAAAGTTTTATTAAAGTTTTTAAAAAACATTAGTAGCCACCTCTTTCGACATCATCTTTGCTGAGAGGTCTTGATTCTGTAAATGTAAGTGAAACATCACAATCTGTAAATCCACCATCCTCATGGAAACCCATACCACTTGTATTATAAGTCACGTTAATATCTCTTAGATATGATGGGAGTATTCTGGTAAAGACTTCTGAATTTTTATAGTACATCTTAATCTCAAATGGATCTGGAAATTTATAACCAAGGCTGATTGAATCTGTACCAATTTCTTCAGGGTACATAACTGTACGGAATCTTTTAATGATTGCTTCAATGGCTTTAACTTCTGATGCACTATTAGGTATCATTTTAAACTGGAATGCAAAACTACGAACTGGAACAGATTGGAATAGTGTTCTTGTATTAGGATTAAGAGCTACACGTGTTGCAGAAGCCAAAGCAGCATTAGCTCTTTCAAACTTAGAAAACTTGTTTGCAACTTTTAATGCGGCAAGAGATCCAGCATCTCCTCCTATACCTGTTTTTAGTCCATTAATTAAACCTTTTGAATCATTAACAAATGCATTAAATGCAGCTTTGGCAATACCGTCTCCTGATTTAAGAGAATTTTCTATACTAGCACCAATAGCACCAAGATTAGTTGTATCACTATATGAAATACCATCACGAAAATTAATGCCTGGTGGAAGATATAGTTGTATCTTTGGTGTGTTTGGATTAGTTGCAGTATTACCTGACCTTGGTGTTCTTCTTACAGTTTGCACTCTTATACCTGAACCTGTATCAATTGCTGCTCGATCAGTAGCACCTCTAGCAAGTTCTGCTGCTTGATCTAAACTAGACAATTCATTAGCACCTTGAGTACGTGAATCAAATTGAATAGGTTCGTTTGTCTCTGGATCTGTTACAATGGTATTTGCTACTTGTAAAAAGTTTTCAGCATTTAAAGGTGGTATATGTATTTGTTCAAATGTTATCTTTCCAGGATACTCGGACGAGCCTTGATCTTCTGGAAAAGATAATAGAAAAGATGATGTGCTGTTAGTCATTGTAAATACCTAATAAATAGAGTAGAAGTTTTCATTATTATTTATAAGGTAAATTATGGCATACTCTGGTAAATATAAACCAAAAAATCCAGCTAAGTATAAAGGTGATCATACAAAAGTAATCTATAGATCAATGTGGGAGAGACATTGTTTTAAGTGGTGTGACGAGAACCCTATGGTCAAGAACTGGTCTAGTGAAGAGGTAGTGATACCATACTTCTATGAAGTTGATAAGAAGTATCATAGGTACTTTATGGATCTAAAGATAACATGGAAGACTGGTAAGGTTGATCTGATTGAGATTAAACCAGAGAAAGAAACTAAACCACCAGAATTTAAAGGTAGAAAGACCAAAAGGTATATTACCGAGGGTATGACTTATGTAAAGAATATGAACAAGTGGAGTGCTGCTCAGACGTTCGCAGCAGATCGTGGGTGGGGGTTTCAGATTTGGACAGAGAACACTTTAGAATCCATGGGTATAAAACCTAAATCTACTAAGAAACTAAAACCATATTCACGCAAGAAGAAAAAGTGATATAAATAACATTATGAGTAAACTATTCCAAAACCTAGAAATCGAAGCCTTCAGAGCTGGCGTCACACCAAGAACAGATCAATCTCGTGCTTGGTTTCGTCAACGTGCAAGAGATATTCGTAGGGTTAATCGTAAACAACTAATGCAAAGTAATGAGGTAATACGAACTAGCGAGAGTGTTGTTGGTAACATGTATATGTTCTTCTATGATCCAAAGCATAAAGATACATTACCATACTACGATACATTTCCTCTTGTCTTTATTGTTGGTGATGCCAAGGGTGGTTTTACTGGTTTAAATCTACATTATTTGCCACCATTGTTACGAGCTAAATTACTAGGATCATTAATTGATCTAAAATCTAATAATAAGTATAATGCATCAACTAAGTTAAGACTGAGCTATGATGTTTTAAATAATTCATCTAAGCATGCACTCTTTAAGCCTTGCTTTAAACAATATCTCACATCTCATGTTCGGTCACAGTTCTCTATGGTACCAGCAGCTGAATGGGAGATTGCAACATTCTTACCTATGGCTCAATGGTCAAAGGCATCAAGCACAAAAGTTTATAGAGATTCAAGGAAAATGGTATGAGCTATAACGTCGAACAACTAAAATCTCTTATATCGCGAAGAGGTGGTATAGCTCAAGCTAACATGTGGAAGGTATATCTACCTCCATTGCCTGGTGTACAAAGTTCTCGTGAGTTAAATGTGTTATGTAAAGATGTTGTATTGCCTGGCAGACAAATCTTAACACAAGAGCGTACCATTGGTATGAGACCTAGGAAAGTAGCTTATGCATATGGAGAGGAAGATGTTTCTATGACATTCTTACTCTTAAACGATTATGGCGTAAAAGAATACTTTGAGACATGGCAGAATATGATTATTGACTTTGAGACACAGGGCATTAAATATAAAAATGATTACTGTAGAGACATTTTAATCACACAACTTGCTAAAAGAAAAAAGGATGGTATAGATATTAACTTCAACATCGATCTAAGTGCTAATTCACTTGCCGAGATGTTTGATCTAAGCATTACCACCGATATAGAAATTTATAAATGTAGACTGAGGAGAGCATTTCCAACAACTATGAATGCTTTACAACTTAACAATGAGCAAAATGGATTGCTTGAACTAAACGTCCAGATGTCTTATGACAACTGGGTATCTATTTAATGGAGTAAATAATGGCACTACCTAAACTAAATGAGCAACCTAAGTTTGAAATTGCTGTACCATCGACAAAGCAAGTACATAGGTTTAGACCTTTTTTGGTCAAAGAAGAAAAGGTGTTGCTGATCGCACTAGAATCAAATGATCAGAAACAAATGTTAAATGCAATTGCAGATACTGTAGACGCTTGTTCAAATGGCAGCGTTAAAGTTAATGAACTTACCACATATGATATTGAATATCTCTTTACTCAATTGAGAGGCAAGTCTGTAGGCGAGACTACCAAGCTGCAGATGGTCTGTAAAGAGTGTGAAAAGACTACAGAGGCAGTTATTAACTTAGATGATATTAAAATGACTGGTGGTACAGTATCTCCAATCATTGAGATTTCACCAACCATTTCAGTTGAGTTAAGTTATCCTGCATATGTAAATATGATGAATGATGATACTATTATGGGTGATGATGCATCAGCAGCTACTTTTGCTATGATTAGAACATGTATTAAAGCTGTACTTACTGAAGATGAACGTATTGATATGAAGGATGAAGCTCCTGAAGCAATTGATGAGTTTATCGAGTCGATGAATTCTGGTCAGTTCCAAAAGATTAGAGAATTTATTGATGATATGCCTGCTATGAAACATAATGTTGAATTTACTTGCGAACATTGTGAACACGAAAACAAAACAGTATTGGAGGGCATGCAAGCTTTTTTCTCGTAGGTCTATCTCATAATAGCTTAGTAAGTTATTATCAGACCAACTTTGCTCTTATGCAGCATCATAAGTACAGTCTGACAGAGATAGACAATATGATACCATGGGAAAGAGAAGTATATTTAAGCATGCTCACTGAATGGTTAAAAGAACAAAAACAGGAAGCTGAGAGACAAAATGGCAACAGCAACTTTAGATGACGTAAACAAAACGCTCAAGGATCAGAATAAATCCCTTGGCGATTTATCATATGGATTTAGAGAATGGTTTAAACTGCAACAGCGGGAGCGTCTTGATCAATTAGAGCGAGATAGAGAAAATAAAAAAACTGCTCCCTCTGCCCCAGCTACAGCTAATGCATTTAAAACAGATTCCGGTGATGGCAATAATAATCCATTTGCACTTCTACTTAATCCGGCAAAACTTATTCTACCATTAGTTGCTGGTATTACTGCTGTAGGTCTTGCTTTTGCAGGACTGAGAGGCTGGGAAATACCAGTCATTAAAAAAGTTGCTCAAATGAAATTGGTACCTAATGTTATATCAAATGGTATCACTAGAATGCGTAACTCGGTATTTAGAATGTTTGGTCTTACACCTGAAGGTACTTTAACTCGAGATGCAAAAGGTAGATTTACAAGAGTCGCACCTATTACAACTCAGATTAGTATGAGAATGAATGCTTTAAGAATTAGAGCATTAAGAATGTTCGGACTTGGTGCAGATGGTAAACTTCTTGCTGTAAAAGATAAAGATGGCTTATTTAAAAAGAATATCATTGGTAGAGTTACATTCCAAATAGGAAGATTACTTAGACCATTAATGGCTGTATCAGATGGTGTTGGCAAATGGGCAACTGGTTCTGGTGCAAAGATCATGGAATTTATTAGAGGCTTTGGTGGTAAGGCTGGAGGCTTTGTAAAGATTGTAGGTAAGATCCTATGGCCTATTGGTTTTCTTATGTCTTTATTTGATGGTGTAAAGGCTTATCAAGAATCAGATGCAGATGGATCTATAGCAAAACTTGGTGATGGTATTGGAGGATTTCTGGGTAGCTTTATTGGTGCACCATTTGATCTTCTTAAAAAAGGTATCTCATGGGTTATTAAGAAACTCTTTGGTGTAGAAACAAACGAAGATGGTAGTATTCCTGAAGGTCAGGGTATGGCTGGTTGGATTGTAAAACAACTTGAATCATTTAGCTTTGAAGAAACAATTAAAAAACTTGTATCTGGTGTTTTTGGTGTTATACAAGGAGCTGTGGACTGGGTCAAACTTCTCTTTACAGATCCTAGTGAAGCATTAACTAAACTGTGGACTGGACTTGTGGGAGAAGGTGGTTTAATAGATATTCTAATGACACCATTTAATGCTGCTGTAACTTGGGCAATGAAAAAGTTTGGTTGGTCAGATGAGAATGCACCTGACTTTAATCTACTACAAACAATTAAAGATACATGGACAACTGCAAGAGATAAAATAAAACAAGGGTTTGTAGATTTTGGCAATTGGTTAGCAAGTATACCAGCTAAGATAAAACTCATGGCTGTTCAAGTCATAGATAGTGCTACACCTGATTGGCTAATAGATATGTCGGATGATATAGAGGCAGCTAAGGCTGCTGTAGCTGCCTTTCAAAGGACAGAAACACCAACAGCAGGACAAGAAGCTGCAGTTATGACTTATCAAGACGCAATCTTGAGAGAAGCCGAAAGAGCTGCTAGTGTAGCCAATATAGCTGTTGATGCCTCAGATAATAGTACAACTGATAATAGCACAACTGGTGTAATCAATCTAGGTGGTGACGGATCAGCTATGATATCTGAAGATGAAGTTGCAGCTGGTTGGGCAGCAGAAGCTCACAAGTATGCTAGTCAATAAAAAAAGGGAGCCGAAGCTCCCTTTCTCATAATAACAATGGTCTTAGTTATTAACCTTCAGCTGCAAGTTTAGCAAAGTAGGACATAGTGTCATCATTGTCTTCCGACATCTCTGCAGCTGTAGTAGGAGCAATAGTTTCTGAAGGAGAAGTTGCTTCCATACTAGCCATGACTGGTGCTGGTTCTGCGGTATCCAAGGAGACTGCCGCTGCTGTAGTCATGGTTTGATTACCAAGAACACGATCAAGTTTGGTTTTTAGCTCATCGTATGTCTTATAGTTCTTAGCATCAGTAAACTCAGTTAGATCATGCATAGAGTTGTAGTAACCCTCCAGCTCGTCATCATCTTGAGATAGAGCAGTAGTTGAAGCAAATTCTGACTTATCATAATTACGATAGCCTTCTACTTGACGGATCTTGAGTTTAAAGTTTGCACCAGCCCAGAAATCAAATGGGTTGATAGGATCTTCATCCTGAAATTGTGGTTGCATTACATCCATGATCTTATCAAAGATTTTCTTACCGAACTGATAAAGCATTACTTTACCCTCGTTCTGAGGGTTAGCTGGATCAGATACAACAAGTGCATTAACCACATAGTGTAAACGCCGTTTCTGTCTACGAACAGTATCTTTGTTCGCTTCGATACCAGTGTTCCACAGCTCTGAGTTGTGCTCAGAGACAGGGTCTTGTTGGCCAATTGAAGTCAAAGACTTTTCAATATACCATTGACCTGTAGGGCCCTTGAACCCATGATCCCAATAACGGACCCATGGTAGTTCGGCTCCCTCTGCTGCCGGTAAAAAACGGAGAATAGCAAAACCATTTCCTGCTTTATCCACAGTGGGCTTCCACAGACGATCATCTCCATATGATTTCTTTTCATTACCACCACCAGCACTTTCTGCTGCTTGGATAAGTTTGGAGATGTTTGATTTATTACGTTTTAGATTTGCAAAAGACATTTATATTTCCTTTATATTTGCTGAAGTGTACTGTAATATCATAACATAAATTAGGCAGAATGTAAACCCTTAATCTTCAAAGATTAACATATTCTGCCGAGGTAAGAAGTTCAAATTCATAGCTTCTGCCTCTACTTTCTCAATGATAACACCATTGAGAAATTTCTTAACATCCTCTGGTTCAATATTGTTCTTATCACAAACATATAATATTGCATCCATATAGGATATTTTTTTCTTGAATACTGTCTTCTCAACAAGAGTTGAGAAGCCAGATTTATTTAGGAAGTTTGGTTGATCATTCACTGGCATAGACAGTGTTTTCTCCGAGATAGATTGTTCCAATATCATTATAATATACTCCATGAGTTCGCTTGATCATACCATCTTTATCAAATGATGGTTTAACACAACGATATTTAATTTTGTGTTCTCCATGCTCACCATAGAACATATCAACATATACTCCGTCACGTAAATACTTTTCCAAGTTACTGACGTACTTCTGACGATTAGCCAATTTACTCTCAGCGCCTTTTACATTCTTACGGACTTCTTGCCGTGCAGATGCAACCAACTCTTTTTGAGTTTTAATCCATTTCTGAACTTTACGGAAGTGAAAGATGTCGTCTTCACCACGACTAAGAACAGTCTCATGAATATTCTTAAACTTAGGCGGATTTTCTGCCATACGTTTCTCACGTGCTGCAGCCAAACGTGCAATAGCTGCAGCTTTATTTTCTGCAGACATTGGTTTACGAGCTTTCTTAAACTTTTTACGCTTTACTTCTTTAACCATAACAAATCTCCTTCATTTGATATAAGTATTATAACACATCCAATTACAGATGTAAAGCATTATTTTCGTTATTATTCATTTTTTTTCGTCAAGAAGGATAATTTCAATCTCATCACCGCCATCAATGTAACGATGTTTTATATATCCTTCTTCACATAGGTATGTAATTGTATCACCTACTATAAGATCACGTTTGCCTTCTCCCCATATCTTTCCAATCATATATCCAATGAAGGCAGAGCCGCCGAAGAATAGCCAGTTTATAATAGTAGGATCAATCCACATATAAGTCTCCCTTTAGTGTTATTTATACACAATCAAATGAGACTACATTCTCAACACGGAAAGAGCGCCAGCCCTCAGCATTGATATCATAGACAGGAAGAACCTCCTCATTAATATTACGAACCTTTTTCTGAGTGATAGGTTCATCTTTAGTAGCTGCAGGGATAATATCCTCTCGGAGAGTACACTGCATATCACGTGTATCACCATTGACTTTTTTAAAGACAACACGACATGTGCTAGCACTTAACTGTTCAATCATTTCACTTCTAGTAATCATACGTTTTTCCTTTCTACAACATATGTGCCTTCCGGCAGAGACCATGCTTGCATTAACTTATAATACATTTGTGCATTCATGGCAATTAAATCAAATTGTTGACGGTGCTCATTCCATTGTCGAATGAATACTCTATCGTCCCACATGAGAACACCAACATCTTCAAGATCGCCTTCATGATCTAAGATAGTAATGATAGTTTCATCTTCCTCATGTTCTATCGTAAACATTAACGGCGCATATTTGCTATAGCAACAGCATCCTCTTTACGAGTAATAGGAACACCATTAGACTTGTGCATCTGACCAATACCAATAATATAATCACCAGTATATTGTGTGGCATCTTTCTTAGTACCATTACCAGCAATCTTATCAGAAGTCATTCTAGGACCAGTGTTATAATCTGGAATAGAATTACCAGCATCAGCCTTAACTTTACCAACACCCATCTTTTTCATAAAGGCTTCATGATCGGCTGCACGTTGTTTCCAACCTGGTGCTTTTTTCTTCTTAGATTTACCATGGACTTGAACGCCCTGTATCATATGCATACTCATTCAGTGTATCTCCTATCAACCGCAGAAGCATCCCAGACATATGGACAATAACGATACTTTGGTCCAAAAACAACCACATCACTATCACTAACTTCTGAGAATACTCGATCATCATAATCCCGGTGGATGTAAACTGGTCCACCGAAAACTCTAAGAGCGCGAACATACTCGTCGCCCCTAAATCCTACATAGTGTACAGTTCTCATAACATCTCCTAATTTCAAACTACTTTTCTCAACACCCCTAGTATCTTCAATCTTAACGCACGGCCTTATTGACGTTGCCGCTCTGTCTTAACTGAAACTAGCATTGAACTTTTAGGTGATCTGCCCTCTGTTCGGATGCTGAGAAAAGTAGTCTCCAAACTATTTAAAGTAGCGCCTGAGAAACAACTACAAGGAAGTGTACTTTTAGGTAACCCAATAAAACCCTCCGTACCAGACGCTAGTTAAAATAGTTTTCGTGGGAGGGACTTTCTGCAGTGCCCCTCCCCTTATCTACTTTCCCGTCAGTAGCAAACGCCTGGGTTTCCTTCGGTACCAGATGGTCATACCCACCTAACAATACCATGTACATTGGCAGTTAGGTTTTTCGATAACAATTAACTAAATTTAATTAATCCCAATCGTTATCGAATTTCGTTGTGTGATACATTGTCTCGCCATAATACTCGGCAGCATATTTAGAAGCATCAGTCCACTGATAAATGTTGTGGGTTTCTTTAGGAGCTTCCACAGACTTACGCTTAGGCTTTATATTAGTATGCTTAACATTTTGCATAGTGCGAGCAGAGTTGGCTTTGATCTTAGCCATTTTGTTACGACGATCGCCAATCTTTTTTATTAGAGCCAAACGGTCTGCTTTTTGAGTTGCTGTCATAGTCATATGTAATCTCCAATGTTGTTTCTTTGAGTAGTA
>Ga0206123_10004296_pt1 | contig 11227 bp, 14 predicted proteins | sample Helgoland_Spring_2_FD_160086 | JGI IMG/M metagenome (GOLD analysis project Ga0206123, IMG submission 160086) | Pelagic subsurface seawater microbial communities from Kabeltonne, Helgoland, North Sea - Helgoland_Spring_Bloom_20160316_1 | ecosystem: Environmental > Aquatic > Marine > Epipelagic ... | reverse complement strand
AGGTGGCCGGCGTGGTGGCGGCGGTGAAAGGCGAGATGACCGACGTGGTGGCGGTGGTGGTGAACGGAGGGCACCTCGTTCTACCGAACCAGACTCCAATGGTTGGATTACTGTTGGTGGGAACAGCCGAACCCATAACCACAGCGCCTAAACGTTCTTCTACCCTTTCATTACTTTAGTATAGTTATGTAAAAAAAAATTATAGTTTACCCCTTTATAGTTTTTTGTTAGATGTACAAGTTTTTTTATAAAGGGCTAAAAAAAAATTTGATATCTATCCACCATTCATGTATAGAAGTAATTCTCATTCTTCCATCCAAAACTTACGAAACTCAAAACCTACGACAAAACTACAATGACTTCTCCTACTCCAACTTCTCCTACTCTTACTTCTACTGGTATTGGACCAGTGATCCAGGTTACCAAGGTTCTTGACGGTCTCCCACGCCCAGACTCTCGTTCTCAGTCTACCCCTCCACCAGAGGTCAGGACCGACAATGAAAGTGGTGTTGAGGATGGTGCTCTCGAGCTCGCCAAGCAGTTCATGTCCACTATGGGCAATCTGGCTCGCAAGTGCCATAGTCGTGGTGCTCTGTCGGAACTCTACCTCACTACCCTGACTGCGTGGGCTTCACCCGAGGTCCAGGCCGACGAGTCACTCCAGCGGCACTTTAAGCAGGTTCTATTCGCCATTGCCCATGGCATGAAGCTTGTGCGTGTGCGTGACCAGGGGCGGTCTCTTTTCTGGAACCGCTACCGCGACAACACGGGAAATCAGCTAGAAGATGAGCGCGCCAAGTACACCGTACGCCAACAGGAACGTCGTGGTGGACAGAGCCAATACCGAGAGGATCGTCGTGGTGGACAGAGCCAATACCGAGAGGATCGTCGTGGTGACCAGCGCGAATACCGAGAGGATCGTCGTGGTGGACAGAGCCAATACCGAGAGGATCGTCGTGGTGGACAGAGCCAATACCGAGAGGATCGTCGTGGTGGACAGAGCCAATACCGTGAGGATCGTCGTGGTGGACAGAGCCAATACCGCGATGATCGTCGTGGTGGACAGAGCCAATACCGCGATGATCGTCGTGGTGACCAGGGGGAACGGCGTAGTGGTACACCAGACTCCAAGGGCTGGATTGCCGCTGGTGGTAACAGTCGGTCCCATCACCGCAACGTCTAAACGTAACCTGCCACCCCCCTTATTTTGCTCCTTCTCCTTCTCATTCTACTTACCTCTAGTATAGTTTTATATAAAAAAAATAATAGTTTACCCCTTTATAAAATATCTTGTCATAGTATCGAAACCCAAACCCATCGTTTTAATGTTTAATACTTCTATATTTTATTAATTCTAATAGTTTATTTTTTATTTCTAATGCTTTTATATAACTATTTGGGTTATTAATATTGAAGTTATTTGGACATAAAAATAAAAGTTCTTCTTGCTGTTTCTGTGTTATATTTTTTTTTTCATTATCACTAAAATCTCTCCAACCATTTATATCCATTAGACTTCTTAATTCTATATCTATTACCATTTTATTAAAATCTAAATCCATTTATATACTAATATTAAATAATTTTTATACTAATATTAAATAATTTTTATCATAATATTAAATAATTTCTAAAATATTTTTATCATAATATTAAATAATTTCTAAAATATTTTTATCATAATATTAAATAATTTCTAAAATATTATGATAATTATCATCCAATGAATGTGTATATATAGCATACACATATGCAGCATTTATTTCTGGATTTATTATACATTGTCCATCCCAACTTGTATCTTTCGCGAACTTTTTCCATACAAAATCTGGATGTTTCTCACTAATCCAACCTTCTGTTTTTAGTCTATTATATCCCATATTAGATTTAATCGTTTTCGTATGTATATATCCCCAAAAAGATTGTGTTTTTTCTGGATAGTATGTGCTACCAATTATAAAATTTAAATATATCGTTTCACCATCTTTTAATTTATTATGAGATAAAGGACATTTCGTATGCAAAGTTACACGCACTTTATTATATGCATAATTCCAAACAGATACTCCATTATCTATATCCATACCAAATGGTTCATTAATTGAACATATAATTTTTAAAATAGAAAGTAAATCACTTGGATATGGTTCATTACTATCATTCGATTTACTATCATTCGATTTCCTATTATTCGATTTATTTCTTTCTCCTAGAAAAATAGACATATTATTTTTTATAGCATTGTCGCACGCTACAATCATTAACATTTCTATGTCAAATGGCGTAAACTCAATAATTTGTCCATTGTATTTTACTTTTATAACATATTTGGGATATTGGTATAAACACGATAAAGTTGTTGCTTTATCGCAAAATCCTGCCCATTTCGCATCACTTTTATTAGAATTACGGTCTCTAAAATAATGTGTTTTTTGATACTCTTTAGAATTTGTTCCAAACAACATATCATATTTATCTAATCCACCATTATCACAATATAAATTATTATAATAGGGATTTGGCGATTCTCTCATTGGCCACCAATGATATTTATATAATGGTTGTATAGTTGACCAATTTAATAAGTCGTTTGTTCCTCCTATTTTATTACTATATTTCGTACAAGATGAACCCATTAATAATTTGTCTGAATTAATAAAATTTTAAAAATCAATTTTATTATGTTATTATTATTATTCTTTTTCTAACAATAATAATAATAATAATAATAATAATAATAATAATAATAATAAAGTTATATTTATAAAATAACTTTATATTATGTATAATTATAGATTATATCGTATAGACACTAAAACTAAACTAGATCTACAGAATATCTCATCCTATATTAAAAATTTGGAGATTAGTGATACTATGTTATACTATAATATAGATAAAATAACACATAAAGAGAAAATTACTCATATTCGAACTGTATTTATGGATCCTATATATTCCTAAAAGATTAGCATATTTGATATATTCTATTGCTATTGATTATGATACATTAATTATTATGGACTATATTAATTTTTTTAAAAATAGAGGTATTAAATTTTGTTGGCATCATCTTCAGTATAAATATTATTGGCATACTAAAATACATAATTATAATAAAAATCTCGAACTACTTAGATTAGATGTTAATAATGAATTACTTAAAACCTGTCCTCCATTTCATTTATCTGTTAATAAAAATGGTAATTATGGAGAATCATGTATATGTCAGGATGATAGTAGTGGCACATATTCTCTATTAGAATGTTTATGTATAGATATTAATGTTAACTACTATATAAATAATACTAATATTTCCTATTTAGATAATTTACTTGATATTGAAATCAATATAGATGATTTAATTACTTGGAATGTTCCTTTTATAGATGAAGAAAATAGCAATTATCCTATCTCTTGTTTTTTATTGGGTATATTATTTAAAGCCAGTTATTTAAATAATATACCCAATAAAAAAATAGATGAAATAATTAATAAAGTGGAATACTATATACACAAGATTCCTAATATATAATACATAATAAATTTAATATAAAGTTGCATTGGTAAACTTATCCAGAAGCTCTTCGAGAACGCCTATCTCCATCCCCACCATCTTGATACCTAGAAGGTCTATCGGATCGTGTGGAAGATGGACCATCTCCCCCACGTCTATCTCCTCGATCTCCCCCACGTCTATCTCCTCGATCTCCCCCACGTCTATCTCCTCGATCTCCCCCACGTCTATCTCCTCGATCTCCCCCACGTCTATCTCCTCGATCTCCCCCACGTCTATCTCCTTGTCCCTGTCCTCTATCTCCCTGCCCTCTATCTTCCTGATTTCTATCGTATTCTTGTCGTCTATCCTCTATCTCATTTCCACTATTATCTCTATATCTGTTCCAAAGTAAAATTCGTCCCTCTCCCACTACTCTAACAACGTGTAGACTATGGGCTAAAGCGAATAGAATTTGTTTAAAATGTCTCTGTAGTGAGACATCCGCTAATACTTCTGGACTTGCCCAAGAACCCATTGTACATATATAGAGATACGATAGATCTCCACGCCGTTTTGTAAGTCTCGCTAATCCTCCTACTTTCTCCATAAAAGTTGTTGCTAATGTTAATGCTTGTGGATCTACGCCATTTTCCGTATTGACCTGAACCTCCACTGGTACTTCCGTAGATGGAACTTCGGTAGAGCTTGAGTTATTTTCATTCTGTGTTGCCATTTTAATTGATTATATATATATATTATTTGCGTTATTTCCTTATAAATAATCAAATTTTTATTTAATACTTTTATTTAACACATATATCTATTTATTATCTAGTGTTGTTTTTTAAGTCTCGTTTTTTAAGTCTCGTTTTTTAAGTTGCGTTTTTAATATCATAAAATCTATACTTAAACATAATAATATTTATAGTTATATATTATGCCTTCTAGATTATATGATTCTATTCTTACTAACGATGATATAATATTTAAATATAAATCTCTACCTAATTTAAATATTGGAAAAAGAAATGGTATGACTGACTATATTGATTTCATACCATTCGATGAAGTTGATACTATGGCTAAAGGAACTGATTGTTTTGGTAGACGATTTATTGTGATAAAATGTGTCATTGATAATCGTCCCATTATGCAAACATTTTTTCAAAGATATTCTAATTCTAATTCACATTGGATGGGATGTGGACACGCCACTGAGTTACTTGTAGATACTAGTGGTGGTATGAACGATACACAATTTAAATTGTTAGTTGATTTAATTATGGAAAAAAATATTATAATAAAAGAGGAACATTCTCCCGCATCACAACTCTATATAAATAAAACTGTTTTTCCATACCGTCAATATTTGGCCGCTAAAATTATAAAACAACAATGGCGTATGTGTAGATGGAATCCGACCTATACTATGTGTCAAACCATACAACATAAAAATTATACTGATATTATTAATACTGCATCTTAAATTTTAGATTAATAATACTAAAAACTTACATAATACAAATTATATTAATAGACATAATAGACGCAATATGAATAGACATAATAGACGTAATATTAATAGACGTAATATTAATAGACGCAATATTAATAGACGCAATATTCAAAGTGGTTTTGCACCTCTCACACATATTCTGCTCGGTAAAACGATGTTTCTAATATTCGATTTAAAGGCGGCGATGATAGAGATGACGCATATTATGAAAACCTTGATACAGAACTAGCTGTATTTGAGGCTCAACGGGTCGGAGTAGATGCTAATTAAGCTGCACTCAAAGCATTCCAGCTACTTGAGAATGCTGAAATTACGTCAATTCTTTATTTTGATTATAAAGATACTGAAATTGATGAAGTAGCCACCAGAACTATTATTGAACATGCTAACTTTATGAAAAATAACCCTTCAGTAAACCTTCGTTTAGAAGGCCACACAGATAATAGAGGAACTCATGGATACAATTTGGCGTTAGGTGAAAATCGCGCATTAAGTGTTAAGGAAGTTCTTGGTGGTTATAACCTTGATGAACTAATTATTGTTATAAGTTATGGTGAAGAGAAGCCTATACTAACTGGAAACAATGAAGATGCTTGGAAGAAAAATAACAGAGTAGAATTCGTGTATTATTAAAGTATAACTTTTTTAATTATTTTCCATACAAACTATAAATCTCTAAAGGATTTTTATACTGATTAATTTTAATTTCTTTAAATTTAATTTTAGATTAAAATTTAAATATTTCTATATTATATAGACTATGAGAGATAAAACGCTTATTGCTATGGCTGGGGCTATTTACGCTACGTTTGCTGTTCGTAATAATAATACTAAAAACTTACATAATACAAATTATATTAATAGACGTATTAACTTAGAGTTTAATTCTAAACATAACTTAGATAAATCTAGAATGATTACTATTTCTGCCGAAAATTCTAATCATAAATCTAATAATCATAAATCTAATAACCATATTATACATACACCTGAAACTGACTCCGAATTCCAAAGAGGTTGGATGAAAAATTGTGAAAAAATTCGAGTTATTTCTAGAGAAAATTATGAAAAATTATCTAAATCTACTTTTGTTGGTAAACCAAGATTTTATAATAAAGGTTTACATAATAACTTATATCTTGGACTTTTTAAAAATGTACAAGACGATAACTATCATTTATTTTGTTTAGATAAAAAGGATTCTATTACCTTTAAAACCAATAGTACATTCCCTAATACTGGTAAAGGATTTGGAACTATTCTTAAAGATTTACCTTACCAATCTGTTGATCTCACTTTCCAAACTAAAACTATTATAAATACTAGTAATACTAGTAATAAACGTAATGGGGGCGTTGTGAACATTGGTGAATTACAAGGATTTACTGGTCCTCTTGAATCTATGATTGGAGCAATGTCTGGCGGGGCACATTTGGCGGTAACAGAAGCAAACGCATCAGGTAAGTACCTACAGGGAACTATTAATATAGTCCAAGGCGATTCCGTTTGTATCGATCCCGCGGTCGCGATCGCACAGGCTGAAATAATGATCAACGATGATAATGTGATGGCTATTATGGGTCCTAATTGTTCAGGGAATACTGGTGCAGTGATAACCAACGTGCTTGTACCTAACGGTATTGTTGCAATTTCTCCATCAGCTACTTCACCTGCTTTAACCACTCTAGAAGACGGTGGATGGTTCTTTAGAACTGCTCCTTCAGATGCTAGACAAGGTCCAATACTTGCGAGTATTGCAATGTCGAGAGGACAAACTGATATGGCTGTCACGCACTCAAACAGCGATTACGGCAAGGGTTTGGCAGATGCCTTCGTAACCGCCTATGAAGCTGCTGGTGGAACAGTTACGGTTATTGCTGGACACAATGACGACAAGGCTGACTATTCTGCTGATGTTGCTGCGTTGTCTGCTGGTGGGTCAGCTACTCTAGCTATATTAGGTTATGCCGATACAGGCGGTAGAGGAATTATTGCTGCTTCGGAAGATACTGGTGCATTTTCGGACTATGTGTTTGGTGATGGTATGATCAGTGACGTAACTTCAGGTGCTGTTCAAGATGGATCATGGGGTGTTGTTCCTTCACCAGATGCTACACTTGCTGCAAACTGGAAAGCAGTTGCTGCGGCAGGTGGTGTAGATGGTACTGGAGTATACTCAGCGGAATCTTACGATGCAATGGCTTTAATTATTCTGGCTTCTCAAGCCGCAAGATCAACGGATAGAGCTGCTATTCAAGCTCAAATAATGAATGTTGCCAATGCTCCTGGTATACCATGTCACGCTGGTAAATTAGGTGATTGTTTAAAAATGATTTCAGGTGGATTACAGGTTAATTATGTTGGCGCATCTGGTGTTGAGTTAGATGCAGGCGGAACAGCTAACGGTTCATACGCAGAGAGTGAAGTCGTTGGTGGGGTCTTTACAAATATTAAAATCCACACATAAATAATTATTAATTTATTAAATAATAATATATTTTTATAGATTAAAAATATATTATTATTATACTATGAAAATTAAAAGTTTAATTACTATTACTTCTCTAGCTACTATCTTTTCTATTATAAAAAACACCAACGATAAACCTATATCTTTAGAACTAATTTCGGAAGGATTTAATAAACCTATTTTAATTCGACCAATCCCTAATAATAAGTCATTTATAGTAGTTGAACAAACAGGCTATATACATTTAATGGAATCAGATGGAAATAGAGATAGAAATAGAAAACCGTTTTTAAATATTTCTGATAGAGTTCATCAACCAACCGGATACGATGAACGAGGACTCTTAGGTTGTACATTTGATCCTAACTTTATTTCTAACCATTATTTTTATGTTAATTATATAGATAAAAAAAATACTACAACTATCTCTAGATTTAAAACTAATAATAATGTTGGTGATCCCAATTCTGAACAAAAAATATTGACTATTAAACAGCCTTACAATAATCATAATGGAGGATGTATGGAGTTTAGAGACGATGGGTATTTATATATTAGTGTGGGCGATGGTGGCGCAGGTGGTGATCCTGAAAATAGAGCACAAGATCTTACTGTACTTTTTGGTAAAATACTTAGGATAGATGTATCAACTATCGAATCTTATACCATTCCACTTGATAATCCATTTTATAATTTAAATACTATAGAATCTACTAATAAACAAAATATACGAAAAGAAATATGGTCATATGGTCTTAGAAATGTTTGGAAATTCTCCTTTGATGCTGAAACTCAAGATATGATTATGGCAGATGTTGGACAAAATAAGTATGAAGAAATTAGTTTTGAACCTAAAAATTCTTCTGGAGGACGAGGAGGAGAAGGAGGAGAGGGAGGAGGAGGTATAAATTACGGATGGAATATTTATGAAGGAATGGAGTGTTATAATAATAATAACTTGTGTGGTCAAATTGACTCTAGGATGCCTGTTTATACATATGACCATACTATTAGTAATCGTTCTATAACTGGCGGATATGTTTATCGTGGTAAAAATATTCCTTATTTACAAGGTAGATATATATTTGGAGATTATATTAGTGGAAATATTTGGAGTATTAAAATTAATACTACTAGTAATACATATAAATTATTATATAGTCATACTATTAAAAATAAAATTAAAATTAGACTATCCTCTTTTGGAGAAGATCACGATAATGAATTATTTTTAGTTGATTATGGAGGGAAAATATATAAACTTGTTGCTTAAATAAACTTGTATCTTTATTTTAAAGTCTATGACTTATGATTGCTCAACTTATGATTGCTCAACTTATGATTGCTCAACTTATGATTGCTCAACTTCTGATTACTCTATATGTATGTCCCCTAACCATCCTATTGGATTAACCTATACAATATGTTCACATTCATTTCACCTTAATTATTTAAATGCCTGGATAGCAAATTTTTAACGTAGAAACATTAAAAATATGTGTCCTATATGTCGTCAATGTATTGATGAATGTTATACCAATATAATTCAACTAAGTCGTTCTAAAGAATTAGAAATTAGATATTATCAGGAACTATTCTGAACTATTCGGAACTATTCGGAACTATTAAATATTCTTTTATTATAAATTCTAATAATAAAGTAATTTATGGTTACTTTTATAATAAAAATAAAGTTAAAATACATTACTCAACTATTCCAAATATAGATATGTTTAGAACCAATGATTTATATGGACAGACTATATTATTACCAATAATTTAAACTATTAGTTCCATTTTTGGAACTACTGGTGCTTCTACAAAACACATATTCATTAATACTATACAACTAAATAATATACAAAAAACTAAATTTGTTAGAAAAGATGCTAATCCTATTTTCCATAACATATTATATTCCAATTCATTACATCGTTTTTTTCCATACAATTCTAATCCACCCCATATTACTAATCCTATTTCTATACTCATTAATACTATTCCTGCTACTCTTTTTTTATATTTAATACTATATGTTATAGATAATTTTGTTATTAACATTAGTAACATACTTATTAGTACATACAACCATAAAAAACTTGTTTTACATTCTCTCCATAACTCTATATCTGATTCTAATGACATTATTCCTAATATATAATAAGCTAATATACAACCTATTAATATCGTATATACACATACTGATTTTCCTAAATCATTCATAATAATAAATATCATAATAAATATCATAATAATATCAAATTTGATTTAAATATAAACAAATTTGTTATTATAATAATGTATGATATTACCGAGTATACACAATTAACCATATATCAAAAATTCTCTCTTAATATAAATTTTTTTGTATTAGACCTATATTTTTATATTAAACATTTTATATCTAAATCTAAGTAAATTATTTATAGGGATGGATATTATTAATTGCGTTATTAAAAATAAATTCTATTTAGTATTTAAATTATATTATATAGAGTGATTATTGGAGAGACGAAAGGAGTTATAATAGGAAACCCCAATTAAATCCACAATAGTTACTTCTCATATTTAAATCTACTCGTTTTTTCTTTTTTCTTTTTCTTTTTTTCTCTTCTCTCCTTTTACGTAATATATCTAACACACGTCTTGTTCGTATGTTCTCTTCTAATCGTTTCGCCTTATCTATTGGGTTTTCCGGTGTTATTCTTGGTTTTCCCTGTGTTATTGTTCTAAACTCTATCTTCTCAAGTGGTATATATATTTTTCTATATTCTTTATCTATTTTATATCCTGTTTCTATTCTGGGTACCAACATTACTAGTCCTCCTATATATTCCATATAGTCTTCCATTTTCTTTCCGTTTGTTAATAAATCATACTCTATTTTAGAATAATTCTTATTTAATATTATTAAATCTAATTCCTTTCTAATATATACATATCTGGTTGGCGATAACAGTCTTAAATGTGATGGAATTATATCACTTTTCCCCAATAATGTTTTTATTCCTATAGTTATATAATCTACCATTACTATAATAAATGAAAAAAAAAATAATTTATTTTTTAATTTTCAGGAATTTATTAATCTAGAGAAGTTAGTTCCGCATCGTGCTCTCCGATAAATGCGCGCAGTTCATCTACCAGTCCAAAGATCTGTTGCCATTCATTCTTGTAGAACGTCACTGGAAATCGCCGGATGTTGTTAATCTGGACCGCGCCCTTTTGGGATACCTTAATCTCTGGCTTCTTTTCCTTTAGAGAAAGTCGTGCCACCTTCCGCTTCTCCGCCTTGTACGCTGCCTCTATCACTTTCAGCTTCTCACGTAGTTCGCTCTCTGATAGCATTGGTGGGGTACTCCCATCTTCTACAGCTACATGAGATTCCATCCCGCCACGAAGACGAAGAACCAGATGGAGAGTGGACTCCTTCTGGATGTTGTAGTCTGACAGAGTTCGTCCATCTTCCAGCTGCTTTCCAGCAAAAATCAGCCTTTGCTGGTCTGGTGGAATGCCTTCCTTGTCCTGGATCTTTGCCTTTACCTGCTCTACCGTGTCTGATGGTTCCAAGTCAAGAGTGATGGTCTTTCCTGTGAGTGTCTTCACAAAAATTTGCATCCCGCCACGAAGACGAAGAACCAGATGGAGAGTGGACTCCTTCTGGATGTTGTAGTCTGACAGAGTTCGTCCATCTTCCAGCTGCTTTCCAGCAAAAATCAGCCTTTGCTGGTCTGGTGGAATG
>Ga0206123_10004294_pt1 | contig 11229 bp, 10 predicted proteins | sample Helgoland_Spring_2_FD_160086 | JGI IMG/M metagenome (GOLD analysis project Ga0206123, IMG submission 160086) | Pelagic subsurface seawater microbial communities from Kabeltonne, Helgoland, North Sea - Helgoland_Spring_Bloom_20160316_1 | ecosystem: Environmental > Aquatic > Marine > Epipelagic ... | reverse complement strand
GGACAAAGAATTAAAAAAATTAAAAAATAAAAAATAAAAAATAAAAAATAAAAATAAAATAAAATACTTAGATATATATTTTATATAGATATAATACTATTATTTGTAGGTATATATTTAAAAGAAATGCTATTATATATTTTCATAGTACTATCTTTATGTTTCCAATCATTTATATTACCACCAGCCTTTAAAGATAAGTAGTTCATATAATCTTCAATAGACCATTTATTTTTATTATCATTGGCAACAACTGGTAAAAAAGTGGCACTATTGCCATTATTTAATGTTAATAACATACCATGTTTACCGTCAAAAATAAAATTTTTAAGAGCAGTTGAAGATTTATATTCAATCCAGTTATTAATATCATCTAAAATTTCAATTTTAAATATATGATTTTTAAGATTGTTAATAGTAATAGGAATATTCCATCTGTTAATTGAATCATTTAAACAATTTATAGAAGCATTTGTTATTTTAATTAAACTATTGGTGTTATTATTTTCACTTTGAAAATTACCATAACTAGAATTTGTTAAATGTTTATTATTTTTTATTAATTCTGTTCCTACAAAAACACCAGTGTTCATTTTATTAAACAAAGACCATTTAGGTAAATAAAATTCATCATTATAATTAACTAATTGTGAATTAATAATAGTTTTAATAAGACCAATACCAAGAATAATATCAATTGGTAATAAAATATTATTATTAAAAGAACCATAAATAATTGAAACATATGATACAAATTCTTGATAATTATTATCAAAATCGATACTATATTTATCAATTAAAGAACTATTATAATTACTTGAATCATAATAGTCAATAACTTTACCATTCCAATTAAAAAATGTAGAAACATAAATAAATGTTTTAATAGCAAATGGTCCACAAATAATATCTAAATTTTGATTATTAATATTAATATTATTATTAATTAAATCATCAATTAGATTTTCTTCTTTTTTCCATTTATTATATTGTTGTGGATATTTTAATAAATCTAAATTATTAAATCTTTTACCATAATGAGTTAAATCAGTTGTAGCAAATAGTAATACTTTATCATCTGTATTATTAATAAAATAAATAATATCATTTGCTAATTTTTTTAAGTCAGAATATGGTGTAGGACATAAAACTAATATTTTTGCATTTTTAAAATATTTTTTAAATTCTGATTGTACCCATTTAAAAGAATATTCGTTATTTGCACCATTTGTAAATTCAGAATTATTTAAAATATAATTAGTTTTATTTTTAATAAAAAAATCATTAAAAATTGTATCATTCTCTAATACGAAAACTTTATCATTAGAATTAGAAGGATCGTGTAATGCTGCTAGATAAATAATATATTTAACAGATAAATCAGTATTATTTAAATTATCAAAAATTAATTTTCTAGCATTACCAGCATATTGTATACCAGCGTGTGGAATAATAGCACCATTAAAGTTATTAAAATAATTAGAATATATATTCATCTAACTATAAAAAATAAAAAAATCTATTTATGTTTTGCACGCATAATTATAATTAATAACACCATCGGGATTACCAGGAGCATATCTATGTGTTGCTAAACCTCTTGCCCAATTATCAATATTATCAGAAGGATTTATAGATAAATTATTTTGATCGGGATTTACTTGATCAGATAAAGGTATTTCAATTAAAGGTACATGATTATCTTTGGCAACCATTCTATAATTAGTCGGAATTCTATTAAAAGTTTCTATAGCAAAATCTTGTGGATTATTATGTAACCATTGCCAACGATTAATACCAGTACCTCTTAATGTATTAGAAGGATTTGATAATCTAGTAGATTCTTGCGGAGTAAAACAATCGCGGGGATTAGAAGAAGAATTTATATTACAATTACTGCTTTTTTTATAAGTGTTGGGTAAATATCCATCAGTACTACATTTTGTATTTTTATAATTTAATCCCAATAATTCACTAGAGTCATCAACAGCAGAACCCATTGTACATACATTAGGACCATATGATTGAAATCTTACTGAAGGATCAATAGGCATTTGTTGGCCACAATCTTGACAATCGTTGTCGGGAACATTTATATTATATAAACCTGGTGTAATACTACGTTTTAATTTTTCTTCATAACTGCATTCATCATAATTTAAGCGTGTATCATTGGGGTAACTAGAAGTCATTAATTATTTAATCTCTAATAATTTATTATAAAAAAAATTTAACATTTATTAAAATTCATTTTTGGAGGCAATGGTATAGATTTATACATAATAGATTGACAAGAATTTAAATGATTTAAAGAAGTATCAATAGGATCAGTTTTATCATTTTTAACAATATTATCCCCTGTTGGTATATAATAATTATTTCCACATTTAGATATATATCTTGTTTGTCCTCTTAATTCGCTTTCCAAATCAACTATATTACCAGTTATATGAGACACAGATGTCCCACCTACAAATCCTAATTGGTGTCTGCATTTTTCATTATGTTCGTATCTAAAAGGTGATAATATATATCCTAGTGTATTAACACTTTCTCCTAAATTTTGTGTATAAGAACATGTATCATATTTTGTTCTATTAAAACTCATCTCTAATATTATATAATATAATATTAATATTGACATCTTTTATTAAATTCTGCTCTATTTTTATATGAACGGGTGTCTTCACCGCCATTTGTCCATTCGGGTACAATATGATCCGGATTTTGTAAATCTTTTAAACAATCTACTAATGGGTACGCATAATTTAATTCTTTTTCCATAATTGTTTTTTTACATTTAAATTGATTAGTATCATTACCAGATAATAATGATAATTCTTCTTCTATATTACCTTCCGCACCTTTTAATAAAGGAGGGGCTTGAAAAACTCTTTCAAATAATTGATTTTGACATTTATCATGAGTTAATGCTTCTGGATCATTTCTTAATGCGGAATAATTATCTATTAAATAACTATCTGCGACACCATAACCAGGTCTCCCTCTAAGATTAGGATGTTCTAATGCAAGATTTGGAAATGAACCATATGTATTATCAGATTTAAAATCAGCATATCTATCAAATAAATTATAATCAGATATTTCTTTATTATTTTCTTCTTTTGAATTTTTCCAACATGTATCAGAACAAATACTTGAACCCATATTATATTCAATAACCTTTGACATATTTATCTATCTCTATATATATATCTTAAATTTAATTATTTATTATTGTTTCATACCTATTACACGATTTGTAATATTATCTCTTATAATATAATTTCCTTCTAGATAAATTAACCCATTTTCATAACCATTCATATTTTTAAGATCATTTATAATATTATTTGATCCAAAATATTGATGAGATACTACAAAATTATTTGTAAAATTATGTCCAAATGTTACACAAATATTATTATCTATAATAACATTATGATTATTATCTAATAGTAAATTATAAATATAAGAACAATTATATGTATATAAGTTGCCTATTGTATAAGGAAATACCCATTCATTATTAATAAATACAGGATGATATGGTGTAATAATAGTACCTTCTTTTAATCTAACCATATTACATTTATTATCAGGACACTTCATTTTTATTAAACATATAACGGTAGATAAATTTCCATTCATATCATATAGTTTATCATTTTTAACTAATTTTGATAAATATTTATAACTTTTATCAGCCATTAAGATTTTTGAATTTTCATGAAAGCATCCACCATTTACATTATTAAAACTCTGAGAAAATACTTTTGAAGTAATATTTCTATTAGTACTACTTGTTATATCATTATTATAATTATTATTTGAAGGGATTGGTGGCGGCATATTTGTGTATATATCATCAATTTTTTCTTTTAAATTATTAAATAATTTTCCTCCGTATTTTTGAATACTTTTATCTTTAAAATTATTACATCTTTCTTGTTGATGAGCATCTTTAAATGAATTAATATAATTTTTCCCCCATTTATTATAAAAGTTATTATCAATTGCTAATATAATTTGTTCTTTAAAATCCAAAATAATATCATTATTACTATTTTTATATTTATCTAAATATTTATAATAATTTTGAAAATTATTATCTGATAATGTTTTGACTAATTCTAATCTAATAATATTATCATTTAATTTATCATTATTATCATCAATATCTATATTTTTATTAAATGTAGTTTGAAATAATCTATCGCGCGATGATAATGTTTTATATTTTAAAGCAATACATATTAAATCAGAACATTTTTCTAAATCTTTATTTAAAATTTTAAATAAAATTGTTTTAGATGAGCCATAATTTATACTTGAAATATTAATATTATTAATATCATATCCAATACATTCGGATTTATTTTTAAATTCGTTACATGTATATTTTAGATCAATTATACAATTATTAGCGATTATTGTTCCAATATTTGCGAGTGCATGAATAAATATTGTTCCTACAAATCCAGAATCCGGAATAAATGAAAAATTACCATTTCCAATTTTTGCGATATTAACTAGCAAATCAGTATCTAAAGAATATCCAAATCCAAATGTATAAATATTAGGTAATTTAATTAAATTATTATTTAATGATAATAACTTTCTATTTAATGTATCAATAATACCGCGAGGTGGTGATAAATGTTCGCTAGGAATACCATCGGTTAAAAATAGTAATACAGAAGATCTATCACTATCTTTTATATAATCATTATTATTTTCAAATTGTTGTAAACCAATATTTAAACCAGACCACATATTAGTAGCTCCTTCAACTTTTAAATTGGAAATTTTATTTTTAATATGTGATTTATTAGTATTATTAATATTAGTTAAATTACAAATTACTTTAGCATCATTAGAAAATGTAATAATAGATAATTTATCACATGGTTTCATGCTTTCTATAATAGTTTGTAGAGCATGTTTAGTAATATCTAATACTGTAAAACCAATATCTAATTTTTTTCCATCTTGTTCTATATATGCTGGCGAAGACATTGAACAAGATACATCAATAACAGCAACAATATCTAATGGTGGATAATTATTACCTTCTATAGGACATATATTAATTTTAAAATAAGAATATTCATTATAGATATTTTTAGATATATTAAAATTAATAATAATATCTTCAATTTTAAATATATTATCATTTTCATTATTTTGTGAATTATCATTTTCATTATTAATATTTTGTGAATTATCATTTTCATTATTAATATTTTGTGAATTATTACTATTAATAATATCTAATATGCATCTATTTGGTTTTAAATGAGTTATATCTAAATAATTTCTTGTTATAGGTGAAGTCTTACTTGTTGATAACCATTTAATTATTGCCGAATATTCATATGTATTACCTTCATTATCAATATATGGATTACACATAATTAGATGAGTGATAGGGCATAAAAATAAAGAGTTGTTATGAGATTGCATTATTTAATTTTAAATTTAATTTTAAATTAAATATCATTTTTTAAATTTAATTTAAAATCTAATAAATTATTTTCACTTTTAGTTCTTTTTCTTTTATCAATTATATCATAAGATTTAATATTATTTAATAACAAATCATTAAATGAATTTTTATTATAATCTAATTTATAAGTTTTTTTTTGTACTGTATTTAAAAATTCTTTTATTAACCATGGATTTTTATTTACACTATTACCTACAGTTTCATATATATAATCATCTCCTTCTTTATATAATTGATTAAAACTTTCATTTACTCCATTTATATCTTTTTTATTATTATAAGATGTTGACCATATTTTATCATCAGATATGGATGAATATTTATATTCAATTATATTAATAACATTTTTATTAAATGGTATTTCTGAATTATTATTAATAAATGTTACAGGAGGAGAATATTTTGACATAATTTTTATTTCTACTTAAATATATATATATTTAATTCTTAAATTATTTTAATCTTAAATCTGAATAAATATTATTATAACATTCTATACCTCCATCTGATTTACATACATTATAGTCTTTATATAACCAGTTAGCAAATTCTTCTTGTTTATTTGGAATATTTGTATTAGGCATTGTATAAAAAATTTTATCTAAATAATTTTGATTATATACATTATAATTATCTAAATTTAAACTATTATTTAAAATATCTGTTATTTTATTTTCTATATTTTTATTAGAAATAGAACATGGTTTTAATTCATTATTATAAGAATTTTTATTTAATATATTAAAATTCATTAATGGATTATTAAATGTAGGAGATATACATATTTTATTATCAATAAAATCTAAATTGTTTTCATCTAAAAAATTTTCTTTTTTATTTTTTTTATCTTGTATATATCTATATATCAAAATTAATATTAATAATAATATAAATACTAATAATAATATATTATATTTATTTAAAATTAAAGCAGCTATTATACCAGTAAATATTATAATTCTCATTATAGTATTTAATTTTTCTTCTTCAGTCATATTATTATTAAGTATTAAAATAGGAATTAATAATTTTTTTATATCATATGACCAAAACATTTATAATATTAATATCTCTATAATATTAATTTATTAAATTTTTAAAATTTATATGAAAAAATAAAATTAATTTAATTAGGAGTTTGTTATATCACTTTGTTTATGTTTATTAGATAATTTTTTTTTTAGTTTTTTTTGCATTGCTAATTTTTTATATCGTTGATCATTAATTCCCGATCTAGTACCTTTTTTGCCTGTATTTATATCCTTGGCCATATTTTTCATTGTATTAAGATCTGGCAAATCATCATTATTTTTATTTTGAGACATTAGATCTGCGAACATACTCATCATATTTCCCATATTAGCCCCTGAATTTTTTTGTCCACTTCCTTGTTGTTGATTACCAAACATTCCAGGCATCATTGTTGCAAATTTCATAGCATCTTTCATTAAATTTTCTTGATTTAATTCACCACTTGATATTTTTGTTGCCATTTTTTGACTTACATTTGTAATAATATCACTAAATCCACTATTTGGATCACCTAAACTTTTTAATACATCACCATCTTCTCCCATAGATTTTTGTAATTTATTTATATCAACATCTTCTAATATTTCTTTAGCCAATTGTCCTAAAGTTGTATTTTCCATACCTCCTAAATTTAAATTTATAGATTTTTTAATTTTAATATGTTTTATTTTTTGTAAATTTTTTGATATAGTTTTAAAATTATTATCATTATCTTCCATATTTTCTAATTCATCTTCATAATTATTTTGTTGCAACATATTTACAATATTTACAACTAATTCATCTGGTAAATCTCTACTTAATATAAAAAATATACTTAGATAATGATGACATATATAATCATCTCTTAAAATTTTTCTTATTTCACTTAAATTTATATTATTATATATATTTAATTCAGAATTATCTGTTAACCATTTATTTGCTATATTTGTTAAATTTTCATTTTCATTTTCATTTTCATTTTCATTTTCATGTACATCTTCATTATCTTTTTCTTTTTCAGTATCTTTTTTAGTCACATTATCTTTTTCTTTTTCATCTTCTAATTTAATATTTTTATACGAATTTATAATTTCATCTGAAATATTATTATTAATGAAAATTAAATATTCATCTGAATTTTTATCTAATGTTAAATAATTTGATTTTATTTCTGTAAAAACTTTTTTTGCTGTATTACTTTTTTCCTTATGTTTTTTTGAAGTAGTTTTTAATTTTTTTATTAAATCTATATAATACTGATTAAATATATATGCTCTAGACATTAAATACTATATACTATATTTATTAAATTTTTTTTCTTTATATAATTTATATTATATCTTTTGATCTTTTATTTAATAATTCTTCTAATGAAGGTAATTTTTTATCACTATTATCACTTGTTGATGATATTGGATTTATTGATACAGGATCGAAATTTTCATTATTATAATTTTCTAATAAATCCCATTTATAATTTTTATCTTTTAATAAATTATCACTTTCTTCATCTAAAGAGGAAAAATTATCAGACATTGATGAACCTAAACTAAATGCAATTGGTTCATCAGAATTTTCATTATTATCATTTATATTTATATTTTCTTGTTTAGAATCTTTTGTATCTTTATTTAATCTCGTATTATTATCAATAGTAAATAAAGCTCCGCGATTTGGTAATAATAAATAATCAAAAACTTGTTTACCAAATAAAATATCTTTTTTATCAGTAATATTTATATCTTCTTTAACTAATAATGCTGGAACAGAATGTATTATTTCTTGAATTTGATATCCTTCATTTCTTAAAAGATCAACTGATATTTTTTTAACAATATTATTTTTATCATGTTTTTTTATTGTTTCTATTAATATATTACAATGTTGACAATATTCACTATATATTAATATCATCGCTAATTAAAAATATTTGAAATATTCTTATATATAAATAATATATAAATAATATATATATTATTATATATAATTTCATTAGAGAATAATGGAATTGCGTAATAATGATATCCCATCCATGGACAATTATTATAATTCAACATATTGGGAAAATAATAAAAATAAAGATATTATAAAAAAAACTAAATTATCCAATTTAAGTACTTCTGATATGTTTAATAATTATACATCAATTGATAATAGTTTTACTTCATTAACTGGTGAGGAAATTAATATGGATGTTTTTAAACATAATAATATGCAACGTTTTATAAGTAAAAATGTAACTCAAAATATGAATACAGATAATTTTATTAGTAATAATAATAATGGTGAATTATTTAAAAATAAAAGAGAAGTTGAAACTGAAAATTTTTTTACACCCCAAATTGATATAGATTTAATTAATGGTTCTAAATTTGATTCTAAATATATGAAAAATAGAGCAGAATCTAGTCTTACACAGATAAATAATAATGTTTTTCCAATTGAACCAGTAAAAGTTGGACCAGGTATGGACGATGGTTATACTAATAGCGGTAGTGGTGGTTTTCATAATTATTATAGTAGTATTTATTCAACACCGAAAAATGTAGATGAATTAAGATCAAAAAATAATCAAAAAGAAAAAACTTTTAATATTGATTATCAAGCTCCAAAAATTAATACAGCACAGCGTGGTATTGTTGAATCATTAGATAAAAATAGACCAGAAAAAAGTTTTAAAATTAGTGAAGATAATTGGTTTAAAACAACAGGTGCTAATTTAAAACAAAGTAAAAGACCTATCCAAAATATTAAAGCAACTAATAAACAAGATTCCCATATTGAATATAAGGGTGGTGTAAATTATTTGAAACCAGGTATTGGTGCAGATGATAATTATGGTAAAGATAATATATTAATATATGATAATGAAAGACAAACTACAGAAGATAATAGTAATAATATTACAAATATAACATCTATTGTAAAAGCTGTTGTAGCTCCTATTTTAGATGCTGTAAAAATAACTAATAAAGAACATACGATCAGTTCATCAAGAGAAACTGGTAATATTAAAGGTAATGTCGAAAAACCAACCTTATATGATCCAATTAATCATATTACTAAAACAACTATTAAAGAAACTACTATTCATGATAGTCAAAATACTAATTTAACTGGACCAAGTGAAACATATTCCGCACTTACTGATGATTTTAAAACAACTGTTAAAGAAACTACAATTCATGATAGTCAAAATACTAATTTAACAGGACCTAATGAAACATATTCGGCACTTACTGATAATGTTAAAACTACTGTTAAAGAAACTACAATTCACGATAGTCAAAATACCAATTTTAAAGGAGATATTATTGAATCATATGTTACACACGATGATAATATGAAAACTACTGTTAAAGAAACTGTTCCACAAATAGATATAGTTAGAAATATAGGGCCTATTTCATATAGTACTTATGTATATGATGTTGATAGTATTGCGAAAACAACAGTAAAAGAAACTACAATTAAAGGTAAATCAGAATATGGTTTCTTAGGTGGTTTATTAAATAATTTAGTTGGAGGTTATTTTAATAAAGATATTAAATTAAATAATACAAATAAACAATTTACTTCAGAAAAATCTTCTAGTGGATATATATCTGCTATAACAGATCATAGACAATCCAGTCGTAAATCTTATTATGATGCTGAATTTGATGATACACGAGAAAATATATTAATTGCTGCTGGTCATACACCAAATCCAGGTAACATGAATATAAATATTGATTCAAAGGATGTTAATATGAAAGTTAATAAAAATAATGTTCAAAATAAAGATAGAGAATATGGTAATGTAGGTAAAATATATCATGATAATTTACCTATTGATAATATAAAATCATCTATTACTAAAGATAAAAATATAGATATTAATGCTTTTGAAAATAGATTAGATGGATCTTTAATGGATGCATTAAAAACAAATCAGTTAAATATTGAAATTAATCCTATTGTTTAATAAATTGTATATAAAAATAAATTATAATTATTATTAATAATAATGCAAGGATTGGTTGATAATAAAAAAGAATATATTAAAACTATACAAGACGCAATATCAATACCTATCGCAGAAAAAATAAATGAATTTTATAATATATCAACAAGTGAAAAAACAGGATTAAAAGGATTTCAAAAGCAGTTAAGTGTTATAAAAAATTGGAATAATTTAACAATTGATAAAGAATATAAAAATATAATTTCTAATTCTAAATATAAAAAATTAGATAAAATATATAAATTAACTATTGTAACTAATATTAAAATTAAAATATATGAACACAAAGATAATATAGATAATATTCAAATTAAATATCCATCATTTAAAGATTATATACATATATGTTATGTTAATGTTTCAGATTGGGTTTGGAAAAATCCTTTTTTATTTTTTAGAAATAATTTAAGGCAATCAGAAATACAAAATAATTATAATATTATTGAAAAAAATATTAAAAAAATTATTAAAAACACTATTAGAGAATGCACACCTATTAATGATATTATTGAACAAATAGAAGACGATTATCAAGATAATATTATTAAACAATTTGTAGATAAAGATAAAGAAAAAAAAAATAGAAATAAAGAAATAAACACTGTAAATGATAATAATAATGGTATTAAATCAGTTATAACAAGAAATTTAAATAAAATTAATACATATTTAATAAATAAAACTTCGGACAATTATA
>Ga0206123_10004291_pt1 | contig 11238 bp, 10 predicted proteins | sample Helgoland_Spring_2_FD_160086 | JGI IMG/M metagenome (GOLD analysis project Ga0206123, IMG submission 160086) | Pelagic subsurface seawater microbial communities from Kabeltonne, Helgoland, North Sea - Helgoland_Spring_Bloom_20160316_1 | ecosystem: Environmental > Aquatic > Marine > Epipelagic ... | reverse complement strand
GGTTGGGCCTGCCATAGCATCGGGAAGCCACGTTTGTAATGGTAGTTGTGCTGACTTGCCAACCGCACCCCCGAGTAATAGCAGGCATGCGATTGTCAGCGTGTTGCTGCCGTTTGGCCACAGGGATAGTGCTGCTTGTTCCATCGGTGAAAAATCAAGCGTCCCAAGGTGCTGATATAGTAGAAACAAACCGAGCGCCATTGCGGTATCACCAACTCTGGTAACAATAAACGCTTTTCGCGCCGCCGCGCCATTGGCCGGGTCTTCATGCCAGAAGCCGACCAGCAGGTAACTACAAAGTCCAACGCCTTCCCAGCCGACGAACAGCAATAGCAGGTTGTCTGCGAGTACCAGGACTAACATCGCTGACACGAACAGGTTCATATAGGAAAAAAAGCGACTGTAGTCTTTGTCACCCGCCATAAATGCAGCCGAATAAATATGGATCAATAAGCCAACCCCGGTAATGACCGACATCATGGTGATGGTGAGGCCATCAATATAAAACCGAACCGCAGGTGTAAAACCGGCGACGTTAATCCAGGTATATAATTCAGTGGTAATGGGTTGATTGATTTGCAGAAATTCTTTGCAGACCAATGCTGCAGTGATTGCAGAAATAGTGATACTGCCTATTCCGATCACCGCGACCAGATGCCTGGGGAGTCGCCCCAGGGTGAAAAACAAGAGCATGAATCCGATCAGGGGGGAAAGTGGAATCAGGAAGATGAAGTCAGCCATGATTTAGCCCACCATCCTGTTAGCCTGGTCAATATCGAGGGAGCGAAACCTGCGATGGACCTGAAGTAATAAGCCAAGACCGATTGAAACCTCTGCTGCAGCGATACTGAGAATTAGCATAAACATGACTTGCCCGTCAGCAATCCCCCAATGTGCGCCAGCTACGATGAATGCAAGTCCACAGGCATTCAACATGATTTCCAGTGACATTAGTATCAGAATGATGTTTCTTCTAACCAGCACGCCTATGAGTCCAATCATAAAAAGCATGGCTGCAAGCAAAAGGCCGTGGTTCATGGGAATTGCGATGGCATCATTCATGATCTGCCACTCCGTGCATCAACGAAATAGCTTCGGCCGAGATGGTAGGCACCGACCAAGGCTGCTAATAACAACATTGAGGCGATTTCGACGGCAAGCACATAAGGACCAAACAGCTCAAGGCCTACTGCTTTTGGCCCGACAACCTGAGCCGCCAGCAACTGTTCTGATTTACTGAGAACATAAACAATCTCGGCAAACAGAATGATACAAAGAATTGAGGGAGCTACCCACATGGCTGGCTTCAATAGTACGTGTTCCTGGACATCGCCGGAAGCACCCAGGTTCAGCATCATGATGACAAATACAAACAGGACCATGATGGCGCCAGCGTAGATGACAACCTCGAGAACAGCAGCGAAGGGTGCTCCAACCAGATAGAAAATGATGGCCGAGGCAAGCAGAGAGATTATTAAATAAATCAGCGCGTGGGCAGCGTTGTACCGCGTGACAGCCATGATGGTTGAAACGAGTGATACGGTTGCCGCTATGTAGAACAGTCCCAGTTCCAGCATAAATAACCTGCTTTTAATGTATACCTATGGCAATAGACTTCTCACATCAATAGGGGGTGCTTCATTTAGAGCTTCCCCCTTGTCCTTATTATTAATTGCTTTACCTGCTACATGATAAAAACTGTAGCCAGGATATTTACCCTGGCCGCTGATGAGTAAATGCTCTTTTTCATAGACCATGTTTTGTCGGTCGTACTCACACATCTCAAAGTCCGGTGTGAGTTGAATCGCATAAGTAGGACAAGCCTCTTCACACATGCCACACATGATGCAACGGGAAAAGTTGATGCGAAAAAACTCAGGGTACCAGCGACCATGTTCATCTTCGGTTTTTTGGAGCGCGATACAATCGACTGGGCAGGCGACGGCGCACAGGTTGCATGCCACGCAGCGCTCCTCTCCGTCGGGGTCGCGGGTTAACACAATTCGACCTCGATACCGCGGCGACAGATATGGCATGACCTCAGGATATTCAACGGTATCGGCTGGAGTGAAGGTGTGTTGCAGCACCGTATACATGGTGACGAGCTGGCTCCAGATTGCTTTTAGAATCACACCCATAACAGAATCGCTCCGGTCGCCAGAAGGTTAACAAGGGTTAGCGGAAGCAGATACTTCCAACCAAATGACATGAGTTGATCGTATCTTGGTCTGGGTATCGCTGCCCTGAGCAAAATGAAGAAGCAGATGAATACAAATGACTTGATGAAGAACCAGAAGATGGGCGGCAGAAAATCCGGTCCGAGCCAACCGCCAAAAAATATTGTCGCAATCATGGAAGAGATGAGGATGACGCCCAGATACTCTCCTACCATGAACATGCCGAATTTCATCCCCGAATATTCCGTGTGAAATCCTGCCACCAGTTCATGCTCTGCCTCTGGCAGATCAAAAGGTAATCGATGGCTCTCGGCAATACCGGCGATAAGAAAAACGACAAATCCCAGAAACTGTGGAATAAAAAACCAATAGTTGTCCGATTGCCAGTGAACGATTTCTACCAGGCTAAAGGTGCCTGCCTGCATGACCACGCCCATGAGTGACAACCCCATGAACACTTCGTAACTCACCATTTGCGCGGCGGACCGCAGGCCCCCCAATAGTGCATATTTGTTATTGGAAGCCAACCCTCCAAGCAGCACGCTGTAAACCGCAAGCGATGTCATACCCAGAAAGAACAGAAGCCCGATATTAAGATCCGCAACGTAAATATCAGGGGCATAGGGGATGACCGCAAATCCAAGTAACATGGCCATGACAATTGCGGTTGGTGCGAATACAAACACAAACCGATCAGCGAAAGGTGGTATCCAATCTTCTTTTGCAAAGAGCTTGATGATGTCAGCGACCGCAAGCCCTGCGCCAAATAGTCCAACACGATTCGGACCTAATCGGTCTTGCCATATCCCCAGTAGCCTGCGTTCAAACCAGACCAGCAGAGCGGCACCGGTGAATGAACCAAAGAGGGTGCCAAAAATGACAAGATAGATCGTTAACTCGGCCATCAGTTTTCACCGTCCGAGGTAATAATACTGGCTTGTCGTGCATCATCAACCGGGTGCCAATCGTCGATGGCAACAAAATCCGAAAGGCTCGCCCCGGTTATCATGTTGGTCGCCGGAATCAGTGGGTAGACCAGACAGCCGTCGGCAACCTGCGAGTCAATCAGTACGGTCATTTGAAGATCTCCGCATTTGACCCCGCCTCGATTGACGAGTGAAAGTGATGCAGCGGTTGCGCTGTTAATGCGAGCGTAAGGCGCAGGCACGAGACTGGCAAGCTCAGTCGCTTCATTGCTTACTGGATCTGATCCGAATATGTGGTGTTGACCGACAACAGTCGAGAGGTTTTCCGGCACAAGCTCGTACGGGGTTAATGATGCTTTTTGCTGGAACAAGGCAGTCCGGGACACAGCCGATTTGTCAGGACCGCCAATCCCGGCCTGAAATTTATGAATGGACTGATTTGAATTCCATCCAGGAGACCAGGTGTAAGCTCGCAAACTGGCCGGTGCCTGTTGTTGATTCCCTTCCATGCTGAAGGCTAATGCTGATTCAGCATCCTCCGGTTGCCGTGGTTCGCGAACAGATATATTGGCATTCATTGCCGTTCGCCCGCTTGACCGGTGGGTCATGCGAGCGGCCTTATTGCCCAGAATTCGAAAGTTTTCATCCGGAGAACAATTGACAATTGAACTGAATACCTCGTGCGCCGATGCCAGATCTGTTTGCAGGGTCGAGGCATGTTTCGGTTCTCCTGAAAGCATGCCTAACAGTTGATAGCTGGGGGTGATGTCCCCTTTTGACTTGAATACTGCCATGGATCGCTGGGCGCGGCCCTCACTGTTTATAAAGGTACCCTCTGCTTCTGCAAAAGATGCAGCAGGCAACAGGATATCCGCCTTTGAGGCTGTGTCATTGTCAAGCGCAGTTAACATGATGCGTTTGTCGATATTCTCGAGTATGTCGGGACCGAACCGGTGGCAAAGATCATTTTCGAGCACAATGATTGTCTCGGGATTGGTCGCGAGCATTGCTTCAGTGCTGTGTTCATTTTCGAGTAGGCTGGTGCCAATGCTATTGCTCTGACTCGCACAGAGAAAAATACCCGTGTTTGCATTTTGTTTTGAAATCGAAAGTGCAAGATTACTGGCAGCCTTAAGCAAGTTTGGACTTGCGAGGCTGGTTCCGGAAATGATCAGCGGTCGCCTGGCATTAATAAGCAAGTCAGAAATTTCCCTGCACCAACCGGCTTCTGGCTTGTCGTTTGCTAAACTGATTTGCGTGACTGTTTTCACAATATCATCGGGCGCTAACCGTTTTATATCACTTGCGACATCGTCAAGTCTGTCAGCCATTGGTGACAGTATGATTAGTGGGCTTTTTTCATGCTGGGCGAGTTCCCGGACTGCAGCGTCGTGCCACAGGGCAATACCGGATTCTTTTGCGAGTTCAGTTGCCCGCTGCCGGACTGCCTGGCGGATAGATAGTGCAAGCCTGGGCGCGTGATTCGTGAGGTCTTCACCGACAATGATAATGGCGTCGTAGGTTTCAATTTCTGCAATGGTGGGTGAATGCAGGTCGCTGGCAAGTACCTCAAGCATGACCTGGTTCATTTCGCGTTCTGCATCGGTCATACCATTGCAATAATTCGCCTCACCGACTAATTGTCTTAGCGCCTCGTTGGCTTCGAGGCTGGCTGTGGGTGAGCCGATGCCAAGAATTGAGCGGCTCGATTTTATTATTAACCTGCTCTTTTCGATGGCATCATCGAGCTTGACTGCATCGTAAAGACCATCTTTATTACGAACTCCTGCCCGGGGAATTCTATTAACCGAGTTCACGTGCTGGGCGCCAAAACGCCCACGGTCGCAGAGGAAATAACCATTCACCTCATTGTTATATCGATTGTGAACGCGGCGAATTTCGCCATATCTTTCTGCCGTGTAAGTATTACAACCAACAGAGCAACCCTGGCAAACTGTTGGTGCTGATTGCAGATCCCACTTTCTTGTGTAATGTTTTGAGAATGTTTTGTCGGTAAATACACCGGTAGGACATACCTCAATCAGGTTCCCTGAGAATTCGTTCTCCAAAACACCTGGCTCGGCACGACCGAAGAAGACCCGGTCTCGTGACCCAAATGCATTGAGATCATCACCCCCCGCGTAATCCTGATAATACCGTACACAGCGATAACAGGTGATGCATCGGTTCATTTCATGGCCAATGAATGGTCCGAGGTATTGGTTGCGGTAGGTCGTTTTTAGTCCTTCATAGTGACGATCACGGTGACCCACCATGACAGTCATGTCCTGCAAATGACACTCACCACCTTCCTCGCAAACAGGACAATCATGGGGATGATTTAGCATCAGGTTTTCGATGACTGATTCTCGGAAACTTGAGGCCTTTTCTTCATCGACTGAAAACCTGGCGCCCTCCATGACCGGTGTCATGCAAGACATCACTATTCTGCCCCGCGTGTCTTCTTCATTAGCATAGCCGACAACAGCGCATTGCCGGCATGCACCAATGCTGCCCATCGCAGGGTGCCAGCAAAAATAGGGAACATTGATTCCCTCGCCAAGTAATGTTTCTAACAGGTTTGCCCCATCTTTTGCCTCGATGGGCTTCCCATCAACGAATATGGTGGGCATCAGCGCATCCCCTTATTCGTGGAATATCGACACGTCTTTTGTTCGATGTGTTCTATGAAGTCGTCGCGGAAATACTTTAAGCCGCTTACCAGGGGTTCCATGGCACCGGGGGCGTGAGCACAGTGTGTGTTGCCAATGGCACCGATGAAGTTTCCCTGCCGCTCAAGGATGTCGAGATCTCCCATAACCCCGTTACCGGAATCAATCTTGTCGAGAACTTGCTGAACCCAGGGCAAACCTTCACGGCAGGGCGTACAGAATCCGCAGGATTCCCGCGCAAAAAATTTCTCCAGATTGGCGATCATCCCAATCGGGCAAGCCCTGTCATCAAGGATGATCATGGTACCTGTGCCCATTCGGCTACCGGCCTGCATGATAGTTTCGTATTCCATCGGCACATCCAGATGATCTTTGGTCAGAAAATCAGTGGAAGCCCCGCCTGGTAAAAATCCCTTCAGTTGATATCCGTCAGCCATTCCACCGGCACAATCTTCGATTATTTCGCGTATAGGGGTTCCCATAGGAAGCTCCCAACATCCGGGTCGTTTTACCCGACCACTTGCACCAAATAGTTTTGTACCACCATCGCTACCTCTGCCGAGTGCACGGAACCACGCTGCACCATAGGTGACTATGTGAGTGATATTACAAAGCGTTTCAACATTATTGACGATTGTGGGTCGCCCCCAGAGTCCACTAACCTGTGGAAAAGGGGGTTTGGTTCTAGGAGTTGCCCGTTTGCCTTCAAGGGAGTTTAATAAGGCGGTTTCTTCGCCGCAAATGTATCGACCGGCACTGACGTGCACATGTAGTCTGAATGAAAATTCAGATCCCTGGATGTGGTTGCCAAGATATCCAGCCGCCTCTGCCTGCATGATCGCTTCCCTGAGGCGACTAATGGCAAGATGGTATTCGCCTCTGATAAATATATAACCGGTATCTGCAGTGATGGTATAGGCGGAGAGAATCATCCCTTCTATGAGTTGATGGGGATCTTGTTCCATAAGTAACCGGTCTTTAAATGTGCCGGGTTCCATTTCGTCAGCATTGGCCACTAGATACCGGTGACCCTGTCCATTCGGTTTGGGGACAAAACTCCATTTCATACCCGTTGGAAAACCGGCACCACCTCGGCCCCGAAGATTGGCATCCTTAATTATTTCCAGTACAGCATCAGGATCGACTTTACCGATAGTGTCGCGGACCGCGCTGTATCCGCCACGTTCTTCATATCGAGTGAAGCCGGTTGGCCTCACCTGATCGACAATATTTTTGGTTAGTGGTGTGCTACTCATTCCAGATGCTCGTCGAGGTTTTCAGTCGTTAAATCGTGATGTAAATCATCACCTATCATCATGGCAGGCGCATGATCGCAGTCACCAAGACAGGTTACCGGCAGCAATGTATATTTTCCGTCGCGGCTGGTTTGTCCAAATTCAATCCCTAGTTTCTTGCTTAATTTTTCACAAACAGCCTCACCATCCATCAGCCAGCAACTGACACTGTCACAGAATAGAATGACCTTCTCACCCACAGGTTGGCGGTAGATCAGGTTGTAGAAAGTCGCAATGCCATCCAGTTCGTCAATTGACATATCAAGGAGTTGCGCGATAGCGGCCAGACTGTTATCCGAGATCCAGCCACGATGTGCCTGGACGATCTTTAATGCGTCAATCGCGGCGGACTGGCGGTCTGGTAGATGCCTGATTTCACGCTCGATTTCTCCAACCTCTGTTTCAGTCAGAAGATCCATTGGGTTGTCTGTCGCAAGGTTGGAAGTCATCTGTCTACATCCGCCATGACAAAATCAATACTGGCAATGATTGCAATCAGGTCTGGAATCATGAGCCCTTTGCTAATCAGGGGTATTTGTTGCAGATGAGGAAATGAAGGGGTGCGTATTCTTGTTCGGTATGAGTTTGTACTACCATCACTGGTGAGGTAATACATGTTGTTTCCTTTGGTGGCCTCGATGGTGACGCTACATTCTCCGGCGGGAATCACCGGACCCCAACTGACATTCAGGAAGTGATGTATCAACGTTTCGATGTCGACCATCGTTTGTTCTTTTGGTGGCGGTGTGGTCAAGCGATGTGCTGATTTGTAGGGGCCCGCCGGCATGTTGTTCAGACATTGTTCGACGATTTTCAGGCTCTCTCGAATTTCTGCTACCCTGACTCTGGCACGGTCATAACAATCTCCGCCATGATAAATAGGCACCTCAAATTCAAATTGATCGTAGCCGCCATAAGGTTTATCACGACGCCAATCAAAATCTACCCCTGTAGCCCGCAAGCCAGGGCCGGTAATCCCCCAATCCATCGCTTCCTGTTGGGTGTAAATACCAATTCCCTGGGTGCGTTGTTTGAGAATACTGTTGCGCATCGTCATCTTTTCATAGTGGGCGAGGCGTTTAGGCATCCATTCGATAAAGTCGCGCACCATCGTGTCCCAACCCTCCGGTAAGTCCTGCGCAACACCACCAATTCGGAACCAGGCAGGGTGCATCCGTCCCCCTGTTATTGCTTCAACAATTCGCAGCAGTTTCTCCCTGTCGGAGAACATATAGAAAACCGGTGAGAGCTGCCCCACGTCCTGGACAAAGGTGCCGTAGAAGACCAGGTGGCTGGAAATTCGGAAAAGCTCCGCCATCATGATGCGTATCACTTTGGCCCTTTCGGGGACTTGTATCCCTGCTAATTGTTCAACTGCCATCACATACGGCAGGTTGTTCATAACGCCGCCAAGATAGTCGATACGATCTGTATAGGGGATGTAGGTGTGCCACGATTGGCGTTCCGCCATCTTTTCGGCCCCGCGATGGTGATAACCAATTTCAGGTACCGCATCAACGATGACTTCGCCATCCAATTGCAACACGATGCGAAACACACCGTGAACAGAGGGATGATTTGGGCCCAGATTAAGGAACATGAATTCCGTGTCCTGGTCCCTTCGTTTTAAACCCCAATCCTCCGGTTTGAACCTGAGTGCTTCTTGCTCCTTGTCCTGCCGGTCTGCAGTCAGGGCAAAGGGTTCCATATCCGTTGCCCGTGAAGGGTGATCTTTACGTAAAGCGTGGCCTTTCCATGTCGGTGGTAGCAGGATTCGAAACAGTGCCGGGTGGTTGGTGAAGGTAATACCGAACATGTCCCAGACTTCCCGCTCATACCAATTGGCGTTGGGATAGATCCTGTGGATACTCGGCAGGGTCAGGTCAGCTTCTACCAGGGCAACCTTGATACGTAATTCTGTAAGGGTCTTAATTGAGAGGAAGTGATAGACCACAGTGAAGTCAGTCGCCGCTAATCCTGCTCGATGGGTGCGTAATCGTTCGTCAACACCACATAGATCAAACAACATTTCAAAATCATGTTTCAGGTACTGGATTATGTCGAAAAGATCGCTGCGACTGACCCAGAGAGTTTCAATCTTGTCGACTGTTTGCTGTGAGGAAATCGACGCGCGCGGAAAATGTTCTCCGATTTTCGTTACGAAGTGTGTAGGTACCACTTGATCAGCAACTGCCGACAACTGCGTTCCCCTTTACGACTACGATTACGACTACTACAAACTACACGTGATCAGGTTTTCTCAGGTCACTCGCCTGACGTCGGGACTCTGCCTTCAAATCCCGCTGGCTTGTTTTCTCCGCTTTGTACACGCGTTGATCATCAACAACCCAACTGAGAGGACGTCTTTCCTTGCCTACCGCGTCTTGTAGCAACATCAATCCTTGTAGAAATGCATCGGGCCTGGGCGGGCACCCAGGTACGTAAACATCTACAGGTAAAAACGTGTCGACGCCCTGTACGACTGAATAAATATCGTACATACCGCCTGAATTTGCGCAGGAACCCATTGAGATGACCCACTTGGGTTCCAGCAATTGTTCATAAAGCCTTTGCACTACCGGCGCCATTTTTAAGAAGCAGGTGCCGGAGATGACGATCATGTCTGCCTGTCGCGGAGTAGCACGTATAACTTCCGAGCCAAATCTGGCAACGTCATATCTACTGGTCAGTGAGGTGGCCATTTCAACGTAGCAGCAGGAAAGCCCAAAATTGAAGGGCCATATCGAATTCTTTCTTCCCCAGGCCACCATATCTTCCAGCGTGGTCATCACCAGGTTACGTTTAAGATGTTCGTCGAGCGATGTGTCCACGTCTGTCAGTGAGATATTGTCTTCTGCTTTGGTCAGGCTCCACTCAATGCTCATTCCTCAACCCTCTCAAGCATGACGCCAGGAGGAAGTCCTGTTCTTGTTTTGACCCCCCAGTCCAGTGCCCCTGATCGCCACTCGTAAATGAGTGCCGCGACCAAAATGGTGATAAAAACAGAAATTGCAAGAAAGCCAAATACACCAAGTTCTTGGAAGGCGATTGCCCAGGCGAAGATAAAAACAGTTTCGAGATCAAAGATGACAAAAAATATGGCGATTAAATAGAATTCCACGGATACCGGGATTTGTGCAGAGCCGATATGAACAACACCAGATTCAAAGGGTTCGCCAGTTGCACCAGACATGTTGGAGCGTTGTCCGATCAATGACGACAGTATAAGAATGGCGGCGACAAGCCCCAGAACAGAGACAAAATATAGTACAAGAGGCCACAACGAAGACTCAGTCATGGCTGACCTCTACAATTAAATCTACAACAAAATCGCATAGCAGGACCGCTAACGAGCTACCACGATTGATTACATCCGCTAGTTTGGCCATCTTCTTTACCTGTTGAAGAACGGCCGACTACTGCTGAGACACACTCAATGCCGGTGCTTTTTAATCTACACCTCCAGCTAGCGCTGTGCAAGCTTTCGTGAATGGAGTGGTATTTATTTTAATTATGCAGGTGGTCAGGATATAAAAAACTCTCCGAGTTGACCCAGGCATTTTTTAGTCTCTGCTGCAGAAATTTATTTTGGCAAGCGCTTGATCTTCAAAAATAAATAGCTGGAAACTAACAGCTTTACGCAGGTTTAATAGACGTCGTTAAAGACGGCAGGGAGGTCAAGTTTACTCTTATATTTCAGAGATAACGAGTAGTCTGAGGTGAAAAGATGAGCTAAAAAATAGTAACAGGTTTAAATTTCATTGAGCAATTTTCCGGATTGGTTTGTCTGGCAAAAGTAAGGAAGATGTTTACCCTGGGTTTTTAAAAAAATACGCCTGCGGGCTACCGTTTCTGTCGACTGATTTGCACTAAAAAAATATTCAGAACAGCGTGCCGATTAATCCCCTGATTCTGCTTCAAGAGCGCGGGCGGTGTAAGGTGTGCCAAGTTTGTGCCCGGCAGGGGAAAGAGGAATGACAATTTTGTTCAGTGCAGCAATTTTGATCAGGCGCTCATAGTTAGTTCCCGTCCATAAATAGATGAAATTCAGTCGAAAATGCAAAACTAAAAATAAGTTAGGCATATATTACAGGCACTTACGAGGGAAGTAATACCGCCGAAGATAGTTTGTGGATAGACACTAGTTAGTTCCCGTCCATAAATAGAC
>Ga0206123_10004288_pt1 | contig 11239 bp, 11 predicted proteins | sample Helgoland_Spring_2_FD_160086 | JGI IMG/M metagenome (GOLD analysis project Ga0206123, IMG submission 160086) | Pelagic subsurface seawater microbial communities from Kabeltonne, Helgoland, North Sea - Helgoland_Spring_Bloom_20160316_1 | ecosystem: Environmental > Aquatic > Marine > Epipelagic ... | reverse complement strand
GAGATCGGCGCGCACGCGCGATTCATAGCGTCGTCCGCCGCAGGCGCAGCGCGTTGCTGATCACCGACACTGACGAGAAACTCATCGCCGCGGCCGCGAGCATGGGCGACAGCAGCGCGCCGAAGATCGGGTACAGCACGCCGGCCGCCACCGGTACGCCGGCGCCGTTATAGATGAAGGCGAAGAACAGGTTCTGGCGGATGTTGCGCATGGTCTGTTCGGACAGTCGCCGTGCCTTGGCGATGCCGCGCAGGTCGCCCTTGACCAGCGTGATGCGCGCGCTCTCCATGGCCACGTCGGTGCCGGTGCCCATGGCGATGCCGACGTCGGCTTTCGCCAGCGCCGGGGCATCGTTGACGCCGTCGCCGGCCATGGCGACCTTGCGGCCTTCGCTCTGCAGCTTCTCGACCAAAGCGTGCTTGTCCTCGGGCAGGGCGGATGCATGAACTTCGTCGATACCGAGTTCATCGGCCACCGCCTGCGCGGTTTTCTCGTTGTCGCCGGTGAGCATGACGATACGCAGGCCGGCCTCGTGCAGGATACGCACGGCCTCCGGCGTGGCCTGCTTGACCGGGTCGGCGACCGCGATCAGGCCGGCGGCGCGACCGTCGACCGCCGCGAGCATGACGGTCTCGCCCCGGCCGCGGCGGCTGTCGGCGGACGCGGCCAGATCGCTCGCATCGATGTCGGTGTCTGCCAGCAGGCGGGCATTGCCGATCAATACGTCTCGGCCGTCGACGGTGCCGCGCACGCCCTTGCCGGTGATCGAATCGAAGTCTTTTGCATCGACCGGCTCCACGCCGCGTTCGGCTGCGCCGTCGACGATCGCCCGTGCCAGCGGGTGCTCGCTGGCGTGTTCCAGCGAGGCGATCAGTTTCAGCAGTTCGGATTCGTCGAAGCCACCGGTTGTTTCCACCCCGGCCAGTGTCGGCTTGCCTTCGGTCAGCGTGCCGGTCTTGTCCACCAGCAGCACGTCGACCTGTTCCATGAGTTCCAGCGCTTCGGCGTCGCGGATGAGTACGCCCTCGCGCGCGCCGCGGCCGACGCCGACCATCACCGACATCGGCGTGGCCAGTCCCAGCGCGCAGGGGCAGGCGATGATGAGCACCGAGATTGCGGCCACCAGCGCATAGGCCAGCGCCGGCGCCGGGCCGACCAATGCCCAGACGATGAAAGCGACGATGGCCGTACCGATGACCGCCGGCACGAAGATGCCGGCCACCTTGTCGGCCAGGCCCTGGATGGGTGCGCGCGAACGCTGGGCCTGGGCGACCATATCGACGATACGCGCCAGTACGGTATCGTCGCCGACATTGCCTGCGGCCATCACGAAGCCGCCGGTCTGGTTGACGGTGCCGCCGGTGACCGTGTCGCCGACGTCTTTTTCCTGCGGGATGGGTTCGCCGGTGATCATGGATTCGTCCAGCGTCGAGCGGCCCTCGACGATGTCGCCGTCCACCGGCACTTTCTCCCCGGGGCGCACGCGCAGGCGATCACCTGCGGCCAGCGCGTCCAGCGAAACGTCTTCCTCGTCGCCGCTGGCGCCGATCCGATGTGCGGTCGGCGGTGCCAAGTCCAGCAGCGAGGCCAGCGCCTTCGACGTCTGGCCGCGGGCGCGGGCTTCCATCACCTGGCCGAGCAGGATGAGGGTGATGATGACCGCGGCGGCCTCGAAGTAGATGGGCGCATGACCGGCGCCGCTGAGAAAGGCCGACGGCAGCAGGCCCGGCAACAGCAGCGCGAACACTGAAAAACCATAGGCTGCGCCCACGCCCAGCATGATCAGCGTCCACATGTTCGGGCTGGCGTTAACCACCGATTTGGCGCCGCGCTTGAAAGCAAAGCCGCCGCACCAGAACACCACCGGCGTGGCCAGGACGAACTGAATCCAGCCGAAAGCGCTGCCAAAGAATTCGCGAATGCCCAGACCCGGCACCATCTCGCCCATCGCCAGTACAAAGATGGCCGCCGATAGCGGCACGCTGACCCAGAAGCGCCGCAGCATGGCCTTGAGTTCGCCGTCGTCCGTATCGGCGCTGACCGTGGTCGGTTCCAGCGCCATGCCGCACTTGGGGCAGTCGCCCGGCTCGTCGGCCACGATCTCCGGGTGCATCGGGCAGGTGTACTGGGTCTGGCGTTTGGGCGGTTTGGCCGGCTCCAGCGCCATGCCGCATTTCGGGCAATCGTCCGGCCGGTCGCTCTCGACGCCGGGGCACATGGGGCAGATATAGGTGCTGCCCGCCGGCGCCGCCGGCGGGTCCTGCGGCGGATTCAGAAACGATTCGGGATCGGCGGCGAAGCGGTCGTGGCAGCGCTGGCTGCAGAAATACCAGGTTTCGCCGCCATGTTCGTGCGAGGGCGCGCCGCTGGGGTCCACGCTCATGCCGCACACGGGGTCTTTGGCATGTGTGTTCGTCTGTTGTTCGCTCATGATCAGTTGTCCTCGTCGCTCAGCGTTTCGATGATCGGGCAGCCGGCGACCGGGCCGGTGCCGGAACAGCGCCGGGTCATGTCCTGCAGGGCCACGCGCATGCGTTGCAGATCGTCGATACGCGCCTCGATTTCATCGAGCTTGGCCAGCGTGATCGCCTTGACCTCGGCACGTTCGCCGCCGTTTTGCAGGTTCAGCAGGGTCGTAATCTCGTCCAGCGTGAAACCGAGCCGCTTGGCGCGGCGGATGAAACGCAGGCGATCGGCCGCATCCAGTGGATAGTGGCGGTAACCGCTGGCCGCCCGCGGGGGTTCGGGCATGAGGCCGCGGCGCTCGTAGAAGCGGATCGTTTCCACGCCGGTATCCGCTGTTTTCGCAAGTTGGCCGATGGAATACGGCATGACGCACCTCTTTGCAGTGGCGGCATCCACACTTTAAGTCTGTAGTAGAGTACGGAGTCAATACACGGTGGATCGGGTGAGCGCGGTATCCCGGATCGTCAGGTTACTGCAATGGCCGGTCTACATCTTTTCTTTCACGCCGATACGGATCAGCCACCAGTTGACCGGGTAGCTGGTGGCAAAGCCGAACAGCATGGCGATTTGCATCATGAACCAGAACTCGACGCGATCGGTCTTGAGTTCGGCCCCCAGCACAGTGGCGAATATCCAGAAATGGGCCACGGCCATGAAACCGTACATGCCGACCTGCCAGGCGGTCAGGGATAGGGTGTCGGCCTTGATCGCGGCGATCAGACCTTGCATTGGCGTCACGTCACGCATCGGTTTGATCGTGAAATATTGAAACGCGATGCCGAAACCGAAGGCGAAGATGAAGTCGAGTATCCAGACCGCGAACATCTTGGTTTCGAACAGCGTCTGCCAGCCGAACCAGGTGGCGACCACGGGCAGGCCGAACGCCAGCCATTCCGCGCAGATATCGCCCAGCGTGCAGCCGCTGCCGCAATGACTGGAGCCTTTGCCGACCATCGCCGCATAAGGCGTGGCCGCGGTATGGTCTTCGATGCCGTCTTTTGCCGCTAGCCGGCCGTAACGGTAGTAACCCCAGAGCGCGATGACCGAGCCGAACAGTGCGGTGACCGGCCACACCACGTTCATGATCCACATCTTCTGTGGATGGCGTTTTTCGTCGATCGCGATCACGATCGCGCAGGCCAGCGCCAGTAACAGCGACGCGACGGACAGCCAGTGGAGCCAGGTCGGGATCATGAGTCGTTCTCCGGTTCGATCATGAATCAGTGATAGCAGCACGGCCTGCTATGGACTATCCGTGATAGCCGGTAGTCGGGCCGTGCCGTGCGTTGCTTAATACCAGGCGCGAATACCCACCACGAATGCCGTCGATGACGTCGGCTCGCCCTCGGCGCGGGCGATGTCTTTTGTTTCGCCGTAGGTCTGTTCCCAGCGTACGCCGATATAGGGCGCGAACTCGCGTTTGATCTCATAGCGCAAACGGATGCCCATCTCGGTGCTGTTGAGACCGCTGGCCAGCCCGTATTCCGGCACGTCCTGCGCCGCGGCGTTGATCTCGGCGCGCGGCTGCAGGATCAGCCGCTGGGTGAGCAGCAGTTCATACTCGAATTCGCCGCGAAAGCTGACGTCGCCGTCTTCGCTGACAAATAGGGCGGTATCGGACTCGAACCAGTACGGCGCCAGCCCCTGAAGACCGAGCACGGCAAAGCCGCGGTCCGGGTTGGGGTTGAGGTCGTAACGCAGGCCCGCCTGCGCGCTCCAGAACGGGCTGATGGTGCGGTTGTACAGCGCCTGAAACTCGGTGTCCTCGGGGCCGCCGCCATTGATGGGCCCTTCGCCTTCGGTTTTCCACCAGAACTTGTTGGTATCGCCGCCGAGCCAGCCCTGGGCGTCCCAGAGGTAATTGTCCTCACCGCTTTCGGGTACGCCGTACTCCAGGCGATCAATCAGTGCGAAACCGTAAACGGCCTCGTCCTTGAGAATATCCGGCCATCCGGCGGGTGCCCCACTGCTGGTATTGCGCTCACCCGGCGGATATATGGCATCGGGATCGGCATTCTGGCCAGGCAATTCCCTTTCATCGGCCGCCAGCGCCAAGCCGGGCAGCGCCAGCATGAACAGCACCAGGCCGTACAGGAGGGGCAGACGGGTGTTAAACATCGGTGTTCTCCTTTTGGCTGCGGGGGCCCACCCGCACGACTCGGGCCATGCCCATTTCCATGTGATAGAGAAGGTGACAATGGAAGAACCAGCGGCCCGGCTCGTTGGCGGTGATCAGCAGCGACACGCGCGAGCCGGGCAGCACGCTGATGGTGTCCTGGAACGGCAGATGCTCGCCCTGGTCGTTCTCCAACTCCATGAACATGCCGTGCAGGTGGATGGGATGCTCCATCATGGTGTCGTTGATCATGATCAGCCGCACGCGCTCGTTGTAGGGGAAATCGATGGGGCTGTTGGCGTCGCTGTACTTCACCCCATCAAACGACCACATATAGCGATCCATGTTGCCGGTGAGGTGCAGTTCGATGGTCTTGGCCGGCTCGCGTTTATCGGCCATGGGCTTGGTGTTGCGTAATTGGCTATAGGTGAGCACCCGGTGGGGCACATCTTTCAGTCCGGTGCCACGTTCGGCCAGGCGGTTGCGCTGGACGGTCGCGGTGGTGATATTGCCGGGCCCATGACCGTCGGGACCGTGTCGAGCGATCACGGGACCCGCCGGTTCCATCATGGCGATGCTGTTGTCGGCGCCCATGCCCGACATCGGGTTGTCGCCGTGTTTCATCGTGCCCATGTCGTGGCCCTGATGAGACATGCCGGCCATGCCCTGGCCTTTTTTCGACATGTCCATCTTTGCCATGTCGTCGCCGCCCGACATCTTCATGCCGTCCATGTTCATCATGTCCATATCCATGCCCATGTCGACCATGGTGCGCGTTGGCTGGGCGCGCAGGGCCGGCACGGACGCATCCATGCCCGGCCGCGGGGCTAGTGTGCCGCGGGCGTAGCCGCTGCGGTCCATGGACTCGGCCATTAGGGTATAGGCCTGATCCGCTTTCGGCTCGACCACGACGTCGAAGCGCTCGGCCACCCCGATCTGGAACTCGTCGGTTTCCACCGGCTCGACGTTCTGGCCGTCGGAAGCCACCACACTCATGGGCAGCCCCGGGATGCGGACGTTGAAATAGCTCATGGCCGAGGCGTTGATCACCCGCAGGCGAATGCGCTCGCCGGGCTTGAACAGCCCCGTCCAGTTGGCGCCGGGATGCATGCCGTTCATCAAGTAGGTGTAGGTGTAGCCGGTGACGTCGGCGATGTCGCGCGGACTCATGCGCATGTCGCCCCAGCCCAGTCGGTCACGCATCGTGGCCTGAAAGCCCGCTTTGCGGATGTCTTCGGCCAAGTCGCCGGCCGTGCGTTCGCTGAAGTTGTAGTAATCGCTCATCTTCTTGAGCTTGGCCAGTAGCCGGTGCGGATCCTCGAAAGTCCAGTCGCTCAGAACCACGACGTATTCGCGGTCGGCGTCGATATGGTCCTCGCGGCTCTGCGGGTGGATGACCAGCGGCCCGTACTGGCCGAGCTGCTCCTGTAGCCCGGTGTGACTGTGGTACCAGTAGGTGCCGTACTGGCGGACCGGGAAGTCCACCTCGAAGGTGTCGCCCGGATCGATGCCGGGAAAGACCACGCCCGGGACGCCGTCCATCTGGAAGGGCAGCAGGATGCCGTGCCAGTGGATGGATGTGGATTCGTCCAGGTGGTTGTGTACCCGCAGGTGCGCGTTTTTGCCTTCCCACAGCTCCACGATGGGGCCGGGCACCGAGTTGTTGACGGTGATGGCAGAAGCGCGGCCACCGGCGATGTCGATGGTCTCGCGCCGGATATGCACGTCCATGGTCACGTCGCGGGCCGGGCCGCCGGGAACCCGCGCGGCCGATTCGGCGAGATGGCGGCCGTTGCGATCCGGCGCCCGCGCATAAGCGGGCAACAGGCTCTCGAAGCCGGCCAGCAGACCGGCGCTGGCCATCGCCTGTAGTATGCGGCGGCGCTCCTGGTTGTGATTCGATCTGTTCATGGTGCTTAACCTCATGCTCGTGAGTCGGCGTGCCGGCTGTCCCGGCACGCCAACAGTTATTTACTGAATTTCAACGTCGCCGCGCATACCGGCCTCGTAATGACCGGGAACGTGGCAGGCGAATGCAACCGGCACCGACTTGGTGAAGGTCCAGGTCAGGGTTTTGCTCTCGCCGGGAGGGATCGTCAGGGCGTTGGGGTCGCTATGGTCCATTTTGCCGCCCTCCGCGGCCATGGCCTTCATTTCCTTGGCGTGTTCTTTCTGCCCCTCGGGCGTGGCGAGCGCGAATTCGTGTTCCAACTTGCCCGTATTGGTGACCACGAATTTAATGGTCTCGCCCTTTTTGACGTCCACACTTGTGGGTTTAAAAGCGATGTCGACGGCTTCGATGTTTACCGTGCGGTCCGCGTCCGCGGCCTTGGCGGGATGGCCCCAGGTGAAGTTCTCTTCGTGCTCATGCGCCTCGTGTTTGTCATCGTGACCACCGGCGGCTTCGCCATGCCCACTCTCGTCGTGGCCGCCCTCGTTATGAGAAGCGTGCCCTTCGGCCGCGGCTACCGTCGTCGCTTGGGGTGCGTCCTGTGACCCCGCGGTGTGGTTGGATTCGCTGCTATAGGCGGCGAAAGCCGGCAGCAGACTGAGTGCGGCGATGGTCGCGAATTGCTGCCAGTTGTTGGCTCGTTGAATTATCTTCATGGTTATTACTCCTTCGGTTATATACGTGCTTGGTTTAAGTGGTGGATTACGTCCGTAAGTCTGGTTTAACAATCAATTACAGGACCTTGAATTTCGGTTATTGGGGTAGCGGTTCTTACAGCGCCAGCCACAGTCCGCCTATTTATCGCGGAGATGCTTTTAACCAGCACCATCACCACCGTGGCCGATCCCGCGCGCTTTGGCGCTCCGCAACAGGCGTTGGTAATCGGCATCGCTCATTTCCGGAAGCTGTTTGACGAATGCCGTCATGGCCAATATCTCGCCGTCGCCGTGGGTCGCGCCCCAGGCCGGCATGCCCGACGCCTTGATGCCGTGCTTGATGGCCCAGAAGATTTCGTTGGCCGCCATTTCCCCGCCGGAGTGGCTCAGATCGGGCGGGGACGGATACATGCCCTTGGCCATCGGCGTCGGCTTGGCGCCGGGCGGGGTGTGGCAGCCACTGCACATGGCCTCGAAATTGGCCGCCCCGGCGAGCACTTGATCCCGGCTGCCCAGCGCAGGCGCCTCGACGGATGCCGCATGCCGGGAAACGGAATGCTTGACCGTTTGTTTTAGCGTCCAGTGGGTAATCGGCCAATGCTTGTCGCTCGCCGCCACGTTGTAGACGCCCGAGTAGATGGCCCCGGCAAAGATAACGCCCAAAACCAGCACACTGACGACCAGCGTGGCCAGCACGATTTTAAGGGTATTCATGGTTCGTCTCCGTAAAAACGGCGACGCTATGACTGTTGTCTGGCACCGGGCACAGGCCCGGCCAACCTGATGTGTAGCGGTTGGTTCGGGGTTTAATCCGGGTGCGAGCAGGACACGCGTCTATACCGTTTGGACTGAAAAGGTAGCGGTATCATCAGGTGAATACCGCCCGGGTTCAGCTATACGGTCGGAGACGGTGGCCGGTAGGGTGGGGTATCGAAGCCGCGGTTGGGGGATTCGCCAATCAGGCGGGATTTGAGCGCACGGGGGTAGTATTGCGTCACTGCCAGCGATTGGTTCGCATCGACGGCGCTCGAGGTGCAATGACCCACGAAGTCGCAGCAGCAGCGTTCGTGGGCCTGGGTGCTGTCTTCTTCGGTATGAGCACTCGTGTTGGCATTCTGAGAGTGCACATGACTGTCGGCTGTGTATTCCGACGTGCCAGGAAACGCATGCTTGCAGGCGATGCCCGGCACGCCGGCCTGGGCGACCAGCGCTTGCAGCAGCAAAATCAGAACCAGGAAAGCGCGCATGCGCATGATCGTATCACAGCGAGCTACGCTTGTCGCGGCGTCGTGCTTCGGCTGTCAAAACTTCGAACAGTGAGTACTGCACTAAGGAAGCGACGGCGAGCTTGTGTTCGGAATTGACTTGGATAGCGTCGAAGGTGGTAGACAAAGCCCTGAGTCGTTACACGCTTGCACCACCACTTTAACAGTGGCCAAGACTGTGTCCACAGGCTCCGCGAGATTGGCTGTTAACTGCACGGTACCTGAGTAGACACGGATTGGACTGTCGAGACCGACATCGATTTCATCGCCCGTCGGGTAAGCGACGTCGGCCGCTAATCGAACGTCGTCGGCGAGGACGTCCACCTCGGTCGGTATAAGAAAATCGAACGAAGCCGGATTGGCGTTGATGTGCCAATGCGGTTCGACGTCCAGTTCGACTCGGATCGTGTCGCCTTCCCGAAACGCATCAAGATCCACATGGGCTGCACTGAAGCCTTCTTGTGCCAATCCCGAGCTCGGAGCGGCCGACGACTCGGACGCGGCGTAAAGGTCGGTCACATCCCGCTCAGTGCTACGGGCATTCGCAGCCGAACGGTTGCGTTGGGCTCGATCAGCGCCAGCGCCATCGGGCGAGGGCGACTGCCAGAATAGAAAAAGGCCACCCGCCGCAATAGCGGCAGCCGTAGGCAACAGCCAGCGAAGCACAATATCTTTACCGGTTGACACGCGTCTGATCTCCACTGGTTTCGATAGCCGTTCTCAATGTGTGGGCCGTAAATAGATCGGGCAGGCGCCGATGAACCTTCCCGTTCGGGTTCAAGACCACGGCGAAGGGCAGGCCGGCCCCACCGAATGTGCGTAGGTAAGCGTCAAGCGTAGCGTCCGGTCGTGTGAGATCGGCGCGTAGAACGCGCATGTTGGCTGCATCGACGGCTTTCGCAATCGTGGCGTCGGCGTAAACGGTTTGTTCCAGAACTTTGCAGTTAATACACCAGTCCGCCGTGAACTCGACAAGCACCGGCGCGCCGGCGGCGCGGGCGTCAGTCAGCGCGTGTTCGGTCAACGGTTGCCAAGGTAGCGTGTTCTGGTTGTGCGAGTTCCCATCAAAGCCCAGTGCGACGGCGCCGCTCAGGCCAATCACCAAGACGAGCGCAGGCACCAAACGTGCCCCGAATCCGGGGCCGACCACCAATGCGCGGATCAACCAGAAAGCCAGGGCACCAAGCCAGGCGGTCCACAGCACGGTGCCGACACGCTCGGCGAGGACGGTCGTAGCAAAGAACGTCGCGCCGGCCAGGAGAATCAAGCCCATGACCTGCTGGATACGTGACAGCCACACGCCACTGCGCGGTATACGTGTCAGCAGTCCGGGTCGGGCCAGGAGAACGAGGTAGGGTAGGGCCAACCCGACGCCCACCGCCATGAACAGCGCAAAGATCGTGCTTGGCGCCTGCGTGAGGGCAAACGCCATGACGCCGCCCAGGAAAGGCCCGGTGCAGGGCGCAGACAAGACGGCCGCCAGAAAACCCGCAAAGTAGGGTTCAGCGTAGCCGTTGCCCTGGACGCGGTAGACCCATTGGGGTGGTTGCACGCCGCGCCCCGCGAGACTGTAAACGCCGAGGCCGGCGAGCAGAAAAGCCAGGGCCGCGCGAAACCAGAACGCCTGGAACAGGGTGCCCCAGGTCCAGTTCAGCATGGCGGTCGCCAAAGCGAGCGCGCCGAAGAAGGTGAGCGTGCCGGCCAGCAGCGCGATCGCTGCCAAAAAGCGTTGTCGCGTACCGCTGCCCACCACACGCGCGATCGTGCGCAACTTGATGGGCAACGCGGGTAGCACACACGGCGTGAGATTGAGCAGCACGCCGGCGAACAGCGCCAGCAGAAGATTCGTCCAGATCGTCATCGTGTGGCGTTTTGGCGGCGGCGATCCCGCGCCCTGGAATGGTCGTGCTCGCGGTTTCGCTCATGCGCGCCCCGCGATCGGACGACGCGCGCCGCGCCGAACAGGATCAGCACGGCGAGCCCGGCCAGAATCCAGATATAGACCGGCAGCTGCAGCGCCTGACTGCCGAGCAGTACGCTTAGTACGGTGAGCGGCAAAATACCCACGCCAGTTGTCCAAACGAAGGTCCACCGCGGCACGCCGGCGAGTCCCGCGGCGTAATTGACCAGATTGAAGGACATGATCGGTATCAGGCGCGCGGTCAGCAGTGGCGCAACCCCGGCATTGCGCACCAACGTATCCAGCCGCGGCCGGTAGCGTGGCGGAATCAAGCGTGTCCGGGCGGCGGGGCCCAGAGCCCGTGCGATTTCGTAACTCAGTATTGCGCCGATCATCGCACCTGCCCAGGTGAGCAATACACCCAGCCCGGGGCCGAATACGATGCCATTGGCGATCGCGATCACCTCCGCCGGAAACGGTACGAAGGAATGGGCAGCCATCAGGCCGATGGACGCGGCAGGCGCCCAGGGACCGGCGCGCTCGAGGAGCGTATGCAAACCGTCGCTACTGAAATCGACAGCGAACAGGGCGTATTCGACCAGGCACCAGAGGATGACGATATCGATCCAGAGCAAAGCCGCAGTCAGCACCACGGCGACTGCCTGCCACCCGCTGTGCGCGGTGCGTAGCAATGCGCGGAAGACGACGGCCAGCAACAGGAGGCCCAGCGCGGCCAAAGCCAGGCAGACGAACAGCAGATTTGCGCTCATTGTCATCGGGCTTCTCGCCGCGCTTGTCGTTGCAATAGAAAATTAAGCTTGAACATGGGTACCACGGGCGGTCATGAGCCCCCAGAGCCAGTTGATTTTGTAGGTTTCGATCTGC
>Ga0206123_10004286_pt1 | contig 11241 bp, 3 predicted proteins | sample Helgoland_Spring_2_FD_160086 | JGI IMG/M metagenome (GOLD analysis project Ga0206123, IMG submission 160086) | Pelagic subsurface seawater microbial communities from Kabeltonne, Helgoland, North Sea - Helgoland_Spring_Bloom_20160316_1 | ecosystem: Environmental > Aquatic > Marine > Epipelagic ... | reverse complement strand
TATCGTTAAAACCGATTCCAATTGAAGCAAACTTTGGGACAAACGTTTTGGAGGAAGCGGTGCGGAAAACCTGAAACAAATCTTAGCGACTCCGGATGGAGGTTATTTATTGGGTGGATATTCGCTGTCTGACCTATCAGGAGATAAGAGCGAGAATTCCAAAGGTAAATCTGATTTCTGGATTATTAAGACCGATGCTAATGGAAGTAAAATATGGGACAGAACTTATGGGGGAAGTGGGGATGAATGGCACCCAAAACTTCTTCCGGCAAAAGATGGTGGTTTTTTGCTTACTGGTAGTTCCGAGTCGAACGCAACAGGGGACAAGAGCGAAACCAGTGGGGGGTATTATAGTTACTGGTCTGTACGAATTGATGAAAATGGAACAAAGCTGTGGGATAAAACTTTTAGCTCTAATGGAGATGAATGGAATACCGCGGCTATAGCAACGAATGATGGCAACTTTGTATTAGTCGGTCGGGCGTGGGGGCAAGGTGCTAGTGGGGACCGTAGCGAAGCAAGTCACGGTAATTCAGATTACTGGGCACTTAAAATCGACGACAGTGGAAGTATACTATGGGACAAGAATTTGGGAGGCACTTGGGATGACTGGGGAGAAAGCATACTCACCACATCTGATGGTGGTTATCTCTTCAGTGGTGATTCTTGGTCAAGCATTGGGTATGACAAAAGTGAAGTAAGACGGGGAGACCGCGATTTCTGGATCGTAAAGACGGATGCCGAAGGCAACCGTAACCACCACGCCATAGACCCCGATGGGGATACGCTCGCTTGGTCGATAACCGGCGGTGCAGATGCAGCCAAGTTTACTATAAATGCTGCTAACGGGGAACTAACCTTTCTTAGTGCGGACTACGAGAACCCACAGGATAATGACCAGAACAATACCTACGAGGTGTCTTTGCGGGCAACCGACTCTGGTGGATTATATGACCAACAGACGATTCGGATAATGGTTGAAGATGTTTACGAACCATCCCGAGAAAATTACATTGTTGAACTCAACTCCTCCGTCAGATTGGAAATGGTCTGGGTGGACCCGGGTACCTTTACCATGGGTAGTCCAGAAACGGAAGAAGGGAGAAGGGATGAAGTTTCAGGTCATCACAATGAACCCGAACACAATGTAACCCTCTCAAAAGGCTTTTTCTTAGGAAAGTTTGAAGTTACTCAGGCTCAGTACGAGGCAGTCATAAAAGGTAACACCGATGGACTGGATGCTAACCCGGTTAGTTCAGCGTTTAAAGACCCCGAAAAGCCCATCGTACGAGTCTCCTACCAAGATGTTCAGGTTTTCCTAAGGTACTTAAATAATAGTCATCTTGATCTAGTCTCAGCAGGCTGGGAATTTACCCTTCCCTCCGAATCTGAGTGGGAATTCGCATGCCGGGCTGGAACAAATACCGCTTACTCATGGGGAAATGAATTAAATCCGAGTCGGGCAAATTATAATTGGGACGGTGAATGGGATACAGGGATTGATTTTAGAATCAGAACCGTTGGCAATTATGCTCCCAATCCATGGGGCTTATTTGATATGCATGGGAATGTTTCTGAATGGGTAATGGGTTGGTACGGCGTTTATCCAGATGGTGACATAACTGACCCGGACTTTGAAGACATCGACTCTGAGCACTATGTGCGTGGGGGTGACTGGTATTCGGATACCTTAAGAGCCGCCAGAAGGGGAACCTACGCCACGAACCAAGGTGACAGGAACTATTTTGTGGGATTTCGTCTGGCTCTACGGAAAATTTCTCCGTCCAAAAATATTCTGGACTCCCAAGAGCGTTTGATCGTTTCCAGTGGTGCGGAAATCGGAACAGTTGTCACTCAGTTTGAGTCCAACGATCTGGATGGAGAAAATTTGACTTATAGTTTGGTCAGTGAAGCAGGAGACTCCGAGAATCTATTTTTCCAATTAAATGAATCAGGGATTTTGAAAACTAATGATGTCTTAGACTACGAAACGGATCAACTAAGACAAAGCATCCGGGTGCGTGCTACGGATGACAAAGGCAGGTTTATTGAAAAAACGATTATTGTCTATTTAGTTCCAGCAGTTGCCTCAATGCCTGTAAACATTACGGTTGTTCCTAAAACCATAAGGCAAATCAGAGGAATAAGTGAACTAAGGAGGGAAGCTTACTTTAGTATTTGCGATGCTGGCACAAAATTTGACCAAAGAGTGAAGTCTCAGGAAAGGTATGATTACCTGGTTAAGGAATTGGGTATTACTCCAGGAAGAAGACTTGGAGTTGTTGAACCGTTGATTCGTTGGGACAACGCAGTTCGCGAAGACACAGCTCGGCCCGGATTTGCAGATATTGAATACTTAAAACAGGTACTTAAGGACAAAGGAGTGCCAGAGGAGCCGGGCGAAGCATTCAAAATCGATTTCGGCGGACGGTTGGATATTGCTGCTCATGGGCACAAGAGTGCGTTTCCCGAATTTATGGGTAAGAGTTTTACCGATTATTCGGGTGAAGATGATTACTATCCTACAAATATTGATGCGGCTGCGGAACTATCCGTAAATACCCTTAAGTGGAAATATAATGATTTTGACCGCCCCGCCTACTATGAGCCGGTAAATGAACCTCATTGGTCATTTTGGAATCAACCACTTTTCCAGCAGTGGCATACCAAGACACATCAGGCAGTTCAGGCAATGGGTCTGAATGTGGCTGTGGGTGGGCCGTGTTTGTCCGTCGCGTATTATTATAACAGCCAATACGGTGCCTTTGATGGATTGAAGTCATTTATTGATGGTACCAATGCCGAGCTGGATTTTTACTCCTTCCACGCATACGACTTTTTACGTAGGGGTAATGGTGGTTTCGATGGGGGTGATGACCCTTCCAACCCTGGTAGAATAACCAGCGGTATGCCTCTGGAGTCGGTCTTGGACTTGGTTTCCAACTACACCACAAACCAATACGGGAAAGAGGTGGATGTAGTGTTGAGTGAGCACGGTGCCTACGGGACCGTCGAACTGGCGGAAGAATTGGCCAATAAGCACTTTCCAGGTGAGGGATTTGAGTGGGAAATGAAAAAGAGAAGCATTATTGACTTCAATATGGTCAGCGGTGTGATTGCCAACACCATGGTTTTTATGGATCATCCCCATGTAGTTAAAAAGGCGACTCCATTCATCCTGATGGATAGTATGGACTGGGATCCTCACTACTATGCCACACTATATGTGCCGAGAAATTTTACTGATAAAAATGATTGGGTGGAAACCAAGCAAATTTACTTTTACAAGTTGATGAGAGATGTCAGTGGGGAAAGAATCTCAGTTCATTCCCCTGACCCAGATATACAGATTCAGGGCTTTGCAAATAGAAATAAAGTATATGTCTTGCTGAACAATCTTTCCAATACGACTCACAACCTTAGTCTTTCCATTCCTACTCCCACGACTAAAACGGCTAGGCGATTTGGTAGAAATTTGGACTTTACTCCTTATTTCTTGGAGGAAGATGCGGGTGACCTAAATGCGCTGCAGATAAAGGGTAGAGAATCAATCGTGTTGGTTCTTGGTTACGAAGGCCTGAAATTTGACCAAGAGATAGATGAAATCCCACACTACGGTGATTCTATTCGGGTACCGGTGGAGGGCACGAGCGAAATTACGGTTTCAGTACCTGACCTGAAGCTGATTGAGTACGCGGAGTTAAGGGTAGGAGTCTCCAAAGAGAGTGGTACAGGCCGTGCCGTTAACATTAGCTTAAATGGTAATGAACTGAATGTCCCTTACGAAGATGTAGCCATCCGATTGGATAACGGGCAGGACTACGCAACTTGTAAGATTATTCGTGTGCCTGCCAACTATGTACAAAATGAAAATAAGGTAGTGGTTTCTTTCCCAGACGAGGGGCTAGGGGCAGTTGGCTCGGTGGTTCTTCGGGTTGTGTATCAAAGAAATTACGGATCAAATGACTTTGCTCTTTCCAATAACACCATCCAAGAAAACCAACCAATTGGGACAATTGTTGGTCAATTTAGTGCATCCGATCCCGATGGGGATATTCTTACTTACTCTCTAACAGAGAACTCTGCAAAAGCTGTTCTCCAAGCAGGCGGAGTGAGATTCGAAACAGATTCCGACATGAATTACTCTATTCATATTCGATACTTTCAGCAGTCTTATGTGAAACCCAAATGGTATTCGGATACGGATTTAACCATCTGGGTTCCGAAAGGATTTTTTGCTGATGATGCAGTTGATCCAGTTGGTAAAATCGTAGAAGCCGTAAACGCACAAAATTCTGTTCTCTCCGCATCCGGTTCTGGCCCGCTAGGCTTCTCTTATCCCGGAAAGGTTTTCTACTTGGAAGGTCTGGCTCCAACTGATCGAGATAACAATCTTTTTACAGTATCCCCGGATGGAGTCTTGAAAACAGAAGCTTCTTTGGACTACGAATCCAACGCTTCTTCTTATTATATTCTAATACAAGCCAAGGATAAATATAACGCGACTATTGAGAAGGCCTTTTCAATTCAACTCGAAGATGTAGAGGAATTCAAAGTATCGGAGAATGACCCTGCTGATACTCTTGTCGGCTCTGCCGTCAAAGACCAGTTTGGAACCAAACCCGACTGGCTGGATGTCTCTCTCTTTTCGGAGGAGTACAATGAGTTCTTTTACATCGATCAAGACGGTAACATTCGAACCAATGAGCCTCTGGATTTTGAAAGTGATCCCCAACACTTTGAACTACAAGTTCATTTCTGGGGTGTTCCCGATGGTCCGGAGGGATTGATTCTTCAACCAATCGATTACACGATGAGTTTTTACATCTTTGTAACAGACCAGGAACCCGAGTTTCATGTCCTTGAAAACCAACCGGCTAATACCATTGTCGGAGCCCTATCGAATTGGTATGAGGATTGGCTCGATGTATCTTTGCTGACTGACTCGGAATTCTTTTACATCGACCTAGACCGCAACATTCGAACTAAGAAGCCTCTGGATTTTGAAAGTGATCCTAACCACTTTGAACTACAAGTTCATTATTTTGGCTATCCTCCTTCGGCAGACACGGATCTTATTTTAGGAGCTATGGAAGGTACTCAGACTGTTTATATCTCGATTCGTGATAATATTGAAGGATATAGGTTCTCGGCTTCCAATGATTCGGATGGAGATGGATACTCAAATACAGAAGAACTTCTTTTGGGAACCGATCCCAATAATCACAATTCATCCCGTGAAAATATGGGTCTTTTAGCCTGGTATGACTTTGAAGGCACAAACGGAGATGAACTATCTCGCTCGGAATTTATTTCTAATAAAGTCACCAGCGAATATGCAGGAAAAATTCACTATGGAAGAGGAGCAGGTTTTATAACCGATCGATTCGGAAAGAATGAGAGTGCTTTTGACTTCCAAGGATCATCCAAGATAGTCGCCGATGGTCCTTGGCCCAGTGGATCCTCTCCTCGTACGGTTTCCGTTTGGTTCAATTCTCCTAGCCATTTTGGCAATCTGTTTACCTTTGGAAACGGAAGATCTCGAAATGCACGATTTTCCCTTTTAATGAATGGAAAAGGAAAAGACCAAGTAGCCCTTATAGGTGAGAGAAACGATTTCGTTTTTAGGTCGAATAATTTGTATAATAACTGGAATCAACTTGTCGTGACCTATGATGGAAATCATGGAAATGTTTATTTGAATAAGGAAAGCCTCGGTTCTTATTACACGGAATTTAATACGGATGGCTCCATGCCCTTGGTAATTGGCTCGAACTCCTTGAATCGAAACGATGAATTCTTCAATGGCTCTATCGATGAAATGAGGGTGTATGATCGGGCTTTATCCGAAAAGGACATCATGAATCTCTATAACAGGGAAGCGAATCCATATGGTTTTTTCTCCAACAGAATTTCAATCTCCGAAGGATTGCCTGCAGGCAGTATTGTAGCCCAAATCGTCCCCTTGGATGGTGTTTCACAAGGATCTAGCTTTTGGTTTCTTTATGAAAACGAAGAGTTGCAGGGAGATGACGATCTGATGTTCAGACCTGCAGAAGGAATATTTGACCACTTTGAGATCGATGAAAATGGCTACATACGGACGTTATATGAATTGGCTATCCCCTTTTGGCTGGAGGGCGATTCCTGGGAGCATTGGGGGGAAGTTGTAGTCGAGGACCGATTCGGTTACCAACACAAGCAGCCCATTGTCATCGAAGTCAAGAAATCCCAAGGTGGATGGCGAACATCTGATTGGTTTGGAAGTTTCAGACCCTACGACAACGGTTGGCTCTTTCATGAAACCCTGCATTGGGTACATGCTCAACCAGATCTTAGTGGTGGGCTATGGTTGTGGTTGGAGGGCTATGAATGGCTATGGACCAAAGAGGAAGTCTGGCCTTACTTATGGAAACATGAGACCAGTGAATGGTTATATCTAATAAAGAATATCGATGGCATCCCAATGTTTTACAACTACTCCAAAAAGTCCCTAGAGTTCACCAATCAAGAGGATGACTTAGGTCCGTTGATTCATCCAGAGAAATAGATCCATAAAGATAACAATCTTTAAGCACCTAAGTATTGTTTAAAATCCTAAGATTCTGACAATTCTTCTAGTTCCGCCCAAGTTTCATAACAGCAGGGCACTTCGTTAAATTTACCAATTCTCTCTTCCTAAAACTCGATAGTTTCACAATACCCAAGTAGTTAGCCGGCTTACCCAAAACCAATGAGCTGACAGATTAAAAAGTAACTTGGCCAAAAGCAACCCCGCCGGCTCTCCTCCAAACTTCAACCGATTTTCTTCCGTCATTTCCCAAATGAGAGAATACAAAAGATTAGCCTCTTTGAACGGATAAAACCTACCAAGGCAAGATACCGGATCGCTTTAAAGCAATGCCCAACCATAGGGTTAGGAGAAGGTAAACCACACACCAAGGTTTTGTGGCTGGAAAAAGTTTGGAAATACTTGGGTATGATTTGTCGTACCAATCTGGACAAAACCAGGCAACCACATTGGCAAAGGCACAATCGGCAACAAGAAGATACCAGAGGGTTGCTTCCATATTAAAAGTCATCAGGAAATATCAATCGAAGACTACGGTTTTGTTTTGGTAATCCAATACCCGGTTTTGCAAGTGCCTACGAACCGCGGTGGAGAGAACCAATTTCTCAAGATCTCGCCCTTTTTCGATAAGGTCTTTGGGGCCATGACGGTGACTTACCCGGGCAACATCCTGTTCGATTATGGGACCTTCGTCGAGATCTTCAGTTACATAGTGGGCAGTGGCCCCGATTAATTTAACTCCGCGCTGGTAAGCTTGGTGATAGGGACGTGCTCCAGCAAAAGAAGGAAGAAATGAATGGTGAATATTAATCACAGGGCATCCAACATTTTGCAAAAAAGAAGGACTTAATATTTGCATGTAGCGGGCAAGGATGACCAATTGAACGCCTTGATCCTGTAACCATGCAACTTGTTTGTCTTCGACATCCTGCTTGGTTTCCTGTGTCACGGGAAGATGGTAAAAGGGTAAACCGTAAGATTCGGAAACAGATTGTAAGTGATCATGATTTGAAATCACCCCGGCAAAATCTGCCATCCACTCCCCTGCCCTAACCCGTAGAACTAAGTCGTGAAAACAATGATCCGCTTTGGATACCATGATGGCCACCTTGGGCCGATCATTACTTAACCCAATCCGAACCTGCATATCCAGTTCATTTTGAACAAAGGATACAAAATCATCTGATTCCTGCCTTGGCTCATGGGTTGCAGAAACCTCCCACTCCACCCTTTGAAAAAATACATTTTCCTGACGGTCCAGGTGCTGATCAGCGTGTAAAACATTACCTCCACGCTGATGAATCCATGTGGACACCTTCGCCACAATTCCCGGTTTATCTGGACCGTGGAGTAGAGCGATAACCGAGGGGTTCATGAGTGAATGAACATTACATTATCGGGCGTAGTCCTGCAGAGACTTAACCGAAAACTTCCGGTCTTTCAGCGAACGTATTCCATCCAGAGCGGCGAAGGCAGAACCTAGTGTGGTGATCACGGGCACGCTATTTAATACCGCTTCACTCCTAATACCATTCTCATCCCGGCGTGGAATTAAGCCAAGTGGGGTGTTAATCACCAACTGAACCTTCCCATTTTTGATCAGGTCAGCCACATTTGGGCGTCCCTCACTTATACGCAAGGTAGTCCCAGCCGGAATTCCATTTTCATTAAGAAATTTTGCCGTGCCTTCAGTGGAAGTGAAAGAAAAACCGAGTTCTGCCAGGCCCTTGGCCACTTCCAGTGCTCTGGGTTTATCTGAGTCTTTAACGCTTAAAAACACATTCCCTTCGAGGGGCAAAGATGGCTTCGCGGCCATTTGAGTTTTGGCATAAGCCATGCCGAAATCTTCATCCTGCCCCATGACTTCTCCGGTGGAGCGCATCTCTGGTGTGAGTACAATCGGGGAACCGGGGAATTTGTTAAAGGGAAAAACAGCTTCCTTGATTGCCCAATGCTTGGGTGTAATTTCTTCGGTAAAGCCGAGGTCTTTAAGCTTGGTTCCCGCCATGACCCGGGCACCCAACTTAGCGAGCGGAACTCCAATTGCTTTACTGACAAAGGGAACTGTACGGGAAGCGCGAGGGTTTACCTCGATCAAAAACAGATCGCCGTCCTTGATTGCGTACTGGACATTCATCAGCCCAATTACTTTTAATGCTTTGGCCAGATCGTAAGATGCCTGTCTTACTTCATCCAGCATTTCCTTGGATAAATCATGCGGTGGCATAACCATAGCCGCATCTCCACTGTGAACACCGGCAAATTCAATATGCTGAAGCATACCACCGACCACCGAAGTTTCACCATCCGAAATACAATCCACATCAAGCTCGATTGCTTCTTCCAAAAATTTATCCAACAAAACAGGTTTTCCTGGAGCGACCGCAAAGGCTTCTTTGACAACCCCATTTAATTCATCTTCGTCATATACGATAAACATGCCCCGGCCTCCCAATACAAAGGATGGGCGCAATAGAATGGGGTATCCGATTCGGGCTGCTTTTTCAGCGGCTTCATCCGGGTGCATCGCCGTTTCATTTTGAGGTTGTTTAAGCCCAATTTCTTCTAAGATACGTTTAAATTTCTCCCGGTCCTCCGCCAGGTCAATGCTTTCTGGAGAAGTTCCAATCACATTGACCCCAGCTTCCTGTAAGCCAGTGGCTAAATTAAGTGGGGTCTGCCCACCATACTGGACAATGGCCCCGTCGCATTCCTCTTGATGATAAATCTCCAGTACATCCTCCAAAGTTAAGGGCTCAAAATAGAGACGGTCGGAGGTGTCATAGTCAGTAGAGACGGTCTCAGGATTGGAATTCACCATCACGGTCTCGTAGCCCGCATCACGAAGGGCGAAAGATGCATGAACGCAGCAGTAATCAAATTCAATACCCTGGCCAATCCGGTTGGGTCCGCCACCGAGAATCATAATCTTTTTCTTATCCGATTTATTGATCTCGTTTTCATCTCCGTAAGAGGAGTAATAATAAGGGGTAAAGGCCTCAAACTCCGCAGCACAGGTATCGACCAGGCGGAAAGTTGTCTCTAAGCCCATTGAGATACGCTTGGTTCGGGCATCCGCTGGTTCACAATTCCAATAGTCCGCGAGTTGACGGTCTGAAAAACCGGCTTCCTTGGCTTGTCGAAAAAACTCAGGATCAACGGAATCCAGGGAGGTTGATTTTATTTGCTGCTCCAATTCAAAAATTTGTTGAAGTTGAGTGGTAAACCAAAAATCAATCCCGGACTGTTCAGAAATTTGTTCGGCATCCATGCCTATTTCAAAGGCTTTATATAAATAAGTGGGCCTTTCCGCTGACGGGCGTTTCACACCAGCCTTGATTGCAGATTTATCAAGATCTTGGTCAGCCAATTTTCCCGCTTCAAAGCCATTGAGGCCAATCTCCAAGGACCGCATCGCCTTTTGAAAAGATTCCTTGAATGTCCGCCCGATGGCCATGGCTTCTCCGACCGATTTCATGGCTGAAGTAAGGGTGGAGTCGGCGTCGGGGAATTTTTCAAAAGTAAAACGGGGCATTTTGGTCACCACATAATCAATCGATGGCTCAAAACAGGCGGGTGTCTCTTTGGTTACATCGTTTTGTAACTCATCCAATGAATAACCAACAGCCAATTTGGCTGCAAACTTGGCGATGGGAAAACCAGTAGCTTTGGAAGCGAGGGCAGAACTCCGGGACACCCGGGGGTTCATTTCAATCACAACCATCCGGCCATTTTCTGGGTTGGTGGCAAACTGAATATTACTCCCTCCGGTCTCCACTCCAATTTCACGGATACAGGCAAAAGAGGCATCCCTCATTAACTGGTATTCTTTATCCGACAGAGTCATGGCAGGTGCGACGGTTATAGAGTCACCCGTGTGCACACCCATGGGGTCAAAATTCTCAATGGAACAAATGACCACGCACTGGTCTTTGTAATCACGCATGACCTCCATTTCATATTCTTTCCAACCAAGCAAACATTCTTCCATCAGAACTTGACTAATCGGGGAAGCATCCAGCCCCTGTCTCATCATGACGTCAAATTCTTCACGATTGTAGGCAATACCTCCACCTGTTCCCCCAAGTGTGAAGGCAGGGCGCAAAATGATCGGAAAATCTCCAAGTTCATCGAGATGGGAATGAGCTTGCTCAAGGGTGTTCACCGAAAAAGAAAGGGCCACATCCAAGCCGATCTCGAGCATAGCCTGCTTAAAGAGTTCCCTGTCCTCACCTTTCTTGATGGCCGCAGGCTTGGCCCCAATCATTTCGACCCCATATTTTTCTAAAATCCCGGCCGCATGCAGCTCCAAAGATAAATTGAGCCCGGTTTGCCCACCAAGGGTGGGAAGCAAAGCATCAGGTCTTTCTTTCTCAATAATTGCGGTCACGCTCTCCACCGTAAGCGGTTCCACATAGGTGGCATCGGCAAACTCTGGGTCCGTCATGATGGTTGCAGGGTTACTGTTGACCAGAGATACCCTGAATCCCTCCTCCCGCAAAGCTTTACAGGCTTGGGCCCCACTGTAGTCAAATTCACAGGCTTGCCCGATAATGATCGGACCTGAACCAATAATTAAAATATGCTCGATGTCGTTACGTTTAGGCATGCGGAAAAATCAATACATTCAAGTTTAGGCGAGGAAACCGAAAACCTTTAAATCTCTTTTA
>Ga0206123_10004283_pt1 | contig 11252 bp, 15 predicted proteins | sample Helgoland_Spring_2_FD_160086 | JGI IMG/M metagenome (GOLD analysis project Ga0206123, IMG submission 160086) | Pelagic subsurface seawater microbial communities from Kabeltonne, Helgoland, North Sea - Helgoland_Spring_Bloom_20160316_1 | ecosystem: Environmental > Aquatic > Marine > Epipelagic ... | reverse complement strand
GAAGCAAATTTTATATCTATGAAAAATAAATATTTAATTGATATATTTTGTCTTTTTTTTTGGTCCCTAAGTTTAGTTTGTTTAATTAGTTATTACTCAAAAAATCATCCTTTTAATGAATATTAGTATTTTTTTGTTTGAGTTTAAGCATTTTATTAGAAATAAAGCTAAACTATTTTCTTATATCTTTTTTATGCTTTTATGTATTTATTCTATCTATAACGGATTTGAAATAATGCATAAACAAATTAATACAATTTCAAATATTAATGAAAAACAGGATGTTGAATGTAACATAGTTTTAGATTGGTTAGAACAAAAAAAAGGTCCTGTTGATATGCCTTGGGTAAATATTGAAGATCCTTATTGGCTAATAAGATCTACTCCTTCATTTATAATTAAAAATCCATCACCATTATTTCCGCTAGGGATAGGTCAAGCTGAACAATTTGGTTTTTATAAAAAAATAACCAGATGGAGTTCTACATTTGATTCAGATATGGCTGAGGAGATTTCAAACTATGAAAGGTTAATAAATGGTAATATTGATTTTTCTTTTTTGATAATTTTTTTACTTCCAATACTACTTATTATACTTACATACAATATTCATGGATTAGAAAAAGATTTAAATTTTAATAAACTAATTACAATTCAAAATAAAAAACTTGGTTCTTGGATTATTAATAGATTAATATTTTATGTTTTGATAGTATTATTATCGATTAATGTTATGATTTTATCTGTAGGTTTAATTACTAGTTCGTTAGCGTATTTCAAATCTATGTTAACTCTTATTATTATCTCTAATTTATATGTTATAGTATTTTCTTTTGTTTTTTATATTATAATTAAAAATGCGAGTAGTAGTAGCTCTGTAGCATTTAAAATGATTAGTTTTTGGTTGTTTTTTTGTGTAATTATTCCAGGATCAGTTCATCAGTATGTAAGCATAAAATACCCTGCTAAGTACATGACTGAATTTTTAGATGTTAATAGGGAGCAAACTTATGAGGTTTTTAAATTAGATGACATTGAACTTTACGATTTTTTAGTAGAAATTCACCCAGAGATCGTAGAAACAAAAAAATCTCAACAAGACACATTAGATTCTCAGTTAGTAAGAAGATGTATTAGTACAATTATTAATCAAATGAATATTGCGGCTGAGAATGAAATTGAGATACAGAATGAAGATAAGAATAATCTTATTAAATCAACTTATTTTTTTAATCCAATTTCTTATTTGCAAAATTTATGGAATTCTTGTACTGCTACTGATTATTATTCATATGGAATGTATCGTTTAGACATACAAGAGTCAGTAATTAGTAGAAATAAGTTAATTGTGTTAGAATTATGGAATGAGAGAGAAGTTGATAAAGAAATTTATAGTAGATACTTAAAAATTTTAAATAATTAAATAAAATGAAAAAAATGAAAAAAATATTATTTACGCTTGTTATTGGAATTATGATTGCTAGTTGCAATAATCAGGAAAATAATGCTCAATCAAACATGGATTTAAATTCTGAAAAATTAATTAAGAAAAAGTCTAACCAAAAGGGTTTTAAGTTTGATAAAAAGAATGATTATATTAGTAGTAATAAAAATAAATCCAAATCTAAAAGTGCTGAAACTCACCCAGGATGTACCTCAGCCTGTTGTTCAAAAAAATGATACTCAGTATTTTTTGAAATTTGAATTAATTATGTTTTAGACGATAGTTTATTTTCATCTATTTCTTTTAATATCTGCTCTGCTTCATAATATTTTTGATCACTTTGAGATCTATTTGTCTTCGATAGATTATATGCTTGTTTTATAAGAGATTTATATTTATCATGTAATTTTTCTGTAGTTGTTTTTCGTTTAAATAATCCAAACATGTCTGCTGTATTTAAGTTAATTTATTATTTAATTGTTAATCTTTATGCTATCAAAAAATTCTTTTCTATATATGTTGTTGTTTTCAAGAAATTCACCTGATGCTTTAGTAGTCACCATTTCTGCTCCTTTGTGCTTGACACCTCTGCAGCTAACACAGTTATGACTTGCTACAATAGTTACTATTACTCCGTTGTTTCCTTTTGTAATAGAATTAATTGCATTATGTATTGCAGATGTTAATTGTTCTTGTATTGCTCCTCTTCTAGAAAATAGCTCTACTATCCTATTTAACTTTGATAATCCAACTACTTTACCACTATCACCAGCAATGTAGCCAATGTGGGTAACACCAATTATTGTCTGATGATGATGAGAGCACATTGAAGTTAGTGGTATATTTCTTTCAATTACAATTCCATCATATCCATCAGAAGGAAATGATGTTATTGGTGACATTTCGTTATATCTTCCAGCCCATAAATCATTAACATATGCTTTTGCTACTCGATCCGGAGTATCGGATGAATTTGGGTCATTTTGCCAATCACATTTTAAAGCATCAAGAAACAATCCAAATGCATGTGATGCTTTTCTAATCATCTCATCTTTTTCTTCCGAACTCAAAGGATACCCTTCTGCAACTCCATTTGCATATCCAGTTTTAACAACTTCAAAATTATTTATAATTTTTCTCTTTCTTAATGAATCTTCATCAAACTGTTGAAATAATTGATTACTTTCAATTTCAGTTGAAATTTCACTCGAACTATAGTTTTTTATAAATTCATTCATTTTAATTGATTTTATTATTTGTTAATATTCTTTGATTAACTGTTTTAAAAGCTCTTATTGGCTTGTAAATTGCTGAATTATTTGTGCCTCCTTCAAAACATTCAACTGTTTGAACTTTTACTCTTCCCTTTGTTTCTTTAAAAATAATAGAATTAATATAATTGTAAACATATGTCGCGAATTTTTCACAACCAACTCCTTCAACCACTCTAAGTTGTATTAACTTTTTATCAGATAATTTTTTAAATTCCATTAAATTAGGATCATCTTTTGCAACTACAGTAGTGTGATCAAACATGTAAGTCATATGTTCTTTAATACCATTTCGTTTAAACGAACCAAAGTCACATACCCAGTTAAGCTCATCAAGATTACCAATAAACGTTACCTTAAACTTCATAGCATATCCATGTATGTATTGACAGTGAGAGTGCTTTGCTCTCCATTGTCTAAAAGCTGTGCTGTAACCATCAAAAATTTTTGTACTGCTATATTCTATCATAATTTTTATTACAAATATAGTAATTTTTTATTTTGTATAATTATTTAAATGAAATATTATACAAAATATTAATTTAAGTATTATATTGAGTTTAAATCGCTTTAAATCAAGGTATTAATTTATAAGATATTTTTTATCTAAGTTTGTCTGATAATTATTACAAAAAATAACCAATGTTAAACACTGATTTTATCATTACTTTAGCTTGGCCAAATGGAATGATTTACTCTCCAGGTGGGATCTATGATAAATTGTTAGGTAGCTCTAAAAAGTATAAGATTGGTCATACAGCTTTTGCTTTAATTGACTCTAATTCAAACAAAATTTTTTATTTTGATTTTGGAAGATATCATACACCTTCTAGCCATGGAAGGGTTAGAGATCATGAAACAGATCCTAACTTATGTATTGAAATTTTAGCGGATATTAATGATAATTCAATAAGAAATATTAATGCAATAATTTCTGAAATTAATCAAAATGTAAAGCAAGAAGGACCTCTATACTACAAAGTTATTAATCATACTAATTTTAAAAATTGTTATTATTATTCAAAATTTATTCAAAATTATGGTTTAATTAAATTTGGAGTTTTTACAAATTCAACTTTGAACTGCGGAAGATTTGTATATAATGTTATTAAAAAATCAAATCTTAAAAAAATTGTTTTATTCAAAACTATTATTAATGATATATTCTTAAGAATTCCATTACTTAAATATTTTTCAATTAAGTTATATTTTAAGTAAAAGTAATTTTACTAATTCTAAATATTAATTTTTTTAATTTTTTTTTATTAAGTGTTATTTTATTTAATTAAAATATATATTTTTGTCTTATTAATAATTAATCTAAATAAAAATAACAAAATGAAAAGAATATTTTTAGGTACTATAATAATTATATTATATAGTAACGTTAGGGCACAAAATAGTGCTGAAAAAATTGTAGCTGGAAACTCAGGTCTACATATTGGGGGGTATGGTCAAGTTGACTTTAATTTAAACGAAAGAGAAGGAACAATCAATAATAATGGGAAATTAGACGTACACAGACTTGTTACGTTTTTTGGATATAACTTTAATGATAAAGTTTCTTTCGTATCTGAAGTTGAATTTGAGCATGTTTCTGAAGTGTATGTTGAACAAGCTTTTCTTGATTATAAGATTAAAAATAATTTTTCTGTGAATGCTGGCTTGATGCTTATTCCAATGGGTATCCAAAATTTATACCACGAACCACCAACTTTTAATGGTGTAGAGAGAACAAATGTCGATAAATATATCATCCCTACTACTTGGAGAGAAATGGGTATTGGTATTAGTGGAAGAAGTATAGAGCATTCAATTAATTACCAAGCTATGTTAGTTAATGGTTTCAATGGTTATGATGATAGAGGTGTTTTTAGTGGCAAAAGTGGATTAAGAAGTGGTAGACAAAAAGGTGCAGAATCATATATTACATATCCTGACTTTGCAGGTAGAGTATCGTATTATGGGAATCCTGGATTAAACCTTGGTTTTTCAGCATATTTAGGAGATTCTGAAAGTAAAGCATATGATGGATTAGATTTATCTGATGATGTAGCTGTTTCTTCTGCTGACTCTACTATCGTTGGAATTCAAATGATTGGTATTGATGCAAGATATATAAAAGGATCTGTACAATTTACTGGGCAATATGTGATTGCTGATTTATCAAATACGGATCAATATAATGTTCATACTGGAAAAGATTTAGGTAGTAAGTTAACAGGTTATTATTATGAGATAGGGTACAATTTAATGGATGGAATTATTCCTTCTATTTCAAGCGATACTGAAGAATTAATTGTTTTCGCAAGATACGAGAATTATAATACACATGCAGAAACGGAAGGCATTGCGATAAATGATGCATATAATCGAACAGAAATGACTTTTGGATTAGGATTTAAAGTAGCTAAAGGAGCAGTATTTAAGGCAGATTATCAAATAAAATCTAATTCAAGTTCTGATGATGAAACTGGACAATTTAATTTTGGAGTAGGAGTGTGGTTTTAAAATATTTTTAAAAAATGCAGATTAACATTAAATATATCAAAGCAACCACTTTATTAGTAGTTGCTTTGATATCTTTATCATTTACTTATCCAGCTTGGGAATATAATAAACGTTACAACACTATTGTAAAAGAATCTATTACAGAACTATTTAGTACTAATAAATTTTTAGTTGAAGATTATATTAAAACTGATGAACCTTTCTATGTGATAAAACAGAAAGATCTTACATTAGGATATTTTGTTATTTCTCAGGCTCCCTCAAAGTTTCATAAATTTGATTATTATATTATTTATAACTCTGATGTAGAAATAATAAAGATAGAAGTTCTAAAATATAGAGAGAATTATGGAGCCGAGATTTGCAGTAAGAAATGGTTGAAAAAATTTAATAATATATCAACTAATAATTACCCTCAATATAATAGGCAAGTTGATGGTATTTCTGGTGCTACAATATCTGTTAATAGTATTAAAGTAGATATATATAAGTCAAGTAATATTCTTAAAAATAAGATTCTAGATAACTAATATCTATTTTCTTTCAAATATTTAATTATTTCTGTAAAATATCATTGAATTTCAACTTTAACCGTGAATACAATTGAGAATACCTTTTTATAATTTCATTTAATCTAAAGAAATATGAATATATATACCCTGATCGCCTGCCTTTTTTCTTCTAATATTATCGCACAATGAATGTTGCATGCAATGATTCAATATTTGGAGGTACATTAGGTTTTGTTAACACTAAGCCATTCTGCCCAGCTGTTTCTGAATCTCCAGAAGATGCCGGATACCACTACCATAATAATGCTCTCACATTCTTAAATATTCGTAAATCAATCGGTAATGAGATGATACTTGCTATAAACAACATTGCTTATTGTTCTACCACATCATTAATTGAGTTAACTAATAAAAAGCAATTAATTAAAATTATTGATATATTAGGAAGAGAATCTAAAGATTTGAAGATCTAACCTCTATTTTATATCTATGATGATGGAACGGTGGAGAAAAAACTAATTCTTGAATAAAAAAAACCCACTCAATTGAGTGGGTTTGATTTTTGTGGGCCTCTCTGTCCTTATTTCGAACTTTTTAAGGAAATTATTATGTAAGTTTGTTGAATAATAAAATGAAAAAAAAAATTAACTTAATTTGGCAATTCTCTGGTATGGATTCTCTTAAAATTGCAGATCATCATTTAGTTCATTTAAATGAATATATATTAAGAGAAGAGATAGATGTAATTGATAAGGGGACAGAATTTATAAATGACTTTTCTTCTCTCTCTTTTATTATTATTGACAACTCTTTAGTTGAAAAGTTGCGTGTCGCTTTAAAACCTCACAAAGGATTCATAGTTGAATAGTAGCTAAGTTTTAAATTACATTATGAGAAAATCAGGAAGACCGTCTACTGCTCCTAAGAAATTAAAAGATGGGTTTTATATGTCAATTAGTATTACTAATACTTCTAAATCAGTTCGAATAATGAGAGAGACTTTTGAGCAAATGAAATTAGTTGAAACTCAATATAAAGATCGCAATTTTAAATACATAGGTCAAGTAAAAGATAATTTTTGGATTGATGGGGAGAATAAAGGAAAGGCTACAGCTTAATATAAATAAAAACCTACTTATTTTAGTGGGTTTCTTTTGGTGGACCTCTCGGTCTCAGTTTCGAACTTTTTTAAGAATTTATTGATTAAGTTTGTTGAATGAAGAAACTACTAATTATATTACTTTTCTTGCCTATTATTGGTTTTGGGCAGCAGACCTTTAATTTTTTACATAATGGATTAAATAGAGAGTATATATATTATGCTCCAGTAAATATACAACCTGACGCTCCTTTAGTTTTTGTAGCTCACGGATTTACAGGATCAGCTCAAGGTATTATGAATTATTGTGGAATGAATACAGTGGCAGATCAAAATGGTTTTGCTGTTTGTTATCCTCAAGGAACATCAGATTCATGGAGCGATAATTTTTGGAATGTTGGATATGATTTTCATACTGGAGTTACTGTAGATGATGTAGGATTCATAGTTTCATTAGCTTCATATTTGCAGTCTACATATCAGTTAAGTAGTGTAAATACTTTTTTTACTGGAATGTCAAATGGGGGTGAGTTGTGTTATTTATTAGCTTGTGAAGTTCCAAATGTTTTTAGAGCTTTTGCTCCAGTTGCAGGTACAATATTTCCAAATGGGTTAACTAATAATATTTGTAGTCCTACATTTCCTGTGCCAATATTTGAGACTCATGGCAGAAATGATAATGTCACACTCATTGAAGGAGATCCTTTTGATCAATACTGGGGACCTTATTTAGGTATAGATACAATAATTAATTTTTGGGTAGATCATAATTCTCTTACAGATCTTGTTGTTGATACGTTCCCCAATCTTAACAATAATAATAAAATTACCATAAGTTATAAGTATAGTGCTTCAACTTCAAATAATGAAGTATGGCTATATTTACATAAAAGTGGTCATAACTGGGGAGATGATGGAGACGTTGTGATAGAAGAAGAAATATGGGATTTTTTTAGTAAGATGTCTTTAAATCAGTCAACTTTTATTGAGGAAACTTATAAGAGTAGCAGGTTAATTAAAGTTGTTGATATATTGGGGAGGAAATCAATTGAGAAACAGAATTCTCTTTTATTTTACATCTATGATGATGGAACAGTTGAGAAGAAGATAATTCTAAAATAATAAAATCCACTCAATTGAGCGGGTTTCTTTTTTGGTGGACCTAAGTGTTCTTATTTCGAACTTTTTAAAAATTATTTAGGTACCACAATATGTTTGAAAACATTCTTCAAAATTTGGTAATGGTGGTTTTATAAATTCCTCTAGCCCATCTTGATATTTATAAGGTGTCGAAAGAATTTCTAAAACTTTATTAATAGATACCATATCTCCATTGACAGCTTTTTTAATCGCTTCATCAATTAGATGATTCCTTGCAATAAATATCGGATTATATTTTCTCATTAAATGTTTTGCTTCTTTGATACTAGTAGTTTTGGTAATAGATTTATTCCATTTTTTTTGCCATTTTAAAAGATCGGTATTTTTGCTAATTTGATTTGCATTAAAATTATCTTGAGATAAAAAAGAGAATGTATTGGTATAGTCCATTTTTAATTTCTTCATTAAAAGTAATAGTTCATCAATTAATGGGTATAGGTTTATGTCATGACTATTAAAACCGATTTTCTTTAACATCATACTATAATATTTTCTCTCCCAAATTTCATCAAAATTATTAATAACAGATTGAGCAAGTTGAATGGATTTATTTTTATTCTCATGAATTATTGGTAGAAGAGCTTCTGCAAGTTTTAAAATATTCCATTTTATAATTTTAGGTTGATTTCCAAAAGCATATCTTCCTTTATGGTCTATTGAGCTATAGACTTTCTTAGGATCATAAGTGTTTATAAAGGCACAAGGACCATAGTCAAAAGACTCTCCAGAAATTGAAGTATTATCTGTATTCATTACACCATGGATGAACCCAACACGCATCCAATCTACAACTAAATCAATTTGTTTCTGCATTACTATATCTAATAAAGCTAGTGCATGATTGTTACATTTACTGATTTCAGGGTATAGTCTGTTTATGGAATACGATGTAATTTTTTTTAAATCCTCAGATGACCCGAAATATGATGCATATTCAAATGTACCAACTCTAATATGGCTTTTCATGACTCTAACTAAAATACTACCTTCTTCTTTGGATCTTCGATATGTAGTTTCTCCTGTTTTAATTACTGCAAGACTTCTTGAAGATGGTATATTTAAATAGTGCATTGCTTCACTAATTAGATACTCTCTAAGCATTGATCCTAAAGTAGCTTTACCATCTCCATTTCTTGAATATTGAGTTATCCCTCCTCCTTTAAGTTGAATGTCAAAACGTTTGTTATTTTTAGTGACGTGTTCACCTATGATTATTGCCCTTCCATCTCCTAGTTTAGTAAAATGTCCAAATTGATGTCCTGCATAGGCTTGCGCATAAGATTCTTTATAATTTTTATTAGAAAATAGTAAATTAATTAATTTTTCTTTATTATTTATTTTCAATTTAAATTTATCGCACATTTGATCATTTAAAAGAAAAACTTTAGGGCAAGAATTTATATGAGGTTTTGTGAGGCTATAAAATTTTTCAGGTAGAGATAAATAAGAATAATGAAAATTAAACATATAACTATAAAGATAATTAGCAATAATACAAAAACTCCCTCAATTGAAAGGTTCTTTATTAGTGGGCCTCTCGGTCTCAGTTTCGAACTTTCTTAAGCAATTGAGTAAGGAATTGGGCTTTTAGATAGATCTATCATTGCATATCATAATGATAGAAGAGTAAGAATGAAAAATTCCAATTAGAATATTTTTCATACGATCCTTTTTACTGAAATTGTTATTTATTTTAGTATAGTAGTTCATTATAATGTATATTGGGCTATACCAAAAAGAGATATTGTTACACTCCAAGAAATAAGAAAATTAGCAAAAGGCCAATGCATTATTTTAAATAGAATACCAATAATTAATGTGCTAAGAAAAAAACCTGCTATTGAGTGAATTATTTTTTTCTCTTTTAATTGAGAAAAAATAATTGAAGGCATAAAAATTAAAGAGAAGATCAAGAATCCTGATGTTAATACTACTAATGCTCCTTGAAGATGGAATACTTTTAATAAACATCCAGCAATAATAATATACATGACGTGATTCCTATCTTTTCATTTAGATTACTCATAATGCTAATATATAAAAAGAAACCCACTCAAATGAGTGGTTTTCTTTTTGGTGGACCTCTCGGTCCTAAGTTCGAACTTTTTTAGAAAATTAATAAGTAAGTTTGCCTTATGAAAAAAAATAAAAAGGATAATAGAAGACAGTTTCTAAAGAATACTTCTTTGTCTTTATTGTCAGTTGCAGTCTTTCCAACTATTCTTAAATCCGAGAATTCCACAGTTTCGTTAAGTAATAATAATTCGATTCTCACATGTGACCAATCTACTGAAGATGCTTATGGACAAGGACCGTTTTATACAGCAAACGCACCTGCTATTCAGAATGATCAGCTTGCGGATGTGCATGAAGTTGGCACACGAATTATTATTAGTGGTCAAGTATATAACCTTGCATGTTCAGAAGTTATTCCAAATACGGAAATTGATATCTGGCATGCTAATGATGCGGGAGAATATGATAATATAGGATATAATTTGAGAGGCAAGACCACGACAAATAGTCAAGGGTTTTATGTATTTGAGTCAATTAAGCCTGGATTGTATCTTAATGGGTCTACTTTTAGACCATCACACATTCATTTTAAAATAATACCACCAGGATTTAGTACACTAATAACGCAACTTTATTTTCAAGGAGACCCTTACATACCTACAGATGCTGCTGCTTCAATTACTAGTGGTTCATTTGATGCTACTAATCGTATTATTCCTTTAATCTCAAATTCTAATGGAGATCTTGAAGGAACTTGGGATATTGTAATTGATGGTGATGGAGTTCCGGTTGGAACGAACAATATTCATCTTGACAAAGGAATTATTTATAGCGCAAGTCCTAATCCATTTACTGATCATATTGAAATAAATTATGGTGTTTTTCAAAAAGCAAAGGTTGCTATATCTGTATACGATATTAGTGGGCAGATAGTCGCGACTCTTGATGAGAGAATGTTAGATCCTGAGAAATATTCTGTATCATGGAATCCTTATGGAAATCTACCTAAGGGACATTACTTTATCTCAATAATGATAAATGATTTACAAGTTCATTATCTTAAAGTTATTAGGCAATAATTAAAAACAAACCCACTCATTTGAGTGGGTTTGTTTTGGTGGACCTCTCGGTCCTTATTTCGAATTTTTTTATTTAGCTTTTATAAACCCAATGATTGAAATTATGTAGACAATAATGTCCGGAATTACCAATTCAAAACTAAAATTCATTAATGGCTC
>Ga0206123_10004275_pt1 | contig 11269 bp, 9 predicted proteins | sample Helgoland_Spring_2_FD_160086 | JGI IMG/M metagenome (GOLD analysis project Ga0206123, IMG submission 160086) | Pelagic subsurface seawater microbial communities from Kabeltonne, Helgoland, North Sea - Helgoland_Spring_Bloom_20160316_1 | ecosystem: Environmental > Aquatic > Marine > Epipelagic ... | reverse complement strand
TTCTGGCTATACCTTTACGTATGGTGGAGGAAATCGCACGGAACGTTTTCTCTCCAGATGATTCCAAATACGTTATTTAATCATCAGGAACTGGCATAGCAACAAGGGGCGCGTGCTTGTTCTTCCGACCTTTTGGGATTTTACTTTTTTCTCTCATTTGCCCGTTAGGGTGGAGGACTTTTTATGACTGTTACGTCACGTCGAGGGTTTACCCTCATCGAACTCCTAGTGGTTATTGCCATCATCGGTGTTCTTGTTGGTCTTCTGTTGCCAGCAGTGCAACAGGCTCGTGAAGCTGCTCGCCGCAGTTCATGTGGAAATAAACTGAAGCAGCAGGGCTTGGCTGCACACAACTACGCTGACAAGCATGCCAGTCGTGGAGACAACTTCTTGCCTAGTGCCATTGGTGTTAACAATGCTGGCAATGCTGTCAGTACTAACCCACTTACAGCCACTGCTGGTGCCACTGCTGGTGCTAACACCGGTTGGAGTCACATTGTAAAAATGCTTCCCTATGGTGAAGAAAATAATCTTTACAATGCGCTTAATGGAAGTGGCAACTACGCTGTTCCAGGAGCAACTACTGCCGCAGCAACGGCTGTAGTTGATTGGCTGATTTGCCCTTCATACACTGGAGACTCAGCTGGCAAAAGTGTTTACAAGGCCAATGCCGGCACCAGTGATGAAGTTGCTGCTGCAACTGAAGGTCCGATTACTGGGAAGACCCTTAGAAACGATGGTGGTCTTGGTCTTTTTGAAGATAGGGGATTTGCTTCCTATCGTGATGGTACTAGTAACACTATTATGCTTGTTGAAGAAAACGTTGATGAGAATTACTGGGAAGGTCATAGGAACGTTTCAACGTTTGGCGATTCAAACAAAACGACAGAAGCATCTATTTTGAGTAAAATTGATGTAAATGACAAAACTCCTTGCTCGCAGGCATTTCCTTCTTCATCACACGCCGGTGGTGTATTTGGTTACTGTATGGCTGATGGTTCAAGTGGCTTCGCGTCGGGCACAATTAGTAAGCTCACTTTACAAGCTTTGTCGACTGCCAATAAAAGTGACACGATCGGTGACGATCGACCTTAGTTCTTAAAAAGACTATTGTTCATTCAGAAAGGGAGCCGGCATTTGCTGGCTCCCTTTTTTTATTAGACTTTGTGAGATTACTAATCATCCCTCACCAGTACGTCATGCAGGCCACAAACCACCCACCTCCTCAATGGCCACCGGGTACAACAGTCGTACAAATAGCAACGTACAACGAAGTCGCTTCAATTGGTTCACTTATCGAGGCAATTCATACGGCTGTTCCACAAGCTCAGTTAGTAGTCATTGACGACAATTCACCTGACGGTACAGCACAAATCGTTGCAAAAGAGGCTGATAAAAATGAACGTGTTCACCTTCTTCTACGTACTGATCGTCGTGGTCTTGGTACAGCAACGCTCGAGGGGATTCAGTGGGCACAGAAGAGAGGCGCTGACGTTGTCATTCATCTCGATGGAGACTTGAGCCATGATCCTGCTGATATCCCGCGACTGGTCGCAGCCCTCACGCCATCTGATGAAATGCCATTTGACATTGCTATTGGGTCACGAAAGGTACCTGGTGGAAATACCATCGGTTGGTCAGTGAAGCGGCACGTCATAAGTTGGCTCGTCTGCTGGTTCACACGCGCTATCCTGCGTGTTCCTGTTCGCGATGGATCCAGCGGTTTTCGTGCTCTTCGCATACAGTGCATCACAAAGATTGATCTCACTCATCTTGCCTCCGGCTATGCTTTTTTTGAAGACTTTTTATGGCGGGCACATCAGTCAGGTGCTCGAATGACAGAGATTCCAATAACATTTACCAACAGAAAACTTGGAGAAAGCAAAGCAAATGGTATCGAAATGCTTCGAGGTGCACGTGATCTGATAAAACTCGCGGCTCAAACTTGGGTGGGGCGTTAATACAGCATTGTAAGCAAGCTATTGCTCAGACTCTGTCAACTGTCGATAGTATTTTAAACCCGGTATAAAAAAGCAGCCGCCACTTACAAGCCCGAAAAGAATATGCTGAAACTGAGGAAGACCACACATAACTAAACCAGTGACGAACAGGCAAATCGACTGGATGTAAAAGACACCGGATAAAATTCCTGCTTTGGCAAAGAACATAAGCCCTGCCAGTAATGCAAGAACCGGTGAAAGCTTCAGTACTGGTAAGCCGAGTAACTCTTCTACTGAAAAAAGCAGCATACTGGCGATCATGGTACCACCCCAGATGTGAGCAACTTGTCGTTCAACCGCTGTTACCGGGCCTGCTCTATACCGCAGTGCCCAAAAGATGGGTGCCCACAAAGCAAGACCGCCAGTCCACAGAACAACATACGGCCAACGACTTTCGACTCCCTGCCAAGCAAGTACATCTGTAATGACTGAAAGAATCAGCACCACAACCGAATGCCACATCCACAGGAGGCCCCAATTCTCTAAGACAACGGCATGATGCGTTTCTCGAAGAAGGCGGGAAACAACATCGAGAACGCCGCCTTGGCGAGCTGCAATCGGCTCGCTTGCTAGAAACGCGCGAAGATCCTTCGCTAAGTCTGCTGCTGATGCATAACGCAGATCCTGTGGCTTCTGGAGAGTTTTCAGTGCGATCATTTCCAGATCACGATTGACCTGTTGGTTAATTGACCGAGGGAGGGGTGGGTCAACTTCCAATACAGCGAGTAATGTATCCATCGGACTCGATGCCTGGAACGGCGGTCTATCAACAAGTACTTGATAGAGGATTGCACCAAGACTCCATACATCACTAACAGGCCCAACGTCTCCACGACTTCCAGCAGCCTGTTCCGGTGACATATAGCACGGTGTCCCAAGAATTGCTCCCGTGTGCGTCATTGTCTGATTTCCTTCGAGTCTTTTTGCTAGACCGAAATCAGACACATGTGGCTTACCTGCTAGATCGATAAGAATATTTGACGGTTTCAGATCGCGGTGAAGGACTCCTCGGACATGTGCAGCCTGAACAGCTTCAGCCACTCGAAGCAATATCTGTGCACCCTCTCTCGGTGGAATTGGGCCAGCTTCTAATCGTTTTGCAAGCGTGGTTCCTTCGATATATCGCATCGAATAAAACGGGTGTCCTTTGTATTCACCAACCTCAAAGATGGAAACAATCCCGGGATGATCGAGTTGGGCAGCAGCCTCCGCCTCACTACGAAACCTTGTGAGGTCTGCTTGACTTGCAAGGTCACGACGCAGGAGCATTTTCACTGCAACGACTCTTTGGAGACTTTTTTGTACTGCGCGATAGACAATACCCATGCCTCCACGGCCGATCTCCTCGAGAAGCTCATACTCCCCAAATTGAGCTGGTAGCGGAGAGACACCGGGCACAAACCCATTTCCAATGAATGGCCTGATGCCTTGCTGCTCAACAGCTAATGCTCCCCCACGATCGTCACTCATGATAATCGTTGATTCCATTGCCACAGCATCGGTAACAGATACCGTTGCAAATAGTTCTCGGAGTTGTCCTGCTAAATCAGAATTTTGAAGACAGAGATTTTCAAGTCGTACGTGCGCTTGATCGACTGGCCCTGTTGTCAAGTCTTCCAGCAGAACTGCTAATCGCTCTTCTGCATCTGAGGAGAGCTCTTCTTCAATCGAATTGTTTTTATCTGTTTTTGACACGGTACTATACAAATACGAAGGACTACTAACTTCACATTAACAAAAGATACTAGGCATGCCATACATACTTGACGATATTTAGTATCCAAAGTCAGTTTGCATCATCGAGTAAAACTCTGAGTCGTCGCATTGCTCTCATATATCTCATACCAGCCGCTGGCTTGGTAAGACCAAGAACTTCTGCTACATCCCCAGTTGATAGGTGTTCAAAATGCCGCAGCAAAACAATCTGACGGTCTATTTCATCAAGCTTCTCTACGGCCTTAGCAAAACGATGTTCAAGCTCATGCCATGTTGCAACCGCAGCTGGAGTAAGTTCTGTATCCGCAATCTTCTGAGCAAGATTTGTTTGCGAGTGATCTCCATCTACTGGTGAATCCAGCGACACTTCCTTATCAAGACTCCGGGTGCCCGCCACTCTGTGTCGTCGATGAGCATCAATAACTCGATCACGAGCCATATGCCGAAGCCATAACTGAAATGGCATTGTGGGGTTGGTGAGATAATCACCCAATCTTCGATTTGCCTCAACAAGAACATCTTGAACAATGTCACTCGCATCAACCCGTTTTCGGACAACCCGATCGAGACGCTGATCGATCATCCTTCTGATCGCAGCTCTGTGTCTCTCAAGAAGTCCGTTCACAGCCGCAGTGTCCCCCTGCCGAACGCGATCGAGGAGAATCAAGGTCTGTGGAGGCGGATCCGGCGGTTCTACTGCATCACGGGAAGTGTTCATGTGGTGTTTCAAGGGAACTGATGTGTCTCTCTATCGTACCAACGTGGCAGCATAATCGGGAAAATCGATTAAAAAATACGGATTACAGCAATCAGGCCGAGCCTGCGGGCTTTAAGCCTCCAAGTTTTCATGTTTGTCTCCAGCTAGTTTTTGACCAGCCTCCAAACGTGATCCATAATCCTTTGCGGTCACGGGATCGACCGCTGTTCGCCGCTCTGAATGTTGGCTAGAAAAACGGATTGCCTGTGCGTGCTACCACCTCTCTTCACATGTTGACCGTGACCTCTCATCGATGTCCTATTAGGCCGTGGCACATTTCTTTTTTAAAGACTTTTTTTTCCATTCTGGTAGGTGTTGTCCTCGCCATCCAGCCAACAACTTTCACCAATGCGAGTGAATTTGCTGTTGATGATCTGGCGGTTCGGTCAACACAACTTGAAGCTGCTGGTCAATGGCCAGAGTTAGTAAGTCTTTGTGAATCAGCTGCTCGCAAAGGCAACCTGTCTAATGAGCTTTATCAGCGATATGATCTGGCGAAAATTCATTGTGACCTTGATCGTCGGTCTGCTGAGAAAGCCTACCAAGAGGCCCTTCGACAAATTACTGAAGGGGAAGCTCGACACCTTTTTATGGAATGCTTGGGACGCATAAATTCTCATCACGTTACCAATCCGAACTTTCATAAACTCATCAGCCGTGGTTGTTTAGCCCTTCAGGTTGCAATTAGTGATCGACGGTTTCAGTCTATCCATGCACGTCAGGCGACACCGGACCGCATTGCATTACTTCAACGACATATAAAACACATTCTTGAAGGTCGTAGCATTGCAACACTTTCTGACGCAGAGACTACTGTAATCTGGATTGCACGTGCTGCACAATCAGTAGTTGGAGTTCCCCCAGCTGTTACTTTCCTCGAGATGACTGCCGCATCTGTCGGTGGTCTTGATGAGTATTCTGCCTTTCTAACGACAGGCCAGCTCAATGACCTCTACGCTCAAATTGAGGGCAACTTTGTTGGCCTTGGTGTCGAGTTAAAAAGTGCCGAAGATGGTCTGTTGGTAGTACATGTCATTTCCGGCAGTCCTGCCGAGCGATCTGGACTTAAAGCTGGTGATCATTTGATTGGTATCGCTGGAAAACCTATTGCTGGTTTGCATGTCGATGCAGCTGCACAACTGCTCCAAGGACCAGAAGGGTCACGTGTAACACTCGCTGTCTTACGAGGGGTTGGGCCAGCACGGGCTATGACGGTACGACGCGAGCATGTTGAAATTCCAAGCATAGAAGATGTTGAGTTGCTCGATCGCATGAATGGAATTGGATATCTTCATATTACGTCATTTCAGAAAAAAACTGCCTCTGACCTTGATACCGCATTGCGTCAGCTTGATGCCTCCGGCATGAGATCTCTTATTATCGATCTGCGAGGGAATCCTGGTGGACTTCTTTCGGCAGCTGTTGATGTGTCTGATTTATTTATTGACCGTGGCCTCGTTGTTGCAACACGGGGTCGTAGTCCTGAAGAAGATTTTAACTACACGGCAAGTCACAGTGGCACCTGGCAAACGCCACTTACCATTCTCATTGACGGTGATTCGGCAAGTTCCAGTGAAATTTTCGCCGGAGCCATTAGGGACCATGGTCGTGGCAAAATCATTGGATCCCGTAGCTACGGAAAAGGATCGATTCAAGGAATTTTCCCAATGGATGTAGCAGGAGTTGGCATGCGATTGACCACTGCCCACTTTTACTCACCAACCGGCCAACCATACAGTCGAGTCGGTGTTTCACCAGATCTCTGGGTACAGCAAACCGCTCGCCCAGATGCCACTGGCCAAATTATTAAAAATGACGCAACACTTGCCACTGCACTGAATGAGATCCGGAAGACTTTAGAGCCTGTTGTCTCACGGCCGGTCGCCCGACGAATTACAGCTCGATAGATGCAGCATGAATTGAATCACCGGCATTAAAAAATTTGAGCCATTTGGGTGCGCTTGATCTTCTGTCTTTGTCTCGTATTTTAATGATGTTCAAAACTTCATGCAAACACATCATAATCAACCTAAGAATTTCCTAGCTGAGGCAATACAAAACGAGATACAGCAACTCGGTCTTGATGTACCTGACAAGGTCATTCCTGAACTCGCTGCCTATGCCAGAATCTTATGGTCCTGGAATGATCGTCTGAATATTACTAGGCATACTGAAGTACGGCAATTTGTTCAGCGAGATGTTACTGACACCGCTGCCATATGCCCACACATAAAAACCAACGAACGGGTTCTTGACGTTGGGACAGGAGGAGGCGTACCGGGTGTCTTACTAGCTATCTTGCGTAGTGATCTCACAGTCGAATTATCAGACACGTCAGCAAAACGTATTACAGCATTAAAGTCTATTCTCGATGAAATCGGTTTATCTCTAACAGTTCACCATAAACCAGCACAACAAGTTGTTCTCGATACCAACGCCCAAGGCTGTTCATTTGATACACTCGTTGTCCGGGCTGTTGCTCCACTCCAGAAATTACTGACTTGGTTTGAACCAATCAGTAGCTCTTATGGTCGGCTTCTGGTCATCAAAGGGCCGCGATGGGAAGCCGAGAAACAAGAATCTCGCCATCGAGGATTTCTTAAAAAAGTGACGGCGCGCCGCATCGCAAACTGGCCAATTCCTGACAGTGATACCGAAAGCGTCCTACTCGAGATCAAAAGGCGGAAAAACTCTCGGTGAGATCTTGCATTGGAATACCGTGGCAAGCTAGAAATCTTAAATTCATCCGCTGACTAAAGTGTCTCTTTCAACGACTTCTCATTACTCGTATTGGCATGCATAACATTTTGTGACTCTACTATTGGTTCAACCTTTTAATTGTGTAGGCATGTTGGCCAAAAAAACTTCCACATGCGTAACAGTATTATCTTTTTCACAGTCGATAACTTCTTGAAGGTTGTGTTGACAACATTTCGAATCTACTATTTGTCAGGTGGGTTATTTTTGAATTCAAATTTTTATTGAACAACTTAAGGTGTGATTGGAAAGCCGTTGGAATACGTTATTTTATTCTTACAAGCAATGCGTGCATCATCGACTTATTCATAACCTTGAACTTACAGTGTCTCTTGCCCGAACAAGCCCCAAGAAAAAATCATAATGGATTTTTGGATTTTCCCGGATAACCTGTCTCACATCTTCTGGCTTGGTGGGCTCTGGGTTTTGCTCAGTGTTATATGGGCATTGGCGTCTATATGGATAGCCTCTGACTCTGAGATGATTTTTGGTGAGTCTTCGTGGCCATTAGCTTCTGTCTGCATAGGTGCTGTCTTTTTTTTAGTAACTATTATGTGGGGGCTCTCCACAACTCCTTATTTTGCTGTCAGCTTTATTGCTGCTCTTTTTTTCTACACCTTTTCAAGAGACAAAAAGGCACCTTTACAAGAACGCATCTTGTGTATCGCCTTTCTAAAAAAGGTTTTGATCCGACTAGCTGAAAGCCTCGGGATCAATGACGTTGAGTCTCTTCTCAATAGATCAATGAACCAACTTGCTTCAAGCAAACAAGACACTTCCGTTGTTCTCCTCAAAAAAGATGGATCGCCAATTGACGGGCAGGGAAAAGGAATTGATCGAGCTGGTTCAAAAGCTATCCAGGTTGTTCAGGGCTTATTTGAAAAAGCGATTAAGAACGGTGCTACTGACCTACACTTCGAACCAAAAAGTGGTGAAGAGATAGTTGTACGTTGTCGAGTTGACGGTGTCATGCAAAGTCTAACAACACTCTGGGCAGCAGAAGGAAAGTCATCGATTTCTGCCCTTAAAGTACTCTCGGATATGGATATCGCTGAAAGACGACGACCGCAGGATGGAACATTTGCAGTCCTTTTCAAAGGCCGTAAGTTTGATATTCGTGCAGCCTCAGGCCCGACAAACTTTGGAGAAAAAATGGCCCTGCGGCTACTCGATTCTGACGGCGCGATCGTAAAAAATGGTCTTGAAGGCATTGGAATGAGTGAGTCTGTCACAAAGAAGATGCGTCAGATCATTTCCCAACCCCATGGCATGCTGCTCGTTTGCGGTCCTACAGGATCAGGCAAAACGACAACACTCTATACGGCATTAGGGGAACTGGATGTCTTCTCAAAAAATATTGTCACCATTGAGGATCCAATTGAGTATCGACTCGACAACATCTCTCAAACTGCTGTCAATGTTGCTGCTGACCTCACATTTGCCAATATACTTCGGTCCACATTGCGGCAAGATCCAGATGTTATTCTCGTCGGAGAAATTCGAGATAAGGAAACGGCCGAAATTGCCATGCAGGCAGCACTGACCGGCCATTTTGTTTTCTCAACACTGCACGCGAATGACTCGTCTACAACAATCACCCGTCTTCTGGATATTGGAATAGATACAACACTCATACAGTCTGCTGTATCAGCAGTGCTGGCACAACGTCTCATTCGGGTGCTCTGTAAAAGGTGTAAAGAGGCGTACACCCCTCCCAATGAGTTTTTGCAAAAACTTGGGCTTCCTCCCGGAGAGCAACTTTCTCTTTATAAGGAAGTTGGATGCACATCATGCCTCGACTCAGGATATCGAGGCCGTACCGGAATTCATGAATTGCTTGTTTTTGATGCCAACATTCGAGATCTGCTCGTGGCTCGACCATCAATTCAGGATATTCGACAAGCTGGCCGAAAATCTGGAATGAAAACGCTCAAGCAGTCTGGTATTCGAAAAGTGATTGCTGGGATTACAAGTCTCAACGAGGTTATGCGCGTCGCAAAGTAAGAGTGTGCCGTTCATGAAATTTATTTCATTACGTAAGAGAATCATATGATGTTACCTTTAGCAGGAATTTTTCAAACGATAGCAGGCCTCCTTGCCGTTGCCATTGTCATAGGTTGTATTGCATATGGTTTCATGCATGGAATGTTTCGGTCTGTACTTGTTGGGATGCAGGCTCTTGTAGCCTTTGTCATGACAATGACTTTCATCCCAGCACTCACAGAAATCCTTATCGCCATTGATATGCCCCCTAGTTACGCATTCCCTGCGGCGTTATTTATTTTGGCAATCGGAACCGCTGTTGGTATTCACATGCTTATTGAAAAATATATCCCCAGCGAATCAGTTCCTCTTCTTTCAGTGATTGATAAAATTGGCGGTGCGTTTATTGGTGGGACAGCAGGTTATGTTGCTGCAGGGGGTGTTCTTATTGCACTTTCTCTTATGCCACTTCCAGAAAGTTACTGGCTAAACCATTCAGAACTCCAGTTTGATTTCGGTACACCTATGTTACGAACCTTTGCACGCATTATCGAACCCGACGGTGATAAACGAAATCAGTTACTCAAAGGAGAAGTCTGGCCAACTGTTGGTAATGAGAATGACACTCCGCAATACCCTGAAAAACCGCTTCCACCAGAGCCAACAAACCTACCAGCCGGAGTAATTCCAGCCCCTTTTTTACCGGCACCACCAAATATCTGGAGTGAACCTTTCGTTGATTTAAACAACAATAAACAACGTGATGACGATGAGTTGGTGTACCTTGACGACAATGGTGACGGTCAGTTCACAGAAAACGCGATTGTTGCACCTCCTGAAGAAAAAGACCTGAAGCGCTTTGTTGGCCTCTTGGACAGATATCAGGAAAATAATTGGTGGCGATGGCGAGTGAACCAAGCGAGCTGGGAGGATCTTTATCCAGTTGAAACCCCAGAAGAGACCACTGTTGATCTAGAGGAAACCCCAACTAACCCGGCAGAATAGATGACGCACTGCATGTTTAGGCCCGCTGCCTTGAGGCCAACATGACAAAGGGGTGTTCGATCAGGCTTTCCTTTGCATCGCACGAACCATTGCTGTCCCCATATCAGCCGGAGTTTCTGCAATCTCAATTCCTGCATCACGAAGTGCTTCTAACTTTGCCTCAGCTGTTCCCTTACCACCTGAAATAATCGCGCCAGCATGCCCCATACGTTTTCCTGGAGGAGCCGTACGGCCGGCTATAAAAGCTGCAACAGGCTTTGTGACATGTTTCTTCACATAGGCTGCTGCTTCTTCTTCGGCTGAGCCGCCTATTTCCCCCATCATTAAAATAGCGTGCGTATCATCATCTTGTTCAAAAAGTGCCAAGATATCTATAAAGCTTGATCCGACCAAAGGATCACCGCCAAGGCCCACACATGTACTCTGTCCATGACCAAGCTGAGTTAATTGCCACACCGCTTCATACGTAAGCGTGCCGGAACGACTCATGACGCCAACGTTTCCTGGTGTATGAATATAGCCCGGCATAATTCCAATTTTACATTGGCCAGGTGTAATGACTCCAGGACAATTTGGGCCGATAAGTCTACTCTTTGAATTTTCAACCGCCGGTAAAACTCGTGCCATATCGAGCACGGGTATACCCTCCGTAATCGCTATGACAAGCTCGATATCTGCTGCTACGGCCTCAAGAATTGCATCTGCAGCAAAGGGTGGTGGAACAAAAATCATCGTCGCATTCGCACCTGTCACATCACGTGCTTCAGCAACTGTGTTGAAAACAGGAAGATCGGCAATCGTTTCTCCCCCCTTACCCGGAGTAACACCTCCTACCATTCTTGTTCCATACTCAAGGCAGCCTCGCGTATGGAACTCACCAACTTTTCCGGTGATGCCCTGACAGATAACACGTGTATTGCGATCGACAAGAATGCTCATGAAAATTTGCTATAGCTAAAGAGGTACAAAGACTAAAAGAAAACAGTGCTTACGCTTTTATCGAATCAACCACTTTTTGAGCAGCATCAGTAAGCCCATCTGCTGTGATAAT
>Ga0206123_10004274_pt1 | contig 11271 bp, 10 predicted proteins | sample Helgoland_Spring_2_FD_160086 | JGI IMG/M metagenome (GOLD analysis project Ga0206123, IMG submission 160086) | Pelagic subsurface seawater microbial communities from Kabeltonne, Helgoland, North Sea - Helgoland_Spring_Bloom_20160316_1 | ecosystem: Environmental > Aquatic > Marine > Epipelagic ... | reverse complement strand
CGCCGAAGTCGTCGAACCGCTTGTGGTCGCGCGGCCCCGAACTTATACAACGCCAACCTATGCGACCGAGATCCGTTACTATAAGAATGAAGCAGGAATCTATGTTTCGTTTATCTGTGAACAACCCATCGCAGAACGAACACACACAACAACCTTAAGGGACCTCACACCGACCGCGGACTATGTCGAAGTCATTCTTGATTTTGATAACAACGCGCAACGGGCATTCGGGTTTAAGGTTTCACACAATGGTGCAACTCAGGATTCTGTTTGGACAGATGGTAACCAGGAACAAACCGACTGGAACGGCGGTTGGGAATATGCGGTGACGTCAAATGACAAAGATTGGCGTGTAGAGATCCTGATTCCATGGTCTATTGCACCAAGAAAATCTTCCAAAGAACTCGGTATCTATTTTGCGCGCACCGTGCCCAGGCTCAATCAACAATATGCCTTCCCCGCACTCGATAGTAGCCACCAGTCTTTCCTCGGCGGCTTCGCCCCGGTGCAATACTACGAGAGCTCTGAAAATACGCTCGCAATCTACCCTTATCTAAGTGCAAACTTTAACAACATTGACAAACGTGATGCTTATAAAAATGGTGCCAATCTGTTCTGGCGCTGGAATCAGGCTAACCAGTTTAATGTCTCCATCAACCCTGATTTTGGCCAGGTTGAAGCTGATGAACTGGTGGTCAATCTCTCTGCTATCGAAACCTTTTTCTCAGAAAAAAGACCGTTCTTTCGGGAAAATTTTGAGCTTTTTGATCTTCGAGGACCAGAGGACCTGCGTCTTGTACACACCCCAAGAATAGGGAGCCAACCAGATGCCGGTTCGGAGGCGTCATCGGGAATCGATTCTGCGGTGAGCTTTGTAAGATATGGGAACAAAATGGATTTTGGCCTGATGCACGCCATCGAGGAGGATCAGGGTGGTAATAAGGGTCGGTCATTTACAACAACAAGATTCCTGAGGAAAATTGAAGATACGGTAGTTGGCGCATTGATCAACTATACAAAACGACCCTCACTTGGCAGAAACGCAGTGGTTATCGCACTCGACTATCAGGATGAACTAACAGAAACAATCCAGCTTGAAGGCCAATACATTTATAGTCGTATTGAGCAAAGCACCGCAAATGCTAACCCCGCACCAACAGATCCGGCAATCGACACAGATACCGACACTACAAACGACACTACAAACGACACTACAAACGACACTACAATCGACAATGGCTGGTGGATCTCGGCAGAGTTTGAACCTACTAGCCGCCTGGCACATACCTTAACCCTGTTTTCTTATGGCGATGAACTGGCAGTCAATGATTTTGGTTATGTCGCCAGGACTGATCGAAAACAGTTTGAACAGGAAACTACTTATCGTTTGCCAGACCTGAAACTTTATGGCATTCGCGATCTAGAGGTGTTCTTCGAGACGGAACTGAGTACCAACCATCGTAATGAGAAATTACCCTGGCAGATTGATGTCGGTTTCGAATCAGTTTTCATTGATGCCAGCACCCTCTCAATGTCCTTTGAGTATCGTTCTAGTGGCGGCGACGATCTTCTCACCAGGGGAAACAATACTCTGAAGGTTCCATCACAACTCACCTGGGAAACCAGTTATAGATCGAGACCAATTGGCGGATTAAACTTTGCGGCAGAGTTTAGTCTCGCCAGACTATCTTTTGATGACACCAGGATCGAAATTACATTACAGCCTGGCTACCAACTAACGCGTAACCTGAATGCCGAGTTAACTTTCTCATATACCAGCCATAGCAACAGCCTTATCTGGGAGGAGCAGAACCTGATTGGCGAATTTGATCAAGCTGAACTAAGCACTGAACTCAGCCTGAGCTTTGTGCGAGAAAATCATGAACTACGCGTCAAGGTAGATACAGTAGCGCTTTATGGGACACCAGGAAGTGCATATGAGGTCCTCTACAACGGGAGTGTAATTACTTCGACTGAGCCCCTCGAGAGCATCACCGTGGGAGAACTCGCCATACAGATACGGTACCGATATCAATTTAAAAATGATTCCGAGGTCTATTTAGTCTATACACGCGGTGGTGAACACGAATCAGAACTCTATTCGCAAAATTTCAGCCAAATTGTCAAACACGCGGGTGAAGACATTAATGCCGAGAGTCTGTTTGTTAAATTTAGATTCAAAATCTAGTTATCCCAACAAACTCAGCAAAATAGTACAGTCAGGCTTACGGCCGCATCACTTGTTGTTTGCCAGTGTTGCTGTGGGTCGGAAATTTGATCTGTCCCGGTTAAAACGATTTTTTAAGTTCCGCAACAAATTGAATCGATCGGCCCAGACCAGGTAGATCAAAATTCCCGGTCAAAGGGTAAGCAAGATCGATATGAATCACCTGCCCTTTTTCCGATTTGCTGGGGGCCAGCCGAAGACCAACGCCGATATTTGAATGTACCCCTGAGGAGACTCTGCTGCCCTCACCATTCAATCCATATTGATCAAAAACCTTGCCAACGTCAATGAAGGCAGCGTAACCAACGCGAACAAGGTTAAATAGGTGAAGGGATGTAAATTGCCTTTGCTCCAGCGTCAATAAAACACTTTTTTCCCCGGTGAGAAAATGAGAGCCGAAACCCCGGAGCCCATTGTTACCCCCAAGACTCCCCTGGCGACCATTAGTTTGATTCCGGCTGAATATTGAGGTCAAACCAATATACAAACTTCGCGTCTCTGTCTGTCCCCGATGATAATCGAGTTTGATCTCTGATTGCACATCACGCCAGGTACGATTGTTGGCTTCCCGAGTCCCTTCTATGGTTGCGGCTAATTGCAGCAACGTCTTTGGTAGAAACAATAATGTTGTTGAATAACTGCCATCAATTACCGTCTGATTGGCATTGGATCCAATACTAAATCGAAAATGTTTCCCGACATGTAAATCCTCGGTTCGATATATCTGGCTAATGTTATATCCCGTGACATAGTCGTCCTCGATCCGCTCAAACTCCATATAAGGATATGTCAGATTGCGGTCTTGTGTTGGTCGGTGCGGCAAGGGCAAGTCTGCCCCCGGGCTGTAGTCCCGTGCATCATGTCTGATACCAAACAACCACCTGTTGACATAGTTTGCGTTCAAACCCTTTGAATATCCCCAACTCACGTCAACAAATTGCCTCGCCTCGCTGACTTCCGAGACTTTTTTTGCATTGTCATATTGGCTAAGGGTTTGCTCCGCCTGCAACAGCTTAAGAGACCATGCTTGACGACTTTCGAGCGAGTAAAATGGTAAAGCCAGTTCAAACCGATATCCAAACCCATCGGAATTATCTGAAATATTTGCATCCAATACCAATCGCTTTCCAAGATAATTCTGATCACGATATTGTAATGTGTACATCTGGCGCTCGGCATCATCCTTGAAAGTAGTCGCTATCTGATGTCCAGTTCCCAGGAAATTTGAGTCTCGCATACCAATCTTAAATGATGTGTCACCACCCGCGGATTTCAATGACACTTCTGGCGTTAAGGTCCAGACTTCTCTGGTGACAACCTCCAATTTGACATCGTTATTCTCACATTGCTCAAGAATTCGTATTCTTGCGTCAGATGCATATTTGTTGTCCCTGGTCAGTCTTTCGCTTTCTGCCAGAAGTCTGGCATCAACTTCATCGCCCTCGGCGAAAAGTAGTTGTTCCCTGACGACTTTATCTCTCGTCTCTATATGAACTTTATTTGCCCAGCGATAAAGCAGATTGTTTTCTCGTGGATCTGATTCATCAAATATTGGTAATTTGTTGATGGTGATGGATTTAACTTTGAGTTTCTCACCGGTAATGCTTTCATTTCCTTGCGCGCTTCCCCATCGCGAAAGGTCAGCGGTGAAATCGAAGTTTGGTTTGGCCGGTTCTCCAACTGATTGGCACGGCATATCTGCATATAACACACCAGGTGGACTCGTCAGCAGGCAGGCAGCACCAAGCAGCATGCCACAATTGATATCTGCTCTAATCAAGGGAAACCCCCGGGGTTGAGACTGTCGGCGAGATCTGAAAAAACCTCGTGGTCAGAAGATTGATACTCCAGATGAAAAGTAAGGTCCAGAGAGTATGGGAAATATAGTGGGCACCACGCGCGGTTTGCGCCAGTCCGTAGATACCACCAAGAAGACACGCAACGATAAGGCTGGATTTCGCAAACAATGGAAAACTGTCGCGAAAACCAAAATAGAACGCAATCAAGCTGAAGGGACCGGATGCATGACCGGCGGGCCAGCAGTTGCCAAAAGAACCATCTAGAAAAAACGTAATGTTGTTGGGGGGTTGATTGCCTCCATACTGCTCAAGGTCCCAGGCACAATTAACACCTGTTAGTCTTTTCAGCATGGAAATTGTGACCGTCGACACAATGATGGTTCCCAATACCAGCAAACACCTTGTTCGAAACACTCTGTAACCCGGATGCAGCATCGACAATAATGTTGCAGTGATTAAGACCAGGGCAAGGATAAACATCAGATTTCGGCCATATTGGTGCACCAGGGTCTTTGTCACCCAGGCATTCCGAAATGGAAAAGTTGCAAGTCCCGGATCGTAGAAATGATTCATAGCCCATTCATCCAAACCCGTAAGTTCAATTAGCACCAGACCGGCTGCCAACACAAATACGGGGATCAGGTCTGAATTAGTCAGTGACACGGTTGAAACCGATCTTTCGTATAATTAGTTCTCCAGCATCGAATAATGGGGCCAACCAGATTCCCGTATCGGACCTCAGTATTGAGTCTTTATTATTTGCCACCACCGTCGCTCCGGATATACATATCTCAACTCTAGGGTTCAGGACTTAAGAAAAGCTGACCATGAGCTTAAGTTTTACTGAATAGTTTCAGACACAAGGTTTTCATTTCAATCTCAAGTAAAGTGACAAAAAAAATGCTGGGATTCAGTAAAAAATAAGCTAACGCGCCTATGATTCTTTGTTTTCACACTAAAGTCGGGGAATTATTGGGGAGATTGACATGAAAAGAACTGTAGGATTTATCAAACTGGGTCAGACGTTCGCTATGACGACATTCTTGACAGCCTGTGTTCAAATTCTTGGGAAAGAAGAAAGATTAACGATAACGCAGCTGCCGGCACCTGTACTAGAGTTGGCAATGAGCTTAACGAAAGACTACCAGATCGTCGAAGTTGAGAAAGAAACTTACTTCAATCGCGTTATCTATTCTGTAAATTATATGAAGGATGGGGCCGAATGGGTAATTGAGTTCGACCAGACCGGATCCATTATTTCCCATGAACTTGAGTAGACAGCAATATGACACGCCTTAGTATTGGACTTCAAAAGCTCATGGTACCAATATGATTAACCAGACCACAGCAATAAGCATCATTGTAAAAGCAACCGCTGCAGACCCCATATCTTTTGCGCGACCCGAGAGTTCATGCTGCTCCGATCCAATCCTGTCGATTGCTGCTTCTACTGCGGAGTTCAATAGCTCTACGATAGGCAACAGCATCACACTGCCAACTAACAAGGCAGCTTCTACCCTGCTATTGGCAAGGTAGAGACCAAGCGGAATCAACAATACACTGCCGACCATTTCCTGGCGAAACGCTTCCTCGTGAAGCCATGCGGCGCGAATACCCTGAATTGTGTACCCGGTTGCACTGACAATCCTTGAAAATCCTTGCTTACCGTTTTTCGCCATAGACGGAAGATCTCTTTTAGCCTGAAGTAACCTTGCCAGATTAGCAAAATTTTGAACACCACGTTTTATGTTTCAGTAGTCAAATTTTCTTGATTGTACCGGGTTAACATCACGATACCCTATACCAGCAACTTACCGATTGGCCGGAAAAAGATGCGCTGTATTGCTGACATGGGTTGAATCGTCTATTCACCGGCAAAAAAACAATGGTAAACGGTTGCTGAAATTTTCAAATCCCTCTAAACACAATAGCGGCTGTTTTAGCGTTAGACCTACCCAGCATAGCGTACTACCGATAAGTTGGCTGCTAATCAAGGGCGCAGACAAGGTCTCACCCCGCCTTGACAGACAAAAGGCAAATTCATCCCTGGCTTCAGCTGGAATGAATGTTGTTGTAAAATTACCGCGCTGTAGTCGCGAACTATCCAAAGGTCACAGACTTCAATGGTGCCATTCAGCAGTTCTGTAACATCACCAACGGCACCGTTCTGGCACGAAGTGATGGCCATTGCCTTCGACTTGTACGCCTTGCCATGTTTGCTCGAATTGTCTTTTGGCTGCTTTGCTCGGGAACAGGGCGCGCCCCAGGGCGAGCACGTCCACATGAGCTGGCAGCGGCCCGCCGATACCTAATTTTTCTGCCCGGTTCAATTAATCAACGACCGTGCCATAGCCTATATTGAGGGCCTGTTGGATACCACGATAGCTCAGGCCCAATTCATATCGCAGACGTAAAATCTCTCTATTTGTTCGCATTGATAACCTCATTGCTGGCATTGCCCACGTTCCTCGTTTGAAAAACGAAAAAGCGTAGCAGAACCAATATTAAATCAACGCATTACGAGGTTTCTGGAAAAAATCGATCAACTGTACTGGCAATTTGATCACCGATTCTGGTGATAGGTGAAAAATGTTCGAATAAATCCAGAATCAGTGATCAGGTTTTTCCAGAATCAATGATCGAGTTTTTTCAGAATGGGTGATCTGCCTGGGTCAGACTATGCAACTTCTTCTGCTTCGGTACTAACGACCTGACCCAGACCGCTCTCGGCCTCAGTCGCGACGACATGGAGCTGTTCTACGACGAATATCAAAGCAAGGAAATCTACAACAAGAACCCATTCGCCAGCCTCGATCAATGCGGCGTCGGCAAACTTATTGACTGCGCCGTCGACCGCGGCCGCTCGAGCAAGCCAGCTCTGAAGCTTGGCATCTGTGGCGAGCACGCAGGCGACCCAGCCTCCATCGAGTTCTGTCAGCGTGCGGGCCTCAACTACGTTAGCTGCTCACCTCCGCGTGTGCCAATCGCCAGACTGGCGGCGGCACAAGCAAATCTGCGCAACAGCGAATAAAAAGTGGTCGGGGGGAATGGCCCTTACTTAAGCCCTTAAGCCGAGTTTTTCTCCTAAACGTGTTTCGTTCCCGGTAGAGGGTGTTGAATCTCCATCCGCTAACTTGCGGCCCCGGATGGAGATGTAACGCCCACTACCTCTTAGTCGGACTATCAAAATGATCTTTTTTGTCCAACATCGCTTAAGTAAGTGCCATTCGGGTCGGAGGGTCTTAATTTTAATCCCTCCGCCCCCTTTTTTATCTTGATCGCCAAGCAATCGATCGCTTAACTTTGTAAACCTTATTCCTCAGGGCAGCATCTAACTCCCAACTGAGAGCGAATCGCTCCGAAGGCGCATTAAAGCATGCATACAAGGTTACACACACGAGTTCGCGCACTGGCTAGCTGCACCCTGATCAGCCTCGCAATCCCTATTGCTACCTTAGCCGACATCGAGATCGGCGATGCTGTCACATTGGGAGATGACATGACCACCCTGCGATCCAAGCTGCAAAGTTCATGTAAGGCTATCACTCGGGTCACCATCAGCCCGCCCAGATTCCCACTCGCCGAGAATAACGAACAACATCTGATTTGCGACAACTACGCACAAGGCGATATACGCTTCAGCAAGACAGCCTTCACTCTGGCAGACGATCGGCTAGTACGGATGGAGGCCACCGGCATTGCTCCTCAGCAGGTCAAGGTTGCCCTGGGAGAAGCTTCAGCTGCCTATCTGGACTATGAGATCTATGGGGATGGGCTGTTCTGGCTGAGCGAGACTCGCAATACAGTAATCTGGCTAGATTCCACAGGTTTGCACCCGAACCTATTCGCCTGGCGCAACCCGTTGGCCTATGGGAAAGAGTACCCGTACACGCCTACTGCCGTGGTACACCCACAAATTGCCAAGTTCGAGACGAGCCTTAACCAGCAGATTCCACAGTTGGAAGCATCGTGCTCGCCCCTCCTCGTCGAAGAAATTGCAGAGATCTGGCTGCAGAATCAGCCACAGAGGCAGACTCAAGCCAACTGCTTCAACTATCCCTATGCTGGCTTCGAACGGAAGCTGGAACTTGTGTTTGGCGATGGCAGGCTGCAAGTGGTGTGGATACTGACCGCGAAAGCCGAGGAGCAACGCATTCGTGAGCACCTGATTGCACAGTGGGGATCACCCGACATCAACAATGCCACCTGGGAAGTGTTCGAGGAAGGCCGGATATCACTGCGCAAAGACCTGCCAGAGTTGCTCCTGCTATCCGACGAAATGATTCCGCTATATATCGACGCCCTGACGAATCCCGATCAGGCTACCGATTCCCGTTAGGTAGCTTCCAGATACTATCGCAAACGCTCGGAGGCATGCACCTCCAGAATGAGGAAACTCGTCGTCCCCACAAAACGTAAAAAAACCAAGCCAAAACTCGATCAAAATGAGTGCAAATCGATAGCAAAATCCGAAGCGGCAGATGAGTTAATCGCACCTTTGACCTGGGCTCAGCGTCGCGACGGCGAACCGCTTAAACGAGTCTTTAATATGACGGGGCCGCCTTCGGATTACCGATCCAGACATAATCCATAAGATTCTGGATCATCTAACGTGGTCACCCCGGCCGCAACCACCACCGCTTAACCCCGCGATGGCCATTCAATCCTGAAATGCGACTGAATTAACAGGTCGAAATCGCGCTGCTCGACCTAAAAACTTTCTTAGTGATCAACCTTATCGCGTGTAAGGCTGCAAATCAGCATCATGACGGTGATTGACCTTCCAGTACCCAAGCACTGTTAACCGAGACTTTTTAACTCAAAAACCCCGAAAAGCGATACTTTGACATCTTGGGAAAAAGCGGTTTATAGTACTTATTCTCCACCCCTGGTAGTCATCACCAATATGTGACATGGGTATGAAATCAGGAGGATACATGCCAGCAAATAAAACAATCGTCATCACCGGCGCAGCAAGCGGTCTAGGTAAAGCCTGGGCGAAAGGATTCATGGCTGATGGCGCAAAAGTTGTCGCTACCGACATAAACGCGGAGGGTCTCGAAGAGCTAAAGGCACTTGGTGCCATCACCCTCATCTGTGACGTTACCAACGAAACAGATGTTAAAAATTCTATTGAAACAGCGGTATCTGAAACCGGCCGCCTTGACGTCATGTTTAACAATGCAGGAATTGGTATCAATCGACCTTTTCTTGAAATCCCAGAAGACGAGTTTGAAAAGCAGATACGCATTCATCTTTTTGGCATGGTTTACGGAATGCGTTACGCATTGCCTGTGATGCTAAAACAGGACTATGGGCGGATTGTTAACACCATATCTCGTGGCGCAGAATTCGCTGCCGCAAGAAATGGTGCCTATGCCGCGGCAAAAGCGGGTATGTGGGCGGCCACGCGATCGGTCTGCGAGGAAATACAGAACAAAAACATCTTGATCAATATGCTGATCCCCGGCCCTACTAACACGGGTATCTGGGGGAAAGATATGCCGCAAATGCAATCTCCAGATGTGACCTATCCGACAGCCAAACTGCTTGCGACCCTGCCCGCTGGTGGTCCGCATGGCGATGTCTACTGGGACGAAAAGCCCTACCCAATATTTAAATATTTGTACAAATAGCCATGACGACTCTAAATCTGGATACATCCCTCAACCTTAACTACACAGTTCAAGGCACGGGAAAGAGTTTGTTAATATTCAACGGTGCTTCTTTGCCTCTAACCTTCTGGGGTTCACTGGCAGATCGACTGGCAGCGCATTTTCAAGCTATTCGCTTCGATCAGCGAAACGCTGGCAGCACGCAATTTGAGGGAGAGTTTTCACTCAATGATGTTGCCAACGACGCCGCAAGGCTGTTGAATCATATTGGTGTTGAACAAGCAATCATTATTGGCCATGCCTGGGGCGGTAGAGTCGCCCAGGTATTTGCTCGCGACTACCCGCACCTTGTTGCTGGGCTTGTTATTTGCGGTACCGGCGGCCAATTCCCACCAGCGGAGACAGGTGACTGGCTAGCTCGCATGCGAGACGCAAGAAGAACTGGCGCCCGACAGCAGTGGGAAGCAGCACTGGAAGTTTTGTTTTGTGGCAATAATTTCAGCAAGCGAGAACCAGAAATATTCCAACAACTTGCCGATGCCGCGTGGCAAATGCCAGTGGCTCGCGGTAGATGGAATCCGAAGATCTCTCCGAGTAAAAGCTACTGGGGCCTTAGCACCGCCCCAACACTATTACTGTACGGCGATCAGGACAAAAACGGCACACCAGAAAACGCCCGCGACCTTCAGAGCCGACTAGATGCAAAACTTGTTACCTATGAAGATGCAGGACACTTTGTTGTACGAGAAAAAGAACCGGAGGTAGCCGAGCAGATCAAGGCGTTTGTCGAATCGCTAATCGCGACTGGCTGATTCGCTTCCAAGACCACCCCTGGCCTGCAAATACCCTACCCAAACCCCTTATTTTATAGGGATAGACTAGAGCGCCTATGCAGGTATGTCAAAAGACCTGCTATTTGTCTGGATCGACTCAAAGTCAGAGCTGACAGCAAGATTCAATATAAGCTGAAGAATCCGTTTAGGGGGGCGCCACCAGATGGAACCATATATATGTTGTTTTGAGCCCTGGATTTTCTAAGCAAACTTAATGCTCTGGTGCCCAGACGGTGGCATAACCTTGTGCGGTATCAAGGAGTATTAGCTCGGTGCTGCCATCAGCCCAATACGAAAATCAGGAAACTCATTGTCCTAAAGCATAACAAGACACCCGTGAAGTATGCCCCCTGTGCAGCGGAACTGTGCGAGTCATCGGACGGGGCCGCCTTCGGATCACTGAACCAGACGCAATTCAGAAGCTCCTCAGTCACACAAGAGGGGCGCCCAGGTCCAAACCGCCTCCGATTAAAAGGGAAACAGCTATCCAGTCCTAAAACCTGCGTTGATAAACAAGCCAAATCACCCCGCCCGACCTTTAAATCCCCCAGGTGATCACCCCGACCACCTGTAGAGTAGTAGATCATTAGCTATTTAGACATTGGCCATCCTCTAACTAAATATTGTCATTCAAACTTTTAAATGCAAAAAATCCCAATTAGGATGCTTTTGAAATTCGGTGAAAATGCGGTTTAAAATTACTATCCTCATGCAGGCTAATATGAAAGATGGGTCCCTCGGTGGTCACATTTCAGGCTTTCAATCGGCGGCTACGGCATACGATGTTGGTTCTAATT
>Ga0206123_10004271_pt1 | contig 11280 bp, 6 predicted proteins | sample Helgoland_Spring_2_FD_160086 | JGI IMG/M metagenome (GOLD analysis project Ga0206123, IMG submission 160086) | Pelagic subsurface seawater microbial communities from Kabeltonne, Helgoland, North Sea - Helgoland_Spring_Bloom_20160316_1 | ecosystem: Environmental > Aquatic > Marine > Epipelagic ... | reverse complement strand
AAGCTGATGATGACGACGACGATATTGTCCTCCTCCTCCTCCTCCGACTTGTAAAAAATGCAACAGTTTCTCCCTGTCCGGGTCAAAGTCCGTCGTCATCGCGTCGTGAGCGTTGCAAAAGCCATCGTCAAAAGCGTACCATCGCGTGGTGTACCAATATACTCTAGCGAGTGTTTTTATGACGGAAAGAAGAGCAACTCGCTTCAGTTTTTTACTCCGATTCTCTCTTTACGTTTTCTCTCATCTCTTTCTAAACACCATGGGCGGGGGCAACGGCCAAAAATCAGCCAAAGCGAGGGAGAAAGCGCAGGCGAAAGCGGCGAAAGGCGGCGCTGGGAGCATGCTGAGTGCGTTTTTTTTCTTTTGTCTTCTCTCTCTCTCTCTCTCTTTGTTGAGAGATATCCATTAAATTACATTCCCCGAATTGGAAACGAAACACCTCTGGGGCTCACTCTTCATTCTCTCTCTTCTTTCTCTGTTATTATCGCAACAGAGGCAAACGAAGCGGCGAAATCGATCCAGTGCAAAGTGTGCATGCAAGCGTTCGTGTCGACGCTGAGTCACTCGGAGTTGAAAAAACACGCGGAGAATAAACACCCGAAGTTGGACGCGAAACAGTGCTTTCCGTTCTTAGAGTAAAAAGTAGTAACGTTCGTCTTTTTTAATAATGGAATAAACTACTATTATATTAATAATACATGAATGAATATATATCTGCTACTACTGTTTGTTCGCGTTGTTGTTGGTATTTTGAGCGGCGTCTTCGGGCAAATCTTCGTACCGGCCGTTCCTGACGTTGTACTCGAGTTTCGGGTCGCCGATGGAACCGGCGACTTTGTTTCTGACTTTCGCCAAGTTCACGGTGACTTCTCGTAAGCTGCCCATTTTCTCGTCCCGGTTTCTGTGAATGACGATGCCGTTGTCGCATTTGTTGATGAAGTGCGCGGAGCCAGAGATGTCGTATAACCCGGGCATTTCGCCTTTCCAGTTGTGGAGTTGTCTCGGGTGCGCGACGAACCAGACGTGCACGTCGTAATGCTGCGCGAAACGTTTAATTCGAGTGAGCATTTGGCTCACGTATTCGGTTTCCGTTTGTCCAGTTGGTCGTTTGTGGTCGAGTTCGTTGTACGGATCGATGAGTAAACCTCGGATGCCGTGCCGTAAGACGGCGGCTCTGGCGAGGCCTAGGATCCAATCGACCGACGGTAACTCGTCATCTTCGTGTCGGATTAAAACAAAGTGGTCGTTGAGCCAACGCATACCACGCTTCATGGTTTGTGGGTTCATTCTTTGCGCGCCTTTGGCGTAGGTAGTGGTGTCGAACCACGGTTCGCCGACGTATTTTTCAACCAATTTTCGCGCGTGTTCGTGAACTTTGTTTTCGAGAGAACAGAGCGCGAAAGTCCAGCCGTGTTGGACGGCTAAGTTGGACATTAACGCGTCCACCCACTCGGATTTACCAGAGTTTGGAACGCCGGTGACTACGGTGAGTTCACCAGGGACGACGCGGTAGTGCTTATCAACCGAACGCCATCCGGTCGAAACGCCCCGCAATTCGGAACCGGCGTCCATGTTAAAGTATTGCTCGATGTCTCCGGAGAAATCAGCGAATTTGAACAAACCACGCAGCGGGAAGCCCTCGGCGGAGCTGATTGAGTCACGAATGAGTTCCACGCCACCCGATTGCAAAGTCTCGTTCGCGTCTTTACACCCTTCCGGCCAGTTCACGGTAAAACAGCGTTCTTTACCGAGTCGTCTTGCGAGTTCTTCCGCCAAGGCTTTGCCCGGCCCGTCGCTATCGGTGGCAATGACGAACCGTTTTACCGTATCTAATTGTGCTCGACAATTCCACAAGTACTCGTATTTCTTATCGTCTTCTGGGTTTGGCACGTCGCCTTCTTTCACTTTCCCCGGCGCGCCGTCTGGAACGGAAACGACATTCGTATACCCGGCTTCCTCGAAAGCTAATTTATCAAACTCGCCTTCGACGATGATAATCTCTTCGCAATCTACGCAATCGTCCAAACCGTACAAGACTTTCTCCGCACCTTTGACTTGCCAAAACGATTTGTTTGGCCCGCGGTACTTGGCGTTGACGATTTGTCCGTCGCGAACGTACGGGAACACGAGCGCGTCGACGTGTTTGCCTTCAATCGGCGAAAAGACGCTTTGAACGGCGACGCCGTTTCGTTCGGCAACTTCGAGAGAGATGCCTCTTTCTTCTATCATTTCCGCCCAAGGCTTGGCGGATTCGTCGAGCGCACCTGGACCGACGCGTTTCAAATCTTCCGGTTTAGGCAGGTTTGGTTTCTTTAGAATCGTTCTTTGGTTGTTGGTGTTGGTATTCGTGGCGGTATTGCTCGACGATGATTTGCCTCCTTGAGCCGAGGAAGATCCTTTCGCTTTCCCGGGCACAAAATCCAAATCTGCCGCACCAGACCACTCGCACGTCGCTCTGTGGCACACGTACACGGCTTGGCGTCCACCCGGCTCGATTCTTACCGCTAGCGACCGCTCGCCGCCGGAGCCTCCGTTGCACTGCGGACACATCTCTCTGTGTTGCCCGGGCGTGTACGATTGCATGACGATTCGTTTCTCGAGCAAAATGTCGCGCAGCGCGGTCGGTCCGGTATTTTGTGGAGCGCTGTAATCTTCCTCGTCTTCGTTGTATGACGACGACGAGGAGGAGGAGGGAGCTACAGATTGCGTCGGCGGTGGTGGCATCGGAGGTCTACTACTCGCGCCTCCGTTCACGATAGTCTGCCCTTGCTGCCTATAAATTCTATTCTCGGCTCTTTGATTGTTGTTGTTGTTAATACCAGAGTATTGTTGCTGCTGATTTGGCACCGGTGGTCTCGGTGGCACGTTGTTGTTACCGTTCACGTTGCGTTGCTGAAACTGTTGTTGTTGTTGTTGTTGATTCGGCGAAGGAGGAGGACCGGGCGGCGGTCTCGACATCGGCGGCGTTCGAGACCCACCATTCGCGTTGGTATTGTTACTATTACTATTGTTGTTCCCATAATACTGCACGTTTGGCGGCTGGCGCGTAGCTCCGTTGTTGCTATTCCTCGAAAACTGTTGTTGTTGTCCCGAAGGAGTTGTTGAATCGGCCGAATTGTCCTTCGCCGCTGCATCCGCCGCCGAGTAATTGTTGTTGTTGTACCCATTACCACTATTATTCAAAGCGTTCGTCACGACTTTCGAAACGCTGTTAGAGTTGATCTTCTTCTCGTCCCACCCTCCAAAAGCAGCGCGTAAAGGGGTGTGCCAAGTGGTTGAAAACACCCTCCCTCTCCGCCCAGCAACACCAACAACACCATCAACAACAGGACAAATGCACCGTCGCATGACGACGAAACGAGGAGAATTGTCCTTCTTCAATTTCCGCGATTTTGAGAGAAAAATCGATCGAGAATGCGAAGAAGACGCGAGGTTTCGATGACTCGTTCGACGAGAGGTGAAGAACTGTTGTTGCTGCTGCTGATGTTGTTGTATTTGTTGTTGCGTTCCGATTCTCGACATGCAAAACGAGCGGAAAACGTGAATGCGATCGATAGAAAATCGTCAGAATTTGTGGCGGGAAAACTTGGGAAAAAAGACATGATATCTGCGTTTCAGAGAACAACTCTGTCGTTGCGCGCGAGAAAATGGACGAGGACGTCATCGAAATCATCGAAAAGGAAAAGTCATGAAAGAGACGTTATTGCGTCATTCGCGAAAAGGAGGAGGAGTTTTGGGGAGAGAAACGAGGACGTAAACGACATCAAAGAAGAAGAAGAAGAGTTCGCCGGGGAAAGAACAACAACAACGGTTTCAACTCTGCGTCACGCTCTGATGACGACGCTCGCGATACTCGCACTTTCTGATACTTTGGACGCGAATGCGGCGCAAGTGGTTGATTGGCTCACCTCTGGCGCGGAAGCGTCGCCGGAGGAACTGATGCGCATCATGAGGGAAAGTTCAAAACAAGATTGGGATCCGACAGAAGTCGCCCCGAGAGTGAAAGTGGACGAAGGAGATGAAGTTTGGGAGAAAAATGTCAACGCGAACATGTTAGGGGAATCCATACGAAAAGAAGATTTAAGCTCGGACGGGTACGACATCGACGCACCGATTATGAGTTCGGACACGTTCGGGAGATTGGGGAAGTTTGGGGTGATTTTAGTCGGCGCGGATTTCGTGACGGCGTTCGTGATGGGGAAATCCGTCCTGGGCGTGGCGAAAGGCTTGGAGAAAGGCGAAGGTGATGAGAAGAAGGATTGGAAGGAAAACGCGGCGGAAATGGTGATGGATAAGTTGAAAGCGAAAGCGGAGGTGTTGAAGGAGGAAGAGGGAAGAGGAGAAGGCGAAGGTGATGAGGAAGAGTCGTGATATGAATGAGAGTAACTCCTAATATAATAAGGGATGCTATGTATTCTTTAATATTAAATGTCGCCTGCGAAATTATTAAGTCCATCTATTGCCGCCCCCGCCGCTTCTCTTACCGCCACTACCTCGTCCCCCTCTTCCTCCTCCTCCTCCTCTGCCGCCGCTACTACCACCACCACCACCGCTACCTCCTCTCTCTCTCCCCGCTCTTTTGTCTGGTCTTCGATTACTACTCGTCCCGCCCACGTTCTCGAAACTAAATCCCGGCTTCATCATCGATTTTGAAATGTCCGGCACGAGCGCCTCTCGCGTTTCTAATTGCACGCCTTCGTGCGTCCACACTTTGAAATCGGCGTTTCCGACGCACGCGATGGCTACCCATCCAACGCCAGCGATGGAAATGTCCCGCGTAGATTCTGACCACGAATCGCCGTAGACGGAAACTTTTCTGCTTCCCCACCGACCGAGGCGTAAAGCGCCTTCCTCGCCACCCAACGGAGGGGTCAGTTTCGTCCCGGCGTGTTTCGCGTAAATCTCGTCTCCGTTTTTCGCGCCGTTCGTGGTGTAATGCAAAGGCACGTCGTTGGAACACCAGACGGTTACATAAATAGTTCTTTGTGGCGCGTCGAGTAAATCGATTCTGGAGACGCCGCCGATGTGAATGGTACCTCCGATCTGAATTCTATACGTTCTCGGAATCATGCGTTTTTTGGGTAAGATTATTTTCGCTTCGTCCGCGGTCATTCGCGCGGAGAGTTGGTGCGGCTGAAGCAAACCCGGAGTATCGTAAACATCAGTTTCGTTGGGTAAAATGCCTTCGAGTTTTAAGACGCCAATGGTAGTCCCGGGTACGTGCGACGCCAACGGCCCGCCGGTTTTGTCCGTCGGTCCGTCGTATCTGCTCGACAAACGGTTAATCAAACTCGATTTGCCTGCGTTTTGCGCGCCGACGACGTACACGTCTTTCTTTTTGTGCCCACCTCGATTGCGTAAGATGTCTTCCAACTCATCGCTCAAAACTCTTATGCCCATTCCAGCCGTCGCGGAGGCTAACAAAACCTCGCTCGCGCTTTGCATCCCAAACGCTTTCGCGCGACGTCTCACAAACTGCGTCAATCTCGCTCTCGTCGCTTGCGCGGGCATCAAATCCACTTTATTCGCGACTAATACAATTTCAATTGCACCTCTTTCCGCGTGCGGTTCTAACGCATCCACCGCGTCGACGGGGAAGCTCCCATCAAAATCCACTAAATCGACGACGACTAAAACGACGCCTTTTTTCGAATTATTCGGATACCGTTCCATTTGCGTCCCAACCGATCGTTTGAAATCGAACGACGGGAGTAAAATCTCCGCGTTTACATTTTTCGGCCGTCCAGTGTTCCTCAAGCTAAAGCACCTCGCGCAGACAATCGCCGGCGGTTTCCGTTTCAATCGATTCATCTTTTTCAGCGCGGCCATTTCCAACTCGTAATCTTCGTCGATTTCTTTTCCATCGTCCTTCTCAAAGAATAACGATTCAAACGCGTCGATGGCTTCTTTACCGTCTTCGTCTTCGTCTTCAATTTCATCGTCCTTCACAAAAGTAACGTCCTCGAAATCAAAATCGTCCTCCGATTCTTCTTCTCCTCCTCCTTCGTGAACGCTACTATTCTCCGCCATGATCCGCCTCGCCAGTTCGTCCGGCGACAGTTGACTCCAATCCTCCGGCGTTTTCTTCTTCTTCTTCTCCTTCTTCCCCTCTTTCATCATCAGTTTCATGTACTCTTCCTCGTCCACGTCTTCGCCTTCTGTTTCCTCTTCCACTAACTTCCTCGTTACGACGTAGAAACCCGGTAAATTTTTATCCGCGCGTTGCAAGGCGGTGCCGCAGCCAGGACAGCTGGTCGGTAACTGGACGTTTTTACTCTGCAAAAACAAATTCATTTCATCATCACCTTCACTCGTCGATCCCGCAGATGACGAGGAGGACGGGAAAGAAGAAAGCGCAGTTCTTCCTCCTCTGCCAGCCATGCGAAGATTAAACGACGACGGTCTTCTCCTCGAGCATGATGAAGAAGAATTGGAAACCAATCTTCGTCCAAAATTCGCCGCCGGCGGGGACGGATTTTGACTCAAAGCGAGAAGAAGAAACCGCATCGCTCTTTCGCGCATATATGTGTATATAACGTGCGCGTGTGCCTACTTTAAAAGCAGATGCGTAAAGCTTCTTTTCCCTCTTTTTCTCTCTCTTTATTCCAGCGGAAGCGACGCTTTCCTTTATTCTTCGTGCGTTTTAGATTTGTGGGGTACGTCTCTCTCTCTTATTCGTTAGTATTAAAAAAATGTGTGTGTGTGTGCGATAGTTCTTTCCAGTGCTGCTCTGCTCGTGTTCTACTGCCGTTCTTTCATTCGTTTGACAAGTCGAGCGTATTCTTCGTCCGTTGGTTCTGGAGACCCTTTTTCGAGCAAGTAGTTGAGGCAGTCGGGGTGCTCGCGATACCGAGCCCAAGCGATGTATCGCCAGTCGTTCAGAGGCACTTTCGCCTCTTCGACTAAGTATTTGATGCAATCGAGTCGGCCATACGTTGTAGCGTTTCCCACGCAGTCGAGCTTCAAATCATCGAAAGATATCTTTCTTTCTTCGACGAAATATTTCAAGATGTCCAAGTGACCACCGCATGCTGCTTGCATTGCCGCTTCTCTTTCCGTCTCTCGCGAAGGTTCCACTTTGTCGAAAAGAAACCGAAGACAGTCGAGGTTTCCTCCTGCAGCAGCTCGAGCACACGACTCTTTTTCATCACACGGGCAACCATTAGAGAAGCAGTACTTGAGCATCTCGAGATTACCTTTCTCTGCTGCCACAGTAATCGTCCATTCATCCCACTGGCACTGTTTCACTTCTCTCGCCCACTTGAGCAACTCGAGTTTGTTCGTTCCAGCAACTTCCTTGCAAAACCAGGCTCGATCTACCACTCTTCCTCTCTTATCTTTCTCTCCCCAGGGCATGTTATTCCACAACAATTCCAACGTCGAAATGGATGAACATTCCCAAACAGTGCTATGTAATCTCGATACGTTTACCCCGGCATACTTAAGCACATCCCAACTCTCTCTATTCACCTTCTTAAAGAAAAACCGATCTGTCCTATTCAATTTCGGAAGCACATGCGAGACAAACACATCCTTATGATGCAACACCAATCCCGTCCACAACTCCGTCGGTCCAAGCTTTAAACGCTCCATTTCCTCCACGGCCTCCTTCGCGAGCTCTTCTTTCTCTTTCCTCTTCTTCCTCTTCTGCGCTCCAGATAACTGCTTCCCCATTCTTTATGTGTGCGTGTATCGGTCGGGGTCAACAGTGACGACCGTGGTGTTTTTTTCTCCCACGAATGAAATCGAGGCGTTTTTTGTGAGTTCGTAAAGAGACGTATCACGTGGAAAAGAAGCATTTCTGTACCAAAGTCAGAGCAGTTGCCTTTGTGTATGTAAGTGCATACGTCACAAATTTTCGAACTATAATCCGCTCGACACACGCGCACACGCAAACAAATGCACAGCAGAGCAACGGCGAACGCGTTAAAAGTCTCCTCTTCTGCGAGACACACCGGGAAAACGTTCGTTTCTTCTTTATTCTCCAGGAGTAAAGCGTCATCGACATCAGCGACAACATCAACGCAGAGAAAACTCATCCGCACTAACGTGGGAACGACGCGAAGGCAAATGCTGATGTCCTCCGCAACCGGGATGATTGTGATGAAAGCATCGTCGTCGCAAGGCAACAACGTCTCCGCGTCCTCGGTAGTCGCGACGGACGAATCAAAGAAAAGTTTGGAACAGTTGAAATCGCTGAAAGCTGGGGATTTACTCGCCAACGGCGCGTTCCGAGTGGAAAAAGTCGAACCGGTGCCGGATTACCAAGTCGTCTCGGTGTCTTTGAAACACGTGAAAACGGGCGCGCATTGGCTGCACATCGGGGCGGATGATTCGAACAACGCGTTTAACGTTGGCTTTAAAACGGTACCGATGGATGACACCGGAGTGGCGCATATTTTGGAGCACACGACCTTGTGCGGGTCGAACAAGTACCCGATTCGAGACCCGTTTTTTAACATGTTGCGAAGGTCGCTGTCGACGTTTATGAACGCGATGACGAGCGCGGATTTTACGTGTTATCCGTTCGCGACGATGAACAGAGTTGATTACGATAACTTGTTGAGCGTGTATTTAGACGCAGTTTTCTTCCCAAAACTCGAAGAACAGGACTTTAAACAGGAAGGGCACAGGTTTGAATTCGCCAAGACCGAAGACGCGAGTTCCGGATTGAAGTATAAAGGGGTCGTGTTTAACGAAATGAAAGGCGCGATGGGGTCGCAAAATGCGAGGTTTATGCGAGCGCTCGGGGCGAATTTGTTCCCCACGTCCACGTTTCATTACAATTCCGGCGGTGACCCGACTGCGATTCCAGATCTGACGTACGAACAGTTGAAAGCGTTTCACGCTTTGCACTATCACCCGTCCAACGCTCGGTTTTACACCTACGGCGATTTCCCGTTGGAAGAGACGTTGATAAACGCGGAAACGATGGCGTTGAACCAGTTCGAAGCGATCGACGTGTCCAAGTTGGATATCGCGGACGAGAGTAGATACACGTCGCCGGTCGTGGCGGAAGTTTCCGTCCCGAGAGACTCCGTGGTGAACGATCCGAAGAAAACCGCCATAACGTCCACCGCGTGGTTGATGTTGAACAACGTCAAGGACGACGCGAACGTGAAATTGGATAACTTTGCGTTATCGATCGTGTCGGATTTGTTGCTTTCCGGTCCGCAATCGTATTTCCACGAGGCGCTTTTAGAGCCCGGGTACGGGAGCGGCTTGGCGCCGGGCAGCGGCTACGGCAACTCGAGAAGAGAAACCTCCTTCTCGGTTGGCGTGAAAGGCGTCGGGGAAGAGGAGATTCCAATCGTCGAACAAAAGATTCAAGAAACGTTGGAAAGTGTCGCGAAATCCGGGTTTCCGAGAAACCGGGTCGACTCGACGTTGCACCAAATCGAATTAGACGCCGCAGCTGTGAAGCCAAACTTTGGTTTAATGGTTGGCATCGGGACCATGTCCACGTGGGTGCACGACGGCGACGCTTTGAGACCGCTGAGAACACTCTCGCTCGCGAGGCAATTGCAAGAGAAATTGGATTCCGATCCTCAGTATTGGCAAAACTTAATCTCGAAGTACTTTTTGAATAACCAACACAAAGTTATCGTTCGTGCGCGATCGGACGAAAAGTACGACGCCAAATTGGAAGAAGCCGAGAACGCGTTGTTGAAAGAATTAGAATCTAAACTTTCCGAAGACGAAAAGAAGAAAATTGTCGAGGACGGCGTTAAATTGAAAGCCGCGCAAGACGGCGAACAAAACGCCGAGCTGTTGCCGACGTTAAAAGTCGCTGAAGCGGTGGACCGATCGATCAAAAAGTGGGGATCGAAAGAGGAAAAGTTACGATTGAACTCGAACAACATCGACTTGAAGTTACAAGTGGACGAGCAACCGACGAATGGGGTGGTCTACGTCGGCGCCATGTTTGATTGCTCTCAATTACCGGACAGATTGACGCCGTACTTGGACTATTTCGCGGATTACGTGGACCAAATCGGCACATCGAAAGTTGGGTACAAAGACTTCGCGGAGAAAATCAAAGGCGTCAGCGGTGGCGTATCCATCGATGTTCTCAGTAACAATGACACGAACATGCCGTTGAAATGGACCGAGAACGGCGAAGTTGCCATGAACATCGGATCTCACTGTTTAGCGCGTAACGCCGACGCTATGGGCGACATCTTGTTGGACGTCTGCACGGATGCGAAATGGTTCGGCGACGACGAACGATTGAAGTTCTTGATCAAACGTCGGTCCGCGCAGTTAGGCGCGTCCGTCGCGCAAAACGGCATGGGGTACGGTAAAGCCGTGTGCGCGTCCAAAATGTCCGCCGCGGGAGAACTCGAAAACCGCACCGGCGGTCTTCCACAGGTTGCATTGGCGCAACGCTTAGCGAAAGCCGAACAAGCAGGCGTGGAAGAAGTCAAAGCCGCGTGCTCTGAAATTCAAAGTTTACTCTTGACGCCAGAGAACGTGAAGAGATGCCGCGTCGCGTCTCAAGCGCAAGACGTGGAAGCTGGCAAAGCGCAGTTGGCGAAATGGTTGTCGGCGTTGCCGTCCACGGGAAGTAAACCTTCCTCGGATGGATCGTCGTTGAACGCGAAATTGGCCGCGTTTACCCCGCAATCCGCGTCGAAAACCTACGTCGCCATCAAAGGTCAAACCAACTACTGCACCGGCGCGATCGAAACCGTCGGGTACGAACATCCGGACGCCCCGGCGCTCTTCCTCCTCTCGCAAGCCATGAGTACGGAATTCCTCCACCGAGAGATTCGCGAGAAAGGCGGCGCTTACGGCGGCGGTTCCTCGTTCGTCCCGTCTGCCGGCATCTTCTACTTTTCCTCCTACCGCGACCCGAACACGCTCGAAACTATCGAAACGTTCCAAAAAGCCTGCGAATGGGCCGCTCAACCGAGCTCAATCACGAAAACCATGGTCGAAGAGGCGCATTTGCGCGCGTTCAAATCCATCGACTCGCCGATCGCCCCAGCCTCTCGCGGCCAATCCTTATACGCGCAGAGAATGACCGACGCCCAACGTCAAAACTTCCGCACGCGTCTGCTCGATTGCACAGCGGAAGACATGACCAGAGTCGCGCAGGAGTACCTCCTGAACAAACCGATGACGGTGTGTATCGTCGGCAGCGAAGACAAAGTCCCCGTCGACGACAAGGCGTACGAGTGCGTCGACGCCGAAGGTTTGCCGTTTCAAAACGCACCCACCGCGTGAGGAGATAAAAATCTATATATTTAAAAAAAAAAAAGTTATAATCACTCAAGT
>Ga0206123_10004258_pt1 | contig 11295 bp, 11 predicted proteins | sample Helgoland_Spring_2_FD_160086 | JGI IMG/M metagenome (GOLD analysis project Ga0206123, IMG submission 160086) | Pelagic subsurface seawater microbial communities from Kabeltonne, Helgoland, North Sea - Helgoland_Spring_Bloom_20160316_1 | ecosystem: Environmental > Aquatic > Marine > Epipelagic ... | reverse complement strand
CATGGCGAGATTGATGATAAGGCGAGGCTGATAACGGGGTTCAAGAATACCGTAATGATTTTTTTCAAGGTTGCCGATCAGCGGGCGATAAGTCTGGAACAGCAGTCTGGTCCTCTCCCAGGGGCGAATTGCATCCGATATGAGCGGCAGATAACAGTGTTTGCCCCGGCCAGCTGCCATTTTGGCGATTTTTCCCGGATTGATTTCGCCATCATTGGCCATGTAAAAACCAATATGTCGACTTCGACGGAAAATAGGGTCTGTGGCCAGAAATTCACAAATACGTTGGGCAGCATAATGCTGAAAGCCTGGGGTAAGGCTTCTGCGTGCAGTTCGTAGGGATTTTCTTAATTGACGACGGGGATGGCTTCGATTATTCATCAACTACCTGAATTAGAAACAGGGCTCCCCAAATTGCCGCTGTCTGTATAGGCCCTTGAACCCAGCGGTTCAAGGCGGTGGTCCCTAACAGGCTACAGGCGTTCCGGAAACCGGACATGCACACTCACCGTGAAAAAAGACCTCCTGGTATACGCATAAAGGGTCGAGGACATATCGACTGGCAAACAACCCAGGGAGCTTCCATTAAGTATATACGATGTTGGGCTTAACGATTAATAGATTTAAGACGAATTAGCGCCTGATCAAGCTTAGCGGTCAATTGTTTGATTTCGTCGGACTTTGAATCGAGTTCAATATCGGCCTTTTTCTTCTCATCAAGGTATTCATTGGCCAGATTCAGTGCCGCCATGACCGCAATTCGGTCGAGGCTCAATATTGCGGCACCGGACTTGATCTCGCGCATTTTGCCATCAACGTAGTTTGAGGACTGCATAAGCGCCGTGACTTCATCTGGCTTACAATTGATTTTGTAATCCTTGCCCAGAATCGACACTGTCACGGTTTCCGTATTTTCGGCGTTACTCATGTTGCGCGCTCGTATGTGATGAAATGATTTCGGCGATGTCCGTGAAAATCAGGGATCCTGATCCAGCGTTTTGAGACGCTGGATCATTGCCTCAACCTTGGTTTTGGCGAGTTCGTTCTTCTCAAGCAATCGACTACGTTCATCTTGCCATGCGGCCTGATCAGCCGTTACCGATCCTTGTTTCTGTTCAAGTTCATCGATGAGGATGATGAGCTCGTCAATTTTTGCTTCAAGGTCTTTAGTGTCCATGGAACTTCATCATGAGATTGATCGCGCTACTATAAAGGTAGGCCTCGGGATAGGTCAATCCGGTTAGGATCAACGCGGCATCTTTAGTATGCTTGTACTGATCCTGAAGGGTCGGAGTTCGACCAGATATGGCGAATTTTTATTACTCCCCAAAAACCTGAAATAACCGGAAATATGGCTTTATGAGCAAATTCACCGCTGTCGAAATGGCCTTCGCGAGTGAGAAATGTCACCTGGGTATCAGTGAAGTTCATGGATTTCTCAGTGGTATCCTGAGTGCGGGCGCGCAAATGGATGGTATCCAGCTGGCAAAAGCGTTTGAACACCATTTTGATATTGAGTTATCCAGCAAAATGGACGAGGTGGTCATTCAACTGAGCTTCCAGACCGGCCTTGAGCTGGATGATCCGGAATTGGGTTTTAGCCTGCTGCTACCGGAGGAAAGTACCGGCGTCGGCACAAGGAGCCAGGCGCTCTACAAGTGGTGCCAGGGTTTTCTGTCAGGGTTTGGTGTCAGCGGTCGTTACCTCGAGAGCGAATTGAGCGAGGAGGTACGTGAAGTGCTCACTGATCTCGCTAAAATTTCTGCGCTGGATGCAGAGGTGCCGGATGATGATGAAAATGAGGGAGACCTGCTGGAAATTGTCGAGTATGTCCGGATGTCTGCAGTTATGATTTATTTGGAATCAACCAGGAAGTCGGTTCATTAAAAAAAACGGGAAATAAACGTATCAATGAAGTCGAAACCAAAGATTGGTCTTAAAGAGTTTGCACGAAGAAGAAAAGAGCTCAGCTCGATGATGGATGAAAATGGTATTGCCATTTTGCCGGGTGCAAACCTGGTTACCAGAAACAGTGATGTTGACTATATGTTTCGCCAGGATAGTGACTTTCACTACTTGACCGGATTCGATGAACAGGATGCGGTGTTTGTGCTCATTCCCGGGAGAGCGCATGGCGAGGCAATTTTGTTTTGTCGTGAAAGAGATCCGGAACAGGAACGTTGGCACGGAAAAATTACCGGACCTGAACGAGCTATGCAGCTTTATGGTATGGATGATGCTTTTCCGATCAGTGACATTGATGACATTTTACCCGGTCTCATTGAAGGAAAATCACGCCTGTATTACTCCATGGGGCAACAACAGGAATTTGATGCAAGTGTGATTGGTTGGGTAAACAGTATTGCGTCAAGCCAGCATAAGGGTACCCGGCCACCGGGTGAATTTGTCCAACTTGGACATCTGGTACACGAGCTCAGATTGTTCAAGAGCAAACAGGAAATTGATGTCATGAAGTATGCGGCCAAGGTTACGGCTGACGCACATGAACGTATCATGAAAGAGTCGGAACCGGGTTTGTACGAATATGAACTGGAAGCAGAGCTCAATCACACTTTTATGCGAGGTGGCGCAAGATCTGCCGCTTATCCTTCAATCGTCGGTAGCGGAAATAACGCCAATATTCTCCACTATATAGAGAACGACCAGGTGATGAAGTCCGGTGACCTTGTGCTTGTGGATGCTGGCGCGGAATACGAGAGTTATGCGGCGGACGTAACCCGTACTTTCCCGGTTAATGGGCAATTTACCCCGGCGCAGAAAGAAGTGTACGAAATTGTTCTGGCGGCGCAGGCCGCAGGGATTGAGATGGTGCAGCCTGGTAATCATTGGAATCAGCCCCATGAGGCAGTTGTTAGGGTGATTAGCCAGGGTCTAATAGACCTGAAGCTGTTGGAAGGCGATCTTGAGACGATTATCAAAGAAGAGCATTACAAGAAATTTTATATGCACCGAACCGGCCACTGGCTGGGGTTAGATGTACACGATGTGGGTGAATATAGAATAGGTGATGAATGGCGCGTATTTGAACAGGGTATGGTGACGACCATCGAACCGGGGATTTACATTTCAGAAGATTTGACCGGGGTTCCAGCGCGGTACCGGGGTATAGGCATACGTATAGAAGATAACGTGCTAGTGACAAAATCGGGTAATGAGGTGTTAACGGCACATATCCCAAAAACAATTTCCCAGATAGAAGCCATAATGGCATCCAGGGCAGCGTAACTGTGATTGCTTCCTGAGTCTCCCTGCAGTCGGTATAGGGTGGTGGAGCAAACAGGTTTTAAGAGAATTGTGTCAGCGAGGTGTAGATGAGTAGCTCCGATGTTGTGGTGATTGGTGGTGGACTAGTGGGTTTGGCGCTGGTATGTGCGCTTAAGGATAACGGGCTACGGGTCTCCCTGATCGAAGCGCAACCGGCACCCGATGTTTTAATTGCTCCAGCAGACCCTTTGGAGCCCTCGGCCGGGGTATCACAAATTACTGCGGCACAATATCCCAGTGCCCGGTTAGTCTCCGGTGTCAGTCCAAGGGTTAGTGCGATCAACAATAAATCCCGGACATTCCTCACCCGAATTGGTGGCTGGCCCCAATCCGGCAAACAAGGCACAGACTATACAAAGATGGCGGTCTGGGATACGGAGGGTACAGGTTCGATTTGTTTTACCGCTGATGAAATCCAGCAGGAATACCTCGGTACTATCGTGGAGAATACGGCAGTGTTATCACAGCTCTACAAGACCGCCTCGGGCATTGAAAATCTTGAACTGAATTTTGATACAACGCTGGAGACGATTGAAAAATCCGACACGGGATACCTGGTTCATCTCGGTGACGGTCGACAGGTTGAATGTCAGTTGTTGGTTGGCGCCGATGGGGGTAACAGTCGAGTTAGAACGCTTGCGGGTCTTAAATCAGTTGACTGGAGTTATCATCAGACGGCCATCGTTACAACCGTCGCAATTGAAAAGCCGCATTCCCGGGTGGCAAGACAGTGGTTTACCGAACAGGGTCCCCTGGCATTTTTGCCTTTGGAAAACCCGAATTACTGTTCTATTGTCTGGTCCTGCAAGGATCCCGGGCAGATTACTGAATTGTCTGACCCGGCTTTCTGTCAGTTGTTAACTGGTGTGGTTGCCAAAGAGTTTGGCGCTGTAGTTGCTTGTGATAAACGCTTTTCATTCCCATTGACCCAGCGGCACGCGGTGATGTATTCGGCGGAAAGTCTTGTGTTGATTGGGGACGCCGCGCATACCATCCACCCGCTCGCAGGTCAGGGTGTGAACCTGGGCTTTGCAGATGCACAGGCGTTAGCCCGGGTACTGAATCAATGTATCATCGAATCCCGAAGTCCTGGCGAACTTAAGCTGCTAAGAGAGTACGAAAATAGAAGAAAGCCGGAGAACTTGTTAATGGCTGCGGTCATGGAAGGATTTAAACGGCTGTTTGGGACGCAGGATCCTGGAATGCGCTGGCTTCGTAACACCGGACTTCGACTGGTGGATAGTAATCATATGTTAAAAAACATGGCGGCAAAGCTAGCCTCAGGTTCCTGATTTGAGGCAAAAATTCGGTAAACATCAATGATCCCGGGAGCCTGTATTAGAATAATTCAGATCGGGATTGAATCAGGTTCACTGTTCCAGCGAGCCGTAACCCGTTAGAATAGCGACCTTCTTTTGGGCGCTGCGCAATTGCAGATTTGTGGTGCGCTTAAGCAACTAAAACTGACATGTTCTATTGAGGTACTGGTAGCAGAACCCAATAGCCTGGGGACAAATACCTGATGGGCAAACGAACCGCGATTTACCCGCAACATTTGGCATCAAATGCGAAGATGGTGGATTTTGGTGGATGGGACATGCCCATCCACTATGGTTCCCAGCTTGAAGAACACCATCTGGTGAGAAACGGTGTCGGCGTGTGTGATGTTTCCCATATGACGGTGATAGATCTTGTTGGCCCTGATGCAACAGCTTACCTGCTTTATCTTTTACCCAATGACGTGAGCAAACTTGATCGGGATGGGCGTGCACTCTATAGCGCGATGCTGGACGAATCTGGTGGTGTGCTGGATGATCTGATTGTTTATCGCGACGGTACCGGATATCGAATTGTAGTTAATTGTGCAACCCGTGAGAAAGATCTGGAATGGATGAATCTCCAGATCGCCAAATTTGATTGCACATTGATAGAGCGACCCGAGTTGTCGATTTTGGCGATCCAGGGTCCGGCTTCGATAGAGCGGGTTCAACAGGTGTTGCGCGAACATGATGGTGTGGAAAAGGCTGAATTTATAGCAGGTTTAAAACCCTTTGTGGGTGGTTGGAGCGGTGAATGGTTTTTAGCCCGAACGGGTTACACCGGTGAGAAGGGTGTGGAGATAATCCTGCCGGCAGCGGATGCGATTGAACTATGGCAGCAACTGTTGGCTGCGGATGTGGCACCGATTGGTTTGGGTGCAAGAGACACGTTGCGACTAGAGGCAGGAATGAATCTGTATGGCAGCGATATGGATGAAACTGTGACACCACTTGAATCCAATATGGCAATCACGATTGTGATTGATGACTCGAGGGATTTTATTGGCAAGGCAAAACTTGTCAAACAATTAAGAGAAGGGGTGGAGCGAGAGCTTGTGGGGCTTGTGATGACAGCTCGAGGAGTTATCAGGGCGCATTATCCCATTTACTCTGGCGATGAATTGGTTGGCGAGGTAACCAGCGGAGCATTTTCCCCAACACTTCAACATTCTATTGCCCTTGCCAGAATTTTGCTGGCTAAGGATGACCTGGAAGTAGAAATTCGCGGCAAACGACATCCGGTTCAAAAGGTAAAACTTCCCTTTGCCAGAAACGGCAAAAAAGTTTACAAAATTGAGTGAACCGCACTAACTAGATTTATGTAAATTATTATCAAATAGAGGACAAGACTAGAATGGCTGAATTTCCTGGAGATCTAAAGTACGCAAAGAGCCATGAATGGGTACGCATTGAAGATGATGGTACTGCCACGATTGGAATATCTGATCACGCCCAGGAAGCTTTGGGTGATGTTGTGTTTGTAGAATTGCCTGAACTTGAACTCGTACTTGGTGTAGGAGATGAAGCCGGGGTCGTGGAGTCGGTTAAAGCTGCCTCGGACATCTACGCACCAATCTCCGGTACAATTATTGAAATTAATTCAGCCCTGGAGGATGAGCCTGAAATCGTGAATGAAGCCCCCCACGACAAGGGATGGTTCTTTAAAATGCAACCTTCCGATTTGAAAGAACTGGATGCCTTGCTCGATGCCCGTGCTTATGAAGCGCTCTGCGAAAGCGAAGAGCATTAAGCAGAGTAGCAACAAGCAACCGTAAGCAGGCATAGGTTAATGCTAATCGTGATTGTTCACCTGACTGGATAACCAGGTGAACAATGTCTGCTTTTCAGATTTTGCTTCAAACACAGCCGTTGCCCCTTTCCTGTTTAATCACTAAAGCTACGGCTAACAACCAATAATTCACGAGGTTAAAGATATGCCATTTGTGCCGCACACGCACCAGGACGAGCAGGCAATGCTTGCTGCCGTGGGTGTTGACTCTATTGAATCCCTGTTTGACGAGATTCCCCCAGAACTGAAATCCGGTATTTTGGATCAAACGCCACCCGGAGTTTCGGAGATGGCACTGTTGCGATTGATGAATGAACGGGCAGCACAGGACGAAGTCCGGCTTTCATTTTTGGGTGCCGGAGCCTATGAACATCACATCCCGTCAGCGGTCTGGAATATCGTTGGTCGCGGTGAGTTTATGACAGCCTATACGCCTTATCAGGCGGAAGCGAGTCAGGGAACGCTGCAACTTATTTATGAGTTCCAGTCTATGATCACCCGGTTGACAGCCATGGAAGTTGCTAATGCTTCTGTCTATGAAGGTGCTTCGGCTTTGGCCGAAGGTGTCTTGATGGCAGTAAGGGCAAACAGAAAATCAAAGTCCAGGCGCGTTCTTTGTGTTGGCACAGTGAACCCCGCTTACATCAGTGCCACTCGAAATATTGTAGACAATCAGGGGATTGTGCTTGATGTGCTGGATTATGGTACTGGGTCGGGAAAAACCGAGTTGGAAGCGCTAAAAGAATATGAAGGCGCAGATTATGCTGCGGTAGTTGTCGCTTATCCTAATTTTTTTGGTGGTATTGAAGACGTCGATGCCATTACCAATTGGGCGAAGGAGCAAGGATCTTTGCTGATTGGGGTGGTTAATCCGACTGCGTTAGGTTTGCTTAAACCACCCGGTGAATGGGGAAATGAAGGTGCTGATATTGTGATTGGAGAAGGTCAGCCCCTTGGTATTCCTTTGGCCTCAGGTGGTCCTTATCTTGGGTTCATGTGTTGCAAGCAAAGTATTGTACGTCAGATGCCAGGTAGAATTATTGGCCAAACAATTGACCTCGATGGCAAACCGGGTTTTGCATTAACACTTCAGGCGAGAGAACAACACATACGTCGAGCGAAGGCAACTTCTAACATTTGCACCAATCAGGGATTGTTGGTCACAGCCGCAACAATCTATATGAGCCTCTTAGGCGACAAAGGTCTCATGTCGGTAGCCAACAAGTGCCATCAGAATACCCTTAAGCTCATTAACCAGGCGACCCGGATTCCCGGTGTATTCAGGCGATTTAATACGCCGGTCTTTCACGAGGTCGTACTGAAACTGCCACTGCCATCAGCTCAGGTTCTTAACACCATGGCGAAAGAAAAGATTCTTGGAGGTTATGATTTGGCAGCGCTTGAAGACCCGGCTCTCGAAGATTGTATTCTTGTTAATGTCACAGAAACAAAAACAGATGAAGACATAGCGCTGTTTGTTTCCGCGCTTGAAACTGCCTGCGGAGGTTCATCATGTTAATTTATGATCTGGGCGCAAAAGGCCGCACAGCACCCGCGCAATACGAGCAAACAGATCTCCCCGAGAATCATGAGATCCCGACGCAGTGTTTACGAAAAAGTCCTTTGGGTTTACCCGAGGTTTCGGAGTTACAGGTGGTGCGACATTTTACCAATCTGTCAAAGAAAAACTTCTCAATAGATGGCGAATTTTATCCGCTGGGTTCTTGCACTATGAAATACAATCCACGGGGTGCACATGTTGCGGCGAGTATCCCCGGGTTTCTGAATCGTCATCCCCTTGCGCCTGAAATATTTAGTCAGGGAGTGATGTCTTGCTTGTACGAGCTTCAGGAATATCTTAAAGATGTGACAGGTATGAGAACCGTTTCCTTGACCCCCATGGCAGGTGCCCAGGGTGAATTTGCCGGTGTTGCGATGATTCGCGCTTACCATGAAAAGAACAATGACCCGGGACGTACCGAGATCCTGATACCGATTGCTGCCCATGGGACTAATCCTGCCACGGCAGTCATGTGTGGTTATACGGTTCGTGAAGTTGCGGTCGGTCGAGATGGCGATGTGGATATTGAAGCATTACGTGCTGCAGTTGGTCCGCAAACGGCCGGCTTGATGATGACTAATCCGTCAACATGTGGCGTGTTTGAGCGAAAGATTCAGGAAATTGCATCACTGGTTCACGATGCGGGTGGTCTCTTGTACTACGATGGTGCAAATCTCAATGCGATACTTGGAAAAGTGAAACCGGGAGATATGGGATTTGATGTATTGCATATGAACTTGCATAAGACATTTGCGACACCTCACGGCGGTGGTGGTCCCGGTTCGGGTCCTGTGGGCGTCGGACCCAGATTGGAACCTTTTGTACCCACTCCGATTGTTGGACTCGATACATCAGGAGAAGCGCCGAGGTATTTTTGGAAAACAAAAAATGACATTCCCGACAGCATTGGCAACCTTTCAGCATTTATGGGTAATACCGGTATCTTGTTGAGAGCATACGCCTACGCAAGGTTGTTGGGTAATGAGGGTATGAACAGGGTTGGAGAATATGCCACGCTCAATGCCAATTACATGGCCAAAAGACTGGCAGAGGCAGGTTTCAAGCTGGCATACCCGGAGCGACGTGCGACCCATGAATTTATCATAAGCATGTCCCGGGAGGCGAAAGACCTTGGTGTCAATGCAATGGATTTTGCCAAGCGATTGCTGGATTACGGATACCATGCCCCGACAACCTATTTTCCGCTCTTAATTCCCGAGTGCCTGTTAATTGAGCCAACAGAGACCGAGAGCAGAGAGGAAATTGATGGTTTTGTCGAAGCGATGAAGTCAATTCTCGCGGAAGCTAAAGCAACGCCGGAACTGGTGACCGGAGCACCTTTTACCATGCCGGTGAAACGATTGGATGATGTTAAGGCTGCCAGGGATCTTGATCTGGCTTATAAGGGTTAGTTAGCTTGAGTTGCAGGTCTGCCAGTTGATGTCGCAGGGCTGAAAAGATGGTGGGAAGGCGAGCGCGATCAGCTTCATCGAATTGGTTTTTTTCGATGATAAGATTGCCTTGCGCCAGCGTGGTTTGTAAGTCTTGCTCAATCTGCATATCCAGCTTTTTGAGTGAGCGAGATAGCCAGACAGGCTCATTGATTATTTTGCCCAGATTTTCCAGTCTCAGTGAAATATTCAGGTGTGTAGTTTGGCTAAAACGACTGTGACTTTCATCTGAGACTAACATTAAGTTACTTTCTTCAAAGCCGTTGTCAGCATGCTTGTAAGCAACTGAAAGTAGCAAGTTGACAAGTTGCAGTGCTTGCTGCTGTCCACTGGAAGAGGAAAAAGAGTTTGGAATGCCTTCGCGGTAGGCTGTTATGTATTGGTCCAGTGATTCCGCGATATCAGCACCTAACAATTCAAGTAATGTTCTACGTCGAGCTACAGGGTTTGCTCCTGGTGATGAATCGCTACCGGATTCAAAGCTTGTTTCCCCAGCCTCTTCACTAAACTGTGAGACCTGGTTGTCTTGCCCAGCATCCCGGCTTGATTGTATTCGATGTTCGACTAATTGATAGTCGATTGCCTCGTTTGCAAATATGAGGTACTCAAGTGGATGGAAGCCGAGAACAATCTCCTCCGCATCGGAAAAACCGTGTTGCCGTCGTAGTGAATCTCTTGATAGCTCAACGGTGATGTCATTGACGATACCGCTATTAGGGTAGTACTCGATGGCATCAATATAACCTGGCTGGATTGGCCAGGCATCCAATCGATAAATCAGCGCGGTTAACGGATCGTCTGAAGCAGCTTCCTCAAATGTACCAGTACCGATTGCAACAAATGCGATGTGCGCATTGTTCCATGCGGATTCCATTGCCAATCTATTTTCATCGGTTGGTCGAAACAGGAAGTCAACAATCGACTGGTTCATCGCCGCAGCTGCTATTGCCGCATCCTGGGCATTGGCTGCAGCGAGTCTGGAATAGGCTGCCATACTGGCGCTTACCTCATTGACTTCGAACTGATGTTTGTTTTTGGGTTCGTTGAAGTCCGAGCAGGACACCATGACGATGGCAATGAGAATCAGGTAGATTGACCTGGTAAAAATCCGCATGTCGTAACTCAATAGAGACACCACCTAGCTTCCAAATGTGATGATTTGCCAATCGTTTTTCTCGGCAATTGCCAGCAGCGACTTATCGGGATTGACTGCAACCGGGTAGTCCACCAGTTTAAGTAGTGGCAGGTCGTTAATTGAATCCGAGTAGAAGTGACTATCTATTAGTGAAAGTGGATTTCCTTTTAGTTCTACTTCTTTGAGCCTGTTTTCTTCAAGCCAGGCATATAAACGGGTGACCTTCCCTTCCTTGAAGCTCGGAATACCGGATAGTTTTCCCGTGTATTTACCATCGAGAAATTCCGGTATGGGTGCAATAAGGGTTTCAATGCCAAACAGGTCAGCAATGGGACGGGTAATAAATTCGATTGTCGCGGTAATAATCATCAGTGTGTCACCTGCATCGCGATGGTGATTTACCAGGGCCAGGGCTTCAGGGTGTACCAATGGCTTAATTTCAACTTCGATGAATTCTTCTCTCAGGCGAATCAGCTGATTTTGGTCTGTTGTTGCCAGTACCGAGCAGGAGAATTTCATGTACTCATCAATGTTCAGGCAACCAGCCTGATAGTCTTTATAGAACTGGTTGTTCAGTTCCCTGTGACGGATTGGATCTACCAATCCTTTTTCAATGATAAATTCTCCCCAGGCGTGGTCGCTATCTTCGGAAATAAGTGTTTCATCAAGGTCAAATATAGCGAGTGCCAAACCGGTCATCCATTAGCTGAGGAACGGCAATCTTAGCCTGAATAATGACCCGGGACATCCCTGGA
>Ga0206123_10004254_pt1 | contig 11302 bp, 7 predicted proteins | sample Helgoland_Spring_2_FD_160086 | JGI IMG/M metagenome (GOLD analysis project Ga0206123, IMG submission 160086) | Pelagic subsurface seawater microbial communities from Kabeltonne, Helgoland, North Sea - Helgoland_Spring_Bloom_20160316_1 | ecosystem: Environmental > Aquatic > Marine > Epipelagic ... | reverse complement strand
GATTGATAAAAAAAAGACGTTTCTCGCCAAAAAGAAGAAGAAGAGCAAAGAAGGGAGAATTTTCAATTCGGCACGTTATAGGTACCACTATTTTATACTCCCAGAAACGCGGGAAAGAAAGAGAGAAAGAGAGACGGTCGATGTGGTCGCGTTCTTCCTCCTTTTCTTCGCGGCGACCACTCACTCCTCCTCCAAATCCCAAACTCTGCTGTTTCCGGTGTTCTTTTCCTCCTCCTCTCATCGTCGGGAAAAATCAACACCCTCGGGTGAGAAAATGTAGTGCGTTCGTCAGAAGCAGAACGAGGACGCGTAACAACGACGAAAAGAGGACGGTTCCTCAGCAACGAAAAGACGACGACGATGATATTGGCGATTTTGATGGTTCGAAGATGATTGATGATGATAACTCAGACGAAGATTTGGACGAGGACGATGTGGAATTTTTCAAAGCTGCTGCTTCGCTTCAGTTTGGTGCTTCGAACAAAAAGAAAGTTCCCATCGCGCCTGGATTTTACGTCGTGTCTACTCCGATAGGGAATCTCGAGGACATAACTATTCGCGCTTTGAAAATCCTAAACGAAGCGACGTTGATTTTGTGCGAAGACACGAGGAAGACGCGACAGTTGTTGACGCTGTTGGGCGTTCAATCGTCGTCGTCATCGAAAGGAAAACAAAAGAAGTTGCTCGCGTATCACTCGCACAATTTTTACGAGCAGAGAGAAACGTTGAGAGATCGAATCGTGAGGAACGAAGACGAGGAGGTGATTGCGTTGGTTTCCGACGCCGGTGCGCCGGTGGTGTCCGATCCAGGGCAGGATTTAGTGGATTTAGTTTTAGAAGCGAATGGGGGCGGCGGCGGCGGAGAGAGGAAGAGCGTCGTCGTGCCGATTCCAGGCGCGAGCGCGGTGACGACCGCAGTCATCGGGAGCGGGTTCAAATGCGACGACGGGTATAGATTTTGTGGGTTTCTTCCCGCGAAGAAAAACGAGCGAGTGAAAGTTTTAGAGAGTTTAACGTCCGAGACGAGTTTGTTGGTGTTCTTCGTGTCTCCGCACAAGTTGGTAAAAACGTTAGAAGACGTCGCGGCGGTGTACTCCAAATCGCCTCCTCGGCGCGTGTGTGTCGCTCGAGAACTCACCAAGCGACACGAAGAGTTCTTTCGGGGCACGTGCGAAGAGTGTTTGGAAGAATTCTCCAAAGAAGGCCGAGCGAGAGGCGAGATTACGTTGCTCGTCGAAAGCTCCGACTTGTCCGCGTCGACGAAGAAGACTTTGGCGACAAAGGTCGCGCCCAAAGATATAAACGATGACGACGACACAAACGACGACGACGACGACGAAAGCGACAAAAACACCGCAAAAGTACTCCTCGAAAAAACATTGCGTCACTTACTCCTCGAACGCGCGGAAAACCAAAGGCTCTCCGTCTCCGAAGCCGCGCGGAAAGTGAGCCAAGATTTGGGCGTAAAACGAAGAGTCGCGTACTCGCTCGCGCAAAAGATTAAAGACTCTTCGAGCGGTAATACTAATAATACTAATTATTAATGCTTTGTAATTAAAGAAACGCGCATGCGCGCGCGTCTCGTAGTACAGCGAGTAGTAAAAATCACTCAACTGTCTGTTTTCTCTCGAAAGCGCTTTCCTCACTTTTTCTCATCTCGCGCGCATAAAACGTTATCACACGTAATAAACTTAGTCGTCCTCGTTTATTAAACTTGCGCCAAAACCAACGCATCATCGTCAAAGTAACGAAATGGGTAACTGCTGCAAGTCCAAGCCTGTTCGAGAAGGAGTTGATGTCGCGCAAAGCGAAAACGCCGACGACGAAAGGGAACAAAGGTCGAGGAAGAGTCAAAAAGGCATCGTCCCCGTCGTCGGCGATACGGAGGAGACAAAGAAGACAAACGCGCTCTCAAAAGAGCAGCCGAGATCGAGATCGCCGCTAAAACAAGCAGATTCAGCGTCGTCTTTGATATCTCCGACGATAAAACAACAAGAACAACGAACGAAGAAGACGAACAAAAACGGAATAACCGACGATTTTCTCCTCGAAAAGGAAACGAAAAGAATATGCGAGAGTTCATTTTTACGACCGATGAACTCCGTATTGTTTAAAAAATACGAGACCATTTTCGAAAAGGAGAGCGGCGAAAACGCGTTTAGTAATGGTGGTGCTCTTCTTCCTCAATGGCCAGAGGAGACGGAAGTGAACGAGGCGTATTTGAGCGCGTTTAAATCGTACTGCGGAGATTGCGAGGGGCGGTTTTTGGCGTTTCACGAACGCACGGAGGATAACGAGTCCGTGTGGTGTGAAGGCGAAGTGCCGGGCGGAAGTAAAAAACAGAGAGTGAAAATGCAAATAGAACCGTGGGACGATCACGAGTGGACGTCGGCGAGAGCGTTTGCGATTTACGCGTTTGTGATGAAACACATGCGAGTGAGTAGCGGTAGCGGCGGGAAGGACTCGGAGGGTGGTTTGGCGAGGAGGAGATCGATGGACAGTAGCGCGCCGGCGGCGGGAGACGAGTCAGAGAGCGCGGCGCTACATTTACCGGACACGAGAAAGATGCAAAAGAAAGAAGAGCGGATGGCACAACTCATACGAGGTCTCGGGTGCGAGTACATGAACCATCCGTTGTTTTACTTCTGCGTCAATTTCTTCGAAGGCGTGAATATAGATTCCGGCAACGAACAGATGGATGAAAGAGATTACGTCGATCGGTGCGAAATGTTTCTCTATCGATGTTTAGACGGGTGTCAAGGCGCCGTGTTTTCAAAGTTTAAAGACAAGAGCATTGAGTTTGGGATGAAGCACATCTCCGATTCGCAGCATTTAGGCGCGTTGGCGTATTTGAAAGCGTACGTGAACACGAGATTTCTGAAACGGTTTCCAATCACCACGAATTTTATGCATCCAAAGCTGGACTCGCAAATCGAACGGATTCGTTTGTCCAGAGATGTCGCGCACAAAATGCGCGCGTTCACGTTCGTGGAAGCTTCTGATTCACATCCGGCGGCGTTGGTGTTATCTTTTCCAGATACCGAGGCGTTTAAAGATTTACTCTCCGTGAGCGCTCCCGATTGTTGGCTCGCGTTGAATCATTTTTACGAGTGGACGATAGCGCAACCGAACAGGACGAGACCGCGAGATAAAAAGTTACAAACGCCGCCAATTTTCATCGCGGACGTTAAAAAGTTATCCCTCATGAGTTGTACGAAGAAAAACGTCGCTCGACTGGCGGATACGTTTCGAGCGGCGATGTTCCACCCAGAACCGTTTTCGAGATTTGTCATCGCGAACGCTCCAATGTCTGTGATGGCGTTATTTACGTTTGGGAAGTTGTTCATGAGCGAATCCGCGAGGATGAAGTTTGTCATGACTGGATCGAGTTTACAAAAAGCGATGAAACAGGCGTGGGGATTAGAGAAAGAGGATATTCCTGAATGTTTAGGAGGCGAAGGGTACCCGGGGAAAGCGCTCTCGGCGGAGGAGATATTAACGAACGAGGAGAGGTGGTTACATCACAAAAAGTGCATCGAGAGAACGAGAAAGCAGTACCCGAAATATTTCGCGAAATACTCGGAAAAGTATTTCGTAGACGATAAGAAGCAAGTAAAAACGGTGGTTGAACGCAAATCGAACGCGTTGGCGAATTCGCAAAAAGAAGAAGAGGATGAATCTCGAGCGAGCGGGAGTATGTCTTTTACAAAAAGCGCGCGACGCTCGAAAACGATGCCGAGAATGGGCGCGAGAGAAAAAGACGGCGACGCCGACGAGAGTTTGTTTGCTGGATACGGAGAAGAGGAAATGTCGGAAAAAAGGAAGAAGATGGCGTTTTTGTTCTTGTCCATCGTCCTCGCCTCGTTTCTTTCCATGTTGTTTAAAGTGTTTATCTTGTCCAACAATATCCGATAGACGCGGTGCTACCAGATACATTTATTTAGTCAATTGTATATAATATAGAGTTTCTAACTGTCTAATACTACGTTACGTTAATGATGGTGCGATCCGCATCCACCGTGGTGAGAGTGTTGTCGGTTAAACGCGGATCTCTTGGCGGCTTCCACTCTCTCCTGAATCGCTTCTTTATCGTACCCTTCATCGTATAATCTCTTGCTTAATTCGTCTTCTAATATCTCCAACGCTTCACCTAAAAGCTTAAAATTTGTTTCCGCTTTACTCTTCTCTTCGTCCGTGGCGTCGATTGGAATACGATCCGGGTGATACTCCATCGCTTTTTTCTTATACGCCTGTTTCACTTCAATCGGAGACGCTAAAGACGTCACGCCTAACAGAGCGTAATAATCGCATCGATTCAGCTTGCGCACCTCAAAGTTGCATTTTTCTATTCGAGCCTTTGTTTCCGCGTCGTCTGGAAGAATTTTCTGCAAATTCTCGAGCACATCTTTTGCTTTTTTCGGCTCTTTGAGTTTTAAGTACGCGTTCGAGAGCGTGAAATAAGCGGGTTTATAATCGTCCACGGCGGATAAAGCCTTTCGTGCGTCAGCCGCGCACTTCTCGGCTTCGTTCAATCGTAAATACGAATTGGCTCTTTCCACGAGTATTCGAGCGCATACGGGACTCTTTTCTGGAATAAACTCCGTGGACTCGAGCGCTTCGGTGAAGGACTCGACCGCTTGCGCAAATTCTCTGTTTTGATGCGCCGCTCGCGCGTTTTCCAACGACACTTTTATCTTCTTCGCGTCTTTGAACAGACGCATGGTTTTGGTATCGTCTGGATTTTGGGTCAACGCGTGTTTGAAAAACTTAATTCCGTTTTCAAAATCGCCATCGGCAGTCAAACACAACGCTCTGCCTCTCAACGCGTGCATATCTACTCTCGAATCATCTCTGCGAATCGCATCCAACGTAAATTTTAAGATTTGCGTCAAATTTTCTCCGAGCGAGAGCAAACATCTCGCTCGGGCGATTTCGCACCTTTCCCCGCAATCTAATTCCAATAAGTGCGCGTATCTCTCAACCGCTTGCGCGTATCGTTTCTCTCGCTCGTCTTCCTCGGCGCTTTGAAATGTCCGCAGCACATACCGCATTCGTTCGACTTCTTCCTCGAGCGCTTCGATTCGTGCGACTTCTTCCTCGAGCGTTTCGTTCTCGATCTTCAATCCTCTCTTTAAGATTTCCTCGCCGGCGAGTACGGACGCTTCGTAATCGCCCGTCTTTCTGTACATACCCATCAACGATTGGGCGCACGCGATCGCGTATTCGTTATTCTCCTTACCTTCCGCCACCGCTTGACACTCCTTAAAATCTTTAATCGCCTCGTGGAACGCTCCCAGTTGCGACCAACATCTGCCTCTCAAGTGTAACGCTTTCGCCGAGTCTTTATCTATCGATAAACACTTCGAGCACAGTTGCACGGCATCGCGGTATTGCTTCGCCTCGAATTTATTCAACGCTTGTTTCTGTAAACCATCGGCGGTATCGTCGTTCTCCTCTTTTTTTGCGTCGCTATTACCTCTCGTCGTCGTTTTTGTCGTCGTCTTACTCGTCTTACTCGTCGTCGTCTTCTTCTTATGCGCATCGGTGGATGTCATGTGTCTCGTAATCTCCGAACACGAACCGATCCAATCGCACGCGTCGTCCATCGGACACCGCACGCGCACTTTCTCGTACACGCGAGATAAAACCGGCGAGTGTTCTTTCAAGGTTTCGTACCTCGCGTCCGTCCCGTACTTCATTTGTTCTTGGCACGTCGGACATTTCGCATTATCTCCGTTTCGAAACCATTCGTCCAAACACGCGAGGCAAAAGATGTGTTTGTTCTCGCACAAGGTCACGACGGGTTGTTCGCAAAACTCGGAGCATATTTTGCACGTGAACTCGTCCACGTTGTCCGAGAGGACGTGGTCGAGTGGAAATCCGCTTCCGCCCATTAGTAGTATACTTTGAGTGACACCCTTTACTGGTTCTGGAGAGCTGCTTCTTACGCGCAACTACGACTCGAGTCCAAACGAAGAAAAACTACCTTTTTTTCCTAAAAAAAGTAATTCTCTCCTTTTCTCTCTTTTCTCTCTTTTCTCTCTTTTCGCTCTTGGAAAACCCCTTTCCGCACAACTTTTTACGCAAAGACACGATGCGAGGTACGCGCTCTCTCTCGTTTGTTTGTTTGTTTGTTTATTTACGCGAAACGTTTTATTACATATGCGAGGAATACGATTTCGTCTCCGCGCGTTTAAGTAAACGTTTCTGTGTTGCGGTGTTCGCGAGTGGCGGCTTTTTTTCTCTCTCATCAACGCTTCTGCGCGCGATTTTCGTCGTTCTCTCTTTGTTATGGAAAGAAATGGGAGAGAAAAAAGTTACGCGCTCTTTGTCTCTTCTCTTCGGAACGGAAAACGCGAAAATGTTGTGCGCGAAAGAAACGAGGATCGCGTAGTATTAATATTAGCCTCGCGCGTTACGATGGCGCGTGTTGTGTTTTATCATCAAGCGCATATTGCGGTTTAGGACGACGGTTTATGCATCATCACGCAAGAAGAAAAACAACGAAAGAGACCTATTTTGGATGTCTGACTGACCAAAAAAATTCTCTCTCCATCTTTAACTTAACAGCCAAGTGGAAGAAAAAACGCACCCGCAGATTGAAACGCAAGCGCAGAAAGATGCGCATGAGATCGAAGTAATCTTCTTCTCTTATTATTACATCACATATCAGAGAGTCTCTTTTTGAAAACAGAAAGAGGTTTCATAATAGATAGAGTTTTAGAAGATTAAATAGTATCGATTTTGCGCGGATATTTGATTCGGGGACGCGACGACGATAACAACAACATTAACAACAACAACAACACGCGTCGGTGACGGATACCATCAATAGATAAATAAGAAGAATATATTAGAAAAATACAACAAATATGAGAAAGTTGAAACATCACGAGCGCAAGCTCTTGAAGAAAACCAACTTTTTGCAGTGGAAGAGCGAAAACAACCATCGCGAGTTGGAAGTTATTCGCAGATACCACGTGCAAGATCGCGAGGAGTACAAGGAATTGAACAAGGTTTGCGGCATGGTTACGAAGTTGACCAACTTATTGCGGCAAATCGATCCGAGAGATCCTAACAGAGTTGAAATGACGGAGAAGCTTTTAGACAAGCTGTATAGCATGGGAGCTATTCCGAGCACAAAGTCTTTGACGCTGTGCGATAAGCTCTCGACGTCGTCGTTTTTGAGAAGACGGTTATCGGTTGTCATGGTTCGCTTAAAAATGAGCGAAACCTTACGTGAAGCGGTGACATTTATCGAACAAGGACACGTCAGAGTTGGCCCAAACGTGGTGAGAGAACCGAGTTACCACGTCACGAGAAACATGGAAGATTTCGTCACGTGGGTCGACACTTCGAAAATTCGACGTAAAGTCATGGCGTACAACGATAAAGTGGACGATTTTGAGCTTCTCGGAGCTTAAACAACGTGATTGTTTTATCGGCGTGCGTTATTTTAGTATATTCTTATTATTCTAGTTGATGTATTCGGTACTACCGCGGTGTTGTAGAAGTCTAATAACGTGTTTCCGAAGAAAAGCAAAATTAAAAGAAAAAATGATACGGTTGTTTTGTTTGTAATAAATACTACTTTGTGCTACACAAATACACAGCTAATGAAAAGTACTACGTGACTTCACTACTACAAACCTTACGTTCCGCGAGGTGCGTTTAATTGAACCATTTCCCTAAAATGTCCGGCAAATCTCCGACGCTCACGATTTCTTCGTCCACGTACAGCGCTTTGTTCTTCTCGGCTTCTTCGACGGCTTCGGGCCGTTCCGCCCACGGCGCGCCGCCACCAGAAACGTATTTCACCACGTTCACGTCTCGGACTAAAACCGTGCGACAATTCAAATGAACTTTAGCTGCTTTACAATCGTTCAAGACGTCGTCGCCGACGTGCACCCAATACGCTCTTTCTAGTTTATGGTCTCCTATTTTCAACGAAGAAATAACGTCGTCGTCGGAAGCTCTGTTCGCGTTTCCGCTCTCGAGCATAAACGTCTGCGCCATCGTCTGCGCCCTTCGAAATGGCCACGGACTCGGTTTCCTGGCCACGTCTCCATTCACGCCTTCCTTATCGATCAACTCGTCCGCGCTGATTTCGAAATCAAAAAACTCTCTCAATCCGCTTTCGCTCGCGCTTCCTAACCCGTTCGTAATGCTCCCGATGACGCACCTCGGGTACCTCTCTCGCACCGTCTCTAAACACTCTCGCACCCCGGGAAATAACAACTTCCCGCCCGTGCTATTTCTTGTCGGAATCCAACTTAAATGGTACCCTCTCGCCGCCATACCAATCGCGTCGTGCTCGCACACGTCGCACAAAGTCGTCATCGCTTTCACCGCCGCCGCTATTCGGATCGAAGCGTACGATAACGCCTGCGTTTGCGAGAAACAAGAATAACCATCATCAGAGAGAGAATGAAAAGGTTAACAAAATAAAGAACAACAAATCAGAAAAGTAAAACGTACCACGTGTTCTTCTCCTCGCATCCGAAACATCTCCTCCCTTTCCTCTCGAATGCCTTTCATCAACTCGTTCATCACTCGCGTCTCAGGAAAGTTCTGAACTCGAGTTTGAAGCCATTTGATGTAACTCTCGTTCGCCGCGGTGACTACTGGCAGAGTTGGCCACACGGTATCGTCCAAATCGAACGTCAAAACGTGGAGTTCACGTGTATCATCGACAGAAGCAGAAGAGGAGGAAGACGACGCAGACGAAGTTCGTCGTTTGGAATTCCATTTTCTTCTTCTGTTTCTGTCGACGATACGCGACGTAAACGAGAACCAGCAAAGAAGCTCACGCTTTTGAGGCTGCTCTTTATGTCGACGACCAACCGAAAAATGATGCAGAGGACGATACAAACAACTCGTCGGCATCATCGTCGTCGTCCTCATCTTGTGCGTCACAAAATGGCGATGACTTTTCCTCTCAACAACTGTTTTGCCACGGGGAGGAGGATCATCGACGAAGAGAGCTCCTTTTCGAGAAACAGACGAAAACGAGGACCTAAAAGTGGAAGACGACGACTTTTGCAGCGTTTTGATGATGATGATTTTGATGATGCGTTTCGGATCTCGAGTAAAAGCAGATGGAGAAACGTGATTGGAACTGGAAAGAGAGCGGCGAAGACTTTAACGGTTTCCTCGTCTTCTTCTTCTTCTTCTTCTTGGAAGCAAAACGAGGACGACGAAAGTAGTACTACGAGAACGAGAACAACGACAGAAACAACAACAACAACATCAGATGTGCTGAAACGGCTGGACGAACCGGTCGTGTTAGACTGGAAAGCTTTAGTGAGATGTTTTGTCAAAGCAAGTGTGCTCAGCGCTCTTCTCCTGCGAGTGTGGACGATATTGACGAGAGGAGGAGCGGATGCCGCTTTGACGACGGCAAAGAGCCAGCGATGGTTTCTGCTCCAGAAATGGTTCTTTGCTTCGAATCAGCAATCGCTTGGTTTCGGTGCTGTCGTTGGTGTCGTCTCGTTCGCGCTCGCGTTCGCCGCGGTTTTAGTGATCTTGGAGAAGGAAAGGGCGGAGCGATATCGATTGGTGTCCGCGATGGAGGCTCGAGATATAAACTCGAGGTTCGCGGACGTGGACGGGGTGAGCGTGCACCATAAATATTTTACTTCTTCTTCTTCAAAAGAAAAGGCCGAGGAGGACGAGGACGATGATGAGTCCTCCGGGGTGTTGTTTTCTATGGCGCACGGGTTCGGAGCGAACACGTACTCGTACGAGATGGCGTTCGTGGATAAGCTTTTAGAGATGGAAAATGCGAACGATAATAATAGTAGCGTTGGGATAGTATGTCACGATAGCGTTGGATTTGGATTAACGGAGCGACCGAGAACGGATTTGATAAAGTATACGAAAGTGTTCAACGCCAAATGTTTGAAGGCGATGGCGAAGAAATACGCGGGTAAGGGGAAGAAAAAGAAGAAAGTTGTGTACGTCGGTCACTCGTTAGGGACGATCGCGGCGACGTTAACGACGACGTTGGAGGGTGATGGTGATAATGATACCACGAAGCCGGCGGCGATTGTTTTAATCGCGCCGGCGTTTTTAGTCAAGAAAGAAAAGGAACAAAAGAAGAACGCGACGACGCTCGACGGAGAAAATGAAGAAGTAGCAAAGAAAAAACCGATACCGAAAAAGAAAATCGTCACTCCGGACGACGAGTTTTACGACGAGGAGTTGTTTAATCGCGTGGTCTTATCTTCCTTGAAAGCTCTTTTGGGATGGATTAAGTCTTCCTTATTCAACCTTTTGGCGAAACCTCTCTTATACGTGCTCTTGCGAACGATCGTTCGCTCGAAACAGTTTTGGCGAAACGGTTTATCCAACGTCGTGGCGAAATCGAAAGCATCTTTGGTGGATGAGTCTTGGATCGATGGCTATCGGCGCCCGCGGATGGTGCAAAATTGGGACCTCGGAATGATTAATTTCGTCTCCGCCAGTCTCAACGATTTAGGCGCCGACCTCAAAGCCATCTTTCGAAGGCACATGCGCATTTACGCGGACAAACCGAACGAATACGACGTATCCATGAACCCAATGGACGCTTTGAAGAAGAGCGCGTGGGAAAAAAACATCCCAATCTTAATCGTTCACGGCAACGAAGATAAAGTCGTCCCGATCTCCAACTCGGTAAACATTTACAACCGATTGATAACCGCTCCAAAGGTCGAGAAGAACAACGAGATGGAAATCCCATCTCAGGCTTCTTCTTCTTCTTCTTCTTCTTCTTCTTCGAAGTTGCAACAATCTCCTCCTCCTTTTACGAAATTCGTCGTCATGGAAAACACCGGTCACTGCCCGCACGAAGAAGATCCGGAAACGCTCGCGAGTGTCGTGCGTGACTTTTTGAGAGAAGCGAGCGTGATGTAATAAAATACTCCTCTGTATATTCGCGCGTATGCGAGAGAGAGAAGAATATTGGCATTTTCAATCCACACGTCGCTCAAGAGATACACACCTTTTGATTTGATAGGGATGATGGAAACTTCGTTTCTCAAACGTCTCGATATACTCCACGCGTTCTGGTTTTCTCGATTAAAGTTTGTGTGACATTTATCTCTTCTCTGAAAATATCTTCACCACAATTCATAAATATCTCACACTATTCCCCTAACACTACATTGCGCTCTACTAAACCACTCTTCTGCGGTTGTTGTTTGAAGCGCTTCTGATTCATACTTACTTCGAGTGATAACAGAGTTGTTGTTTTCTGCTGAAACCGAGCGAGATGCCTCCTCGCGCGCAGCAGCAGCGTCAAAGATCCGGACGAAAGAAA
>Ga0206123_10004243_pt1 | contig 11343 bp, 10 predicted proteins | sample Helgoland_Spring_2_FD_160086 | JGI IMG/M metagenome (GOLD analysis project Ga0206123, IMG submission 160086) | Pelagic subsurface seawater microbial communities from Kabeltonne, Helgoland, North Sea - Helgoland_Spring_Bloom_20160316_1 | ecosystem: Environmental > Aquatic > Marine > Epipelagic ... | reverse complement strand
ATTATGATGTAAAAATTTAGATTTTTAAAAAATGTTTAAGCTAAACTTTTACAAAAGTAAAAGAAAAAGAATTGTATATAAAAGCAAATTAAATTTTGAGTTCAATCAAATAGATATTCAATATTTATTTATAAAAGATTATAAGTCTTTAACAAATGAAGAAAAAGATACGATAAAAGAGTTTTATTATTCTAAAAGTAAATCAGATTTTTATAATTTATTAGAATACAACAAAATAATTCCATTTGGAGCTCATATTCTTAGCGAATTAAATTGCGATGTGCCTTTTTGGAAATCCAAATATGAATTCTTTTACAATAGAAATAATAAAATTAAAGAGCTATTAAATTCTGTTTTTCAAAAATTAAATTCTGTTAATTGCAAATCTATTGCCTTAACTGAAAATTTTGCAGTTCTTTTGAGTACAAAATCTAATATAGGTTGTTTTAGTTCAGGAGATGTAGATCTATCGGCTAATATATATGAAAAGGATAAGATTATAAGCTGTTTAAATGATTTTGATTTTTACAGTGACGATAAATCAAATAAAATCACAGAGTATTCTGGTCAAAGTATGCAGTTTTTTAATAAAAATTTTTTAGATAACGGTTTTTGGATTAATATAATTTGGAAACCTGTAACTAGAGCATTTTTAATTCAAAATAAGTATGAAAAAAGGTTAGAAAAAGCAAGAATTAATTATAAGCTAATTGAAAATACAAGTATAAGAGTCTTAGGAGATACTGAATTGATGTATTTCTGTTGTCTTCACATTTCTGCTGGCCATTATTTCACTTTGACTCCAGGTTTAAGATTATATTACGATATTGATAGACTTGCTTCTTATGGAAATATTGATTGGAATAATTTGAAATTATGGGAAATTGAGGACAACGCAGGTCTTAGAATTTCATTTATGTTGATATTGTCCAAAAAAATATTAAACTCTAAAATTCCAGAAAATATTTTTAATACTCCGTTAGATAAATTTAGAAATCAATTATTTTTAAAGTATTTGTTTGATAGTAGTAGTCATAAAATTCAAAGTAAAAGTAGCTTCTTAAGAAGATTTATTATTGAATTACTTTCAGATAACAAAAATATTATATTTTCTTTCTTTAACAGAACTTATAAATATTTTGTTTCAAAATTAAGTCTTAATTCAAACATTTATTAATGTCAATTTTTAATTCATATTCTAAACAACATAATGATCAGGTTGCAGTAATTGATGATGAGAATAATCAATTTAAATACTCTGACCTTACTTCTTTCAAAAATGATTTTAAATCTAAAATACCTGCAAGATCCTTAGTTTTTTGCTTATGTAAAAATAATATAGAGTCGTTAATGGGCTATTATTCATTCTTGGAAAATAAAATTGTCCCACTCTTACTTGATGTTGAAATACATCAAGATTTATTAGACAGCTTGGTTGATATTTACAAACCAAATTATATTTGTACTTTAACAAGTAAAGTTGTAGAATCTCAGAAATCAAATATTATATATAATTACAATAATTATAGCTTAGTATTTTTAAAGTCGAACCCGACAATAAAAATGTTCGATTCTTTAGCTCTTTTACTAACAACTTCGGGCTCAACAGGAAGTCCAAAATTAGTTCGTCTTAGCTATCAAAATTTACTTTCTAACGCCATTTCAATTTCTAAGTATCTTTTGTTAGATAAAAATGAGCGCCCTATAACTACTCTTCCGTTAAATTATTCTTTTGGAATGTCAATTATTAATAGTCATCTTATAAATGGCTCCACAATATTATTAACAAATAAATCAGTATTTAGTGCCGAATTTTGGAAATTTTTGAAATCTAAGAAACCTACATCTATATCTGGAGTTCCATTTACTTTTGAAATGCTTGATAAATTACGTTTTTTCTCTATGGATTTACCTTTTATTACATCAATTACTCAAGCTGGTGGTAAAATGAATTTAAATTTAACTAAACAACTTGCTGAATACTGTAAAAAAACTAATAAACATTTGTATGTTATGTATGGTCAGACAGAAGCATCCCCTAGAATTAGTTATCTGCCACCTAACAAATCATTAAAAAAGATAGGAAGTATTGGAATTCCGATCCCAGATGGAAACTTATCGTTAGTTGATTCAAATAGTCAAATTATTTATGAAAATGAAGTTGAAGGGGAGTTAGTATATAAGGGGCCTAATGTGTGTTTAGGTTATGCCTCAAAAATATCTGATTTAGGTAAAGAAGATGAAAATAATGGTATATTATATACAGGTGATATTGCGTACAGAGATAGTGACAACTATTTTTATATTACAGGAAGAAAAAAGAGATTTATTAAGCTTTTTGGAAATAGAATAAACTTAGATGATGTAGAACGATTAGTAAATGATCAAATATGTGAAAACGCATGTGTTGGAAATGATAGTTTTTTGTTAGTATATATTGTTGAAGAAAAAAAAATGAATGAAGTTAAAGATCTTATTATTGATAAATTTAAACTAAATGGTAAATTCATAAAAACAAAATTAATTAATGAAATACCCAAAAATTCATATGGTAAAACAATATATTCAACTTTGAATATTGATAATATGTTTTTAACAAAAAATTAAATTAAATTTGCTCAAAATTTTAATAAACTTAAAATCTTAATGAATACATCCAACTTAATTAAAAAAGCAAGGAAAGATATTATAAAATTTGGATTTGAATCCGGAGGTTCCTCACACTATGGTGGAGCTTTATCTATGTTAGATTTTCTTTGTGTTTTATATAATGAATTTTTAATTCAGCCTAAAGATTTATCTAAAACATCAAATAGAGATTATTTCATATTATCTAAAGGACATTCCGCATTAGGTCTATATTCTGTATTGTTCAACAAAAATTATTTTGATGAAGATTATTTCAAAACATATCTTCAAAATGAAACCGATTTAATTGCTCATCCTATACAAAATTTAAAAAAAGGGATTGAATCTTCAAATGGAAGTTTAGGTCAAGGTATATCAATGTCTACCGGAATTGCACATGCCCTACTAAACAAGGGTTTAGATAATAAAGTTTATTGTGTAGTTGGAGATGGAGAATGTAATGAAGGAATAGTTTATGAAGCTCTTAACTATGCTAGTCATTATAAATTAAAAAATTTATGTGTTTTTTTAGATTTAAATGGATTCCAAAATGATGGGAGCAGTAAAGATGTACTAGATATTGGTTTGAAATATAAGAAAATATTTGAATCAATTGGCTGGGAAATAAATTTTATAAAGGGAAATAATGAAGATGAAATAAGAAAATCTTTATCAATATTTAATATGCAAGTCAATGAGAAACCTTTTGTTATAATTGGAGAAACCACAAAAGGATGTGGTGTGGATGTTATGGAAAATAATAACGAATGGCATCACAATAAAATTTCAAAATCGTTTTATGAACAAATTAAATCTCTGTAATTTATGAATTATGAAATTTCTAAAAGACAAGCTAAATTATGGTCAAGAATAGGGGCTAGAGCCTCTTTTGGACAAGCCATTCTTGAATTAGCTAATACTGATGATAATATGATTGCTATTTCAGCTGATTTGGGAAGATCATCTGGCTTCGGTACACTTGTTGCCAAACATCCAAATAAATTTATTAATGCAGGTATAGCTGAACAAAATATGATTGGTGTTTCTGCAGGGTTTTCTAAATTAGGCTATAATGTTTACGCAACTTCATTTGCTCCATTTTTATCTTACAGAGCATCTGAAATGATTCGTATGAATTTAAGTTATATGAAATTACCAGTAAACATAGTTGGATTAGCTTCAGGACTAGCATTAGGTTTTTTAGGAAACTCACATTTTGGTCTTGAAGATATTTCTATTTTTAGAACTTTTCCTGATATTAATATTTTTTCACCAGCAGATTGCTCTGAAATTTTTAAAATTGTAGAACTTACTTCCAAGCTTAGAGAACCATCTTATATAAGATTAACTGGAGGTGTAAATTTTCCAATTGTTTATGAAGAAGATTATGATATTAAGTTAGGAAAGTTTAATTCTGTTTTTTCATCTGGAGACGATGTACATATTTATGCAACAGGATCTATGGTATATCATTGTAAAGAAGCGGCTAAATTACTAGCAGATGTTGGAATTAATTGTAAGGTTTTTAATGTTCATACAATTAGACCTTTTGATTCCAATTCTTTTTCACAGAATTGTTCTAAATCTCCAAAGCTGGTTGTTACAGCTGAAGAACATTTTATAAGTGGTGGTTTAGGCAGTTTGGTCCTTGAAGAATTGCATAAACTAAAAAGATTAAATTTATCTTTATTAAAAATTGGACTTCCAAATAAATACTTGCAATCAGGTGAATATGAATTTTTATTAAAAAAATACGAACTTGATTCGATGTCAATTTTTAATTCTATAAAAAATGAATTGAATATTTCTGTTTAGTTATGCCCAATAATTTAAGTAACTATTACAACTTTTTCAACATAAAAATCTTAAAATGGATATAGTTGATATTCTTAATGTTTCACCTTATTCTATTGATAAAAATGAAAAAGAAAAGCTTTTAAATCCTGTTTTAAATGAATTGACAAATCATCATTACATGAATTGTTCACAATTTAAAAAGATGATGGATTCAATTGGATATGATTTTGAGAAAGAATATGAGTATTCGGAATTACCATTCCTCCCTGTCAGACTTTTCAAAATGTTAGATTTGTTAAGTGTGGAACAAAAAAAAGTTGTAAAAACGATGACTTCCTCTGGAACAACAGGACAGACAGTATCTAGAATTTATCTAGACAGAACTACAGCTTCTAACCAAACTAAAGTTTTAGCTAAAATAGTATCATCATTTATAGGACAAAAGCGTGTACCAATGATTATCGTCGATAATGAAGAAGTTGTTAAAAATAGAAAATTGTTTTCAGCCCGAGGTGCGGGTATTTTAGGGTTCTCAATGTTTGGAAGTAAACGAATGTATGCTTTGGATGAGAATATGGAGCTCAAAACAGAAGCTATAATTGAGTTTCTTAAAAAACATAAAAATGAAAAAGTTTTTTTGTTTGGCTTTACATTCATAATATGGCAGCACTTTTACAAGCAAATGCTGGAAAAAGAAATTAAGTTAGATTTGTCGAAGGCTATATTAATTCATGGTGGTGGGTGGAAGAAACTAATTAATGAATCAATTTCGTCTAATGATTTTAGAAAAAGGTTAAATTCTGTTTGCGGGATTAAAAGTGTCCATGACTATTATGGAATGGTTGAGCAAACTGGTTCAATATATATGGAATGTGAAAAAGGCCATTTACATGCTCCTGTTTTCTCTGATATAATCATCAGAAGGCAAACTGATTTCTCAGTTGCCGAAATAGGCGAAAGAGGAATTATTCAAGTATTATCTATTTTAGCTCATAGTTATCCGGGTCATTCACTACTCACTGAAGATGAAGGAGTTTTATTAGGTGAAGATGATTGTTCGTGTGGCCGCAAGGGTAAGTATTTTAAAATTGTTGGACGTTTAAAAAATGCCGAGATTAGAGGCTGCAGTGATACATATGTACAAAAGTCTTAAAGATATAGAGTTTATTTTTCCAAAGGAAATTGATATTGAAGCATTTGCTGAAAAATCTTCTTTTGAGCCATATTCAGAAGAAGTAGTTAATTATTTGGATGTTTTATCTAAAGAATTAAATAAAGATCCAAACATAAGGGTTTACCCTGATGTAGCAACATTTAGCTTCTTTTGTAGACGAGCAAATATTCTTTCTATTAAAAAGAAATATCTTTCAAATAATTTTTTGAGGCTAGGAAGAGGAATCCTTTTTCACATAGCTCCCTCAAATGTCGCTGTTAATTTTGCCTATTCATTATTAAGTGGATTGCTTGCTGGTAATCTAAATATTGTCAGAGTACCTTCAAAGAATTTTGAACAAATAGATATTATCAGTAAGGCAATAGAAAAGATTAGTAAAAAATCAGAACACGAATTTATATCGTCTCGCATAGTACTTGTGCGTTATGACCGTTTGAACTCCGCTACTAGCTATTTCTCTTCTATTTCTGATGTGAGGATTATTTGGGGCGGAGATGAAACAATATCTCAGGTTAGGGAAAATAAAATACCTCCACGATCATTTGACATTACTTTTGCAGATAGATACTCGCTCTGTGCAATAAATGCAGATGAATATATAAATGAAAAATTTCCAAATAAAATAGCACAAGGATTTTATAATGACACTTATTTATTTGATCAAAACGCATGCACAGCTCCTCATTTATTGGTATGGTTAGGTACTAAGGATAATGTAAACAAAGCAAAACGTATTTTCTGGGATAGTTTATACGACATTGTGAAACTTAATTACACGGTTCAGCCTGTTATTGCTGTTGATAAATTGACCTCTTTTTACAATCAGTCAGTTAATATGAATCAGATAACAAAATCAGTCACACCAGATAATTTAATATGGAGAGTAGAATTACAGCATTTATCGAAAAATATTGATGAATTCCGTTGTAGTAGTGGATATTTTTCGGAATTTCATGCTACTTCACTTTCTGAAATTAATAAAATTATCGACAAAAAATATCAAACACTTGCATATTATGGTATTTCAAACGATGAACTCAATGAATTTATGAAATATGAAAAACCAAAAGGAATTGATAGAATAGTTCCTATTGGTAAAACTTCTGATTTCTCACTTATCTGGGATGGAATAGACCTAATAAATTCTTTGTCAAGAGTAATTGAAATAAAATGATAGTTTTAATTTAAGTATGAATTTAAACTGAACAAATGAATAATAGAATTTGGCTTTCCTCTCCACACATGGGAGGTAATGAAATTACTTACGTTCAAGAGGCATTTGATACTAATTGGATAGCTCCATTAGGCCCTAACGTTAAGGGTTTCGAAGATGTATTAGAATTTTATTTGCAAAACGGGGTAAAAGTGGCTGGCTTATCATCTGGAACATCTGCAGTGCATTTGGCCTTAATTCTAGCTGAGGTCACTAATGACGATGAGGTGCTATGTCAAAGTTTTACCTTTTCTGCATCTGCTAACCCAATAATATATCAAGGGGCAATTCCAGTATTTATTGATAGTGAAAAAGATTCATGGAATATGTGTCCAGTAGCTCTAGAAACAGCAATAAAAGATAGAGTTTCTAAAGGTAAAAAACCTAAAGCGATTATTACAGTAAACCTCTATGGGATGCCAGCTAAAATGAGTGAAATTTCTGCAATTGCAAATAAATACGAAATTATACTTATAGAAGATGCTGCAGAATCTCTAGGATCTACTTACAAAGGTCAAAAATGTGGTACCTTCGGAGACTTTGGTATTCTTTCATTTAATGGAAATAAAATCATTACTACATCAAGTGGAGGTGCTCTTGTTTGCAAAAATGAAAAATACAAACAAAAAGCAGTTTATCTTGCTACTCAATCTAGAGACGTTGCTCCACATTATCAACACTCGGAGATTGGTTACAATTATAGAATGAGTAACGTACTTGCAGGAATAGGCAGGGGGCAAATGGAGGTTCTGGATTCCCATATTGGACTACGTAGAGCGATGAATCAATTTTATCAGGTGTTGTTTAAAGATATCGCAGGAATCAATGTTTTTATTGAGCCTAATGAAGACTATTTTTCTAATCACTGGCTTAGCTGTATTTTAATAGATCCCAACATTACAGGGTTTAATAGAGAAGCCTTTCGTTTGCACTTAGAGAAAAGTAATATAGAATCAAGACCATTATGGAAGCCTATGCATTTACAACCAGTTTTTAAAGAAAGCCCTTACTATGGGTCTGGCGTATCAGAAACATTTTTTAAAAATGGTCTTTGTTTACCATCTGGTTCTAATTTAACAGATTTAGACAGAGAGCGAATTAGAATTTCAATTCAAAAAATACTTGCTTAATAAATGGGTTATTGATTTTTTATAAAGACATTTAACAAAAAAATTATTTTATATATTAATGAATTATAATATTAAAAAGATTTAAACCCAGTTTCTATTTAATTAAATAACAATAAATGATAATAAAAATTTTATTTCAAAAAAATTATCCTACTTGGGTGAAATTATGTATTGATTTTTTTGTATTGTCAACGACGTTTTATCTCGTTAACTCATTAATTGCATTACCATTTATTTATTTTACTTCAGCTTCACATTTTCTTTTCGCACTTTTATCAATTGTATTATTATTCATTTTTGGTGCATATAACTCAATGTTTAGATATTTTAATATTTCAGACATAATTAGATTGTTTTTAGGATTTTTTTTAAGTTCTTTAATTTTTATTTTTTGTTCAGGTGATTTTGAACAAGTATTAGTAATAAATTATTTGCTGCTTTTTTTTATTTCATTTTCTTTTTTAATTATTTTCCGAATAATCATTAAACTTTTATTTTACAGATATTATCAATCAAACAAGTCTAAAAATAATATAATGATTTTTAGTGCCGGTAATAGTGGTGTTATTACTAAAAGAGCATTTTATAATAGTTCAGAATTTAATATAGTGGGCTTTATAGATGATGATAAATTTAAAGTTGGGAAGAGACTTGATGGAGTTCCTGTTTTTAAGTTAGGGAAAAAACTAAATAATTTTCTTGTTGTAAATCATATTTCAAAAGTAATTATTTCAACTGAAAAAATATCCTTAAATAGACAATCTTCTCTTTTTAGTTATTTTCAAAACCTAAATATTCAATTATTAAAACTTCCGGCTGTTAAATCATGGGTCAACGGAATTCCTAATATTTCAAAACTAAAAGAAATTAAAATTGAGGACTTGCTAAGCAGGGGATTAATAAAAATTGATAATAAAAAAAACAAACTCCTTTATAACGGAAAATCAATATTAGTTACAGGAGCAGCTGGCTCTATAGGATCTGAAATTATAAGGCAAATCATTAAATTTAAACCAGCTAAAATTATTTTATTAGATAATGCAGAAACCCCAATGTTTAATATTAAAGAGGAATTAGATTTGATTTCTAAAAAAATAAAAGTATTGTATTACATTGATTCTGTTTCTGATAGTAAAGCTGTAAATAAAATTTTTTCATTACATAAAATTGATATTGTTTTTCATGCTGCAGCATATAAACATGTTAATATGATGGAGGCAAACCCTAGAACTGCTATTATAAATAATGTTTACGGAACAAAATTAATTATTGATTTTTCAATTAAATATAATGTAAAGAAATTTGTATTGATTTCATCAGACAAGGCGGTTAATCCTACCAACGTTATGGGTGCTTCAAAAAGAATTTGCGAATTATATTTGTCTTCAAAAATCAGTGATCATAAACATATTACGAAGTTTATTATAACAAGATTTGGGAATGTTTTAGGCTCTAATGGGTCTGTAGTTCCTATTTTTGAAAAACAAATAGAAAAAGGTGGTCCAATCACTATAACACATCCCGAAATAGAGAGATATTTTATGACAATTCCTGAAGCTAGTCTACTAGTACTTGAAGCTGGCACAATGGGTAAGGGGGGAGAAATTTTTATTTTTGATATGGGACGTTCAGTTAAAATAGTAGATTTAGCTAATAATATGGTTATTCAAAAAGGATTAAAAGTTGGAAAGGATATTAATATTGAGTTTACTGGATTAAGACCTGGTGAAAAATTATATGAAGAATTATTACTTAATACCGAGAATTTACTCAAGACCCATAATAATTTAATATATATTGCTAAAAAAGAGGTTATTAATAAAGAATTATCGGATTTAGTGAATGATTTGATAGATTTAGCGTTTAATTCTTTTGATCATTTTAAGGTTGTAGGTTTGATGAAAAAAATTGTTCCAGAATACATTTCTAATCACTCAGAATTTCAAATTTTAGACGGAAATGATTAAAACATTTTATAGATTATTACTTTATTTATTTTCAAAAATTATTAAGACTGATGAGTTATCTGATAAATTGCCTGTTTCAATTAAAGCTATTATTGTTGATGACAATAAAATTCTTTGTTTAAAAAACGAAAGAAATGAATGGGATTTCCCCGGTGGAAAAATTAATTTTAATGAGGATGTTGAGGCATGTTTAAAAAGAGAAGTTAAGGAAGAGGTGAATTTAGATATTAAGAATTTAAATATTTTAAAATCTTTTAATTTAAAATTTAATAGTGTTCCTGTTTTCGTTGTTGCTTATTCTGCCAATATTTCTTGTGATTCCTCTATTTTTATTTCTTATGAACATTCTGATTATAATTTTTTTTCAAAACACGAAATAAATGATTTAAATATGCCAAAAGATTATAAAAAACTTATTTATACTTTGATTGAATAAATTAAAAATATGAAAGGAATAGTTTTAGCAGGTGGTTCAGGAACAAGACTTTACCCAATTACAAAAGGAGTATCAAAGCAATTGTTACCGGTTTATGATAAGCCAATGATTTATTATCCATTATCTGTATTGATGTTGGCAGGAATTACAGATATACTTATAATTTCTACGCCTGAGGATTTGCCTAATTATGAAAAATTATTAGGAAATGGTTTAGAATTAGGAATAAAATTAAGTTATAAATTACAACTAAATCCGGATGGATTAGCACAAGCTTTTATAATTGGCGAAAAGTTTATTGGAGATGATGATGTTTGTTTAGTGTTGGGCGATAATATTTTTTATGGTTCAGGTTTTACAGGAATGTTAATGAATGCAAGAAAAAATATTTCAAAGGGAAAATCAACTGTGTTTGGATATTATGTTAATGACCCTATGCGTTATGGAATTGCCGAATTTGATAACAAAGGAAATGTAGTTTCTATTGAAGAAAAGCCTGAAAATCCAAAATCTAATTATGCCATAGTTGGATTATATTTTTATACTAACAAAGTGATTCAAATTGCTAAAAAGGTAAAACCTTCAAATAGAGGAGAATTAGAAATTACATCTGTTAATCAAGTTTATCTTTCACAAAATAATTTAAAAGTTGAATTATTAGGTCGAGGTTTTGCATGGTTAGATACAGGAACCCATGACTCTCTGTTGGAAGCTGGTCAATTTATAGAATCGATTGAAAAACGTAAAGGACTGAAAGTAGCTTGCTTAGAAGAAATAGCCTTCCGAATGGAATACATCGACGCAGAACAAGTAAAGAAGTTAGCGCAGCCTTTGAAAAAAAATGATTATGGCAAGTATCTTTTAAATATGATTAAAAAATAATGAAGTTTATAGAAACAAAAATATCTGATGTAATTATTATTGAGCCCACAGTATTTGGAGATGCTAGAGGGTATTTTTTAGAATCCTACAATCAAAAGAAGTTTGAAAAAATTATT